>ERZ825896.1171-NODE-1171-length-30685-cov-5.572804_pt1 | contig 30685 bp, 27 predicted proteins | sample MGYA00519858_ERZ825896 | MGnify/ENA primary metagenome ERZ825896 (study PRJEB31778, sample SAMEA3449214) | human gut metagenome | biome: human gut; feature: human-associated habitat; material: faeces | place: United Kingdom | collected 2010/2012 ...
GCGGAAAAGACCCGCTGTTTGGGCATGTTGACGGTTTTCAGATAGACCCTAAAAACTCGTATAAAAGGAGGCCGCGCCGGAATGAAAGCCAGAAGCTATATTGCCATCGACTTGAAATCCTTCTATGCCTCCGTGGAGTGCATCCAGCGGGGGTTAGACCCCATGACCACCAATCTGGTGGTCGCCGACCCCAGCCGCACCGACAAAACCATCTGCCTTGCGGTCTCCCCTTCCCTGAAATCCTTCGGCATTCCCGGCAGGCCGCGGCTGTTTGAGGTCGTACAGAAAATCGGACAGGTCAACGCGCTGCGCCGGAATTCCGCCCCGGGACGCACTTTTACCGGCAAATCCCACGACTACACCGAACTGCGCGGTCACCCGGAGCTGGAGGTGGACTACATCGTCGCGCCCCCGCAGATGGCGTTTTATATGGAGACCAGCGCGGCCATTTACAATATTTATCTCAAATACGTCGCCCCGGAGGACATCCACCCCTACTCCATCGACGAGGTGTTCATCGACGCCACAAATTACCTGAATCTCTACCGCCTGACTCCGGAAAAGCTCGCCATGAAGATCATTCTGGACATTCTGGAAAATACCGGCATTACGGCCACCGCCGGAATCGGGACGAATCTGTATCTTGCCAAAGTAGCCATGGACATTGTGGCGAAGCACATTCCCGCAGACAAAAACGGCGTGCGCATCGCCCAGCTGGACGAGCTGCGCTACCGGCAGGAGCTGTGGTCTCACCGTCCCCTGACGGATTTCTGGCGGGTCGGCCCCGGCTATGCGAAAAAGCTGGAAAAGGTGGGACTGCGCACCATGGGCGACGTCGCCCGGTGTTCCGTGGGCAAGCCTACGGAATTTTACAACGAAGACCTGCTGTATAAGCTGTTCGGCGTCAACGCCCAGCTGCTGATCGACCACGCCTGGGGGTGGGAACCATGCACCATCGCGGACATCAAGGCCTACAAGCCGGAGTCCAGCAGCATCAGCCCCGGTCAGGTGCTGCAATGCCCCTATACCGCGGAAAAGGCCCGGCTGGTCGTCAGGGAAATGGCGGATGATCTTTCCTTGGACTTAGTGGACAAAGGACTTGTCACCAACCAGATCGTTTTGACGGTGGGCTACGATATTGAAAATCTCACCGACCCGGAACGAAGCCGCGCCTATCAGGGCCCCGTCACCGTTGACCGCTACGGCCGCAGAATTCCCAAGCACGCCCACGGCACCGCGAATCTGGGCGGGCATACCGCTTCCTCCAAGGCCATCGTCAGTGCTGTCGCGGAACTTTACGACCGCATCGTGAACTCCGCTCTTCTGGTCAGGCGGCTGTATCTGTCCGCCAACCACATCGTCCCGGAGAACTCCCTGCCCCGCCATGAAAGCACTGAGCAGCTGGACTTTTTCTCCGATTTCGCTTCTCAGGAGAAGCGCCGCGCCGAAGAAGCAGCCGCTCGTGAGCGGGAAAAGCGCCGCCAGCAGGCGGTGCTGGCCATCAAAAAGAAGTACGGAAAAAACGCCATTCTGAAAGGCATGGACTTAGAGGAAGGCGCAACCGCCAGAGACCGGAACGGTCAGGTAGGAGGGCACAAAGCATAATGGGCGAATATGACGATCTGCTTTATCTGCCCCACCCCGTTTCCCGGAAGCATCCCCCCATGTCCGCCATGGACAGAGCCGCGCAGTTTTCCCCCTTCTCCGCCCTCACCGGCTACGAGGCCGTTCTTCAGGAGGCAGGCCGTCTGACGGATAGCCGGGCGGAATTGACGGAATACAGCCGGGACATTCTGGATCAAAAGCAGCAAATCCTTCTGGACGCCGCCCCGGCGCACCCGGAGATCACCGTGACCTGTTTTATCCCTGACCGCCGCAAGCAGGGCGGCGCGTACGGGACACTCAAGGGAAATCTGAAAAAAATCGACCTCAGCCGCCGTACAATGGTCATGCTGGACGGGACGGAGATTTCTCTGGACGACGTTGTGGATATCCAGTGCGACCTGTTTACCGGTCGGGTCTGATACTATTTCCTGATTAAAATCAAAGATTTTAATTGAAGTTCAGTATGATACGCAAAAAGGACGTATTGCAGCACTGCAACACGTCCTTTTTTGATCTATGGTTTACGTAACATCATCCGCCGGAATGGTGTCCCGGTAAATGCCCAGAAGCCGCACTGTCGGCTTGGAGATCGGGAGCAGCTCGTCATAGGCGGGAATCGCGCCGTGGATATTCTCGCACAGCCAGTCCATGTGAAGCAGGTCTTCCGCCCCGAGCGTCCGTATGCCGTCGTTCTTGACTACGCCGCCCTGTGCGACGATCTTCCTGCGGAATGGGTCGATCGTTCCGTTTTTGATGCCGCTGCGCAGGTAGAGCGCCAGATTCTTGATGCCCTCCGGCAGATCGTCCGCCAGCTTTACGTCGATCACGCCGCTGCTCATCCCCCACCAGTCGTTCACCGCCTGCCCGTGGATGTCGTCCCATGTGCCGGACAGGATCGCCCGTATCACGTTTTCATAGAACTTTCCCCATATCCAGCAAGGTGAACCCAACGGGATAAATTCGCCGCTGCCGTCGATGTAATAGGTGCCGTATTCCGTGTGCAGCTTGTCCTCCGCCGGTGTATCCCGGTTGGAGATCACGCGGATTCCGTCCCGGATGAACTCCTGCGTCGGGTTGCCCGGCATGCACGACCATTTCAGCTCGATCTGCGCTCTGGGATTGGTGAGCTGCGCGCCGAGGGCAAAGGCGTTGATGGAAGCGGGGACGCCAAAAATCGGATAAGAACCCACGTAGCCGATTCTGTTGTTGTCCGCCATGGCCCCGGCGATCGCGCCGGTGATGAATTTTCCCTCGTAGATGCGGCTGTAGTAGGTGCGAACCGTGGAATAAGGCATATGAATGGAGCAGTTCAGGAACCGCACCTTGGGATAGCGGATGGAGACCTTCAGGCTGGGCGCGACCAGCTGGGGCGTCGTAGTGAAAATGACCTCCGCGCCGTCCGCGACGGCCTGTTCCAGAAGCGCTTCCGCCTGAGCGGCCGTGTCCGCGCCAAAATAGCTGCGCACCGTGACGGCGTTCCCCAGAGCATCCTCCAGATGCTTTCTCCCCACGTCATGGGCGCACGTCCATGGGCTGGTCTCCACGGTACGCTGGTGAACGAAGGCAACATTGACATGTCCCGGCCGCCACAGTCTGCCGAACAGCGACTGCTTCGCGGCAGTCCCCGCCGCTTCCGTCCGCACGACCAGATCCGGCAGATCCATTGCCACCACGTTTTCCCACAATTCGCCGAGGGTTTTTTTCAGCTGTGCGCCGGACAGCGTTCCCAAATCGGTAAAGGGATGCACCTGCAGCCACAAAAGCAGCGCTTCCTCCGCCCGGATATGCAGGCTCCGGCCTCCCAGCGCATCGAACGCCTCCCGGAAATACTGAAAATACGCCCGGAAACGGCGGCGTTCTTCCTCCGTCCACTCCCGGTCCTTCGGCAGATTGGTAAGCGCCAGCAGCTGGATGTAGCACCCCGGATGGGTGTAGAGGGCGTCGTAAAGCCGCGTATATTTGAAGAAATCCAGAAACTCATAATAAGCGCGAATTTCCGGGTTGTCGCTCATAGGCGGCACGATCCGGTAAACGACGCTGGGAATTCTGATTGCTCCGTAATATTTCAGCACGCTCAGGCGCTTATTTCCCTCCTGAACATAGAAATTTCCCAGATATTCATAGCAAATAATGGGGTCGCGGATGCCCTCGTCCCCCTGATGCGCCCGGCACAGCGTCATCCACTTCATTGCGAATTCCGACTCGCAGTCCAGCAGCGGAAAAAAGCCCGCCGAAAAAGCGGAAATTCTCCCCGCGCTTTTCACGCCAACGATGCGTTCAATGGGTATTTCCAGCGTGCCGACATTCTGCGCGCCCTCCGAAACACCGTCGCCCAATATTTGATCCAGCACCACCGGGAACGGGTTCTGTCCCTTTCCCTGCAGCACGGCACACTCCTTCTGTCCAAGCCTTACCGCTTTCAGGTATTCGTCTTCGGCCTCTGCCACCGTCATTTTGATTCCTCCAAGATACTTATCTGATCGACAAAATCATACTTCTTTTCGGAAGGAAAAACAATGCGCAAAAGGATTAAAAAACAGCCGTTTTTTTTCCTTAATCGAAGCAAAACCTATAAAAACCTGCAAACGGCGGGATGCTGCCGTCTCTGCGGCAGACTTTTCCATACAGCGCCAATGGTGGATAAGTGCTGTGCATCATAAGTAATACTATTTCCTGATTAAAATCCTTGATTTTAATCAGGAAGGCATCGCCTAATGGCGCTGCCAGTTTTGTGATTTATAAGGAAAGAAATCACAAAACAAGTCTCATATGAACTCCTTGCCCTTCGGGCAATTAAAATCTTTTCTAAAGATTTTAATTGGAGTTCAGTATAAATCAGCTTACGTAATCATGAGACAGGAATATATTCGTAGACCGGAATGGTAGGCTTTCCGGCAGGATCCTTTTCCCAGCCGCTCTGGAAGGCCAACGCTTCAACCTGAGACAGATCAATAATTTCATTAAAGTTTCGGTATTCCACAACATACACCAGATTATCCCGGTCTTTGTAGTATAAACTGCTTTCAGCTACCTGAACAAAACTGCCATCTTTCATTCTGATTCCAGCTAAGCTGGGATTTAATCCTTCGTTACTTTCATAGCCTGCATAATAGGCTGTCAGCTGAAGCTCTATCTGACCGGACATCTGGCCGATAGTAGCCTTCAGTAGAGTCATTCCGTCTTCGTTTAGAGGTGCATTGGGAGCTATTTCAATAGCCCGTTCGGTTCCATTTAGTGGAATAGAGAGTTTCCAGCTTCCAGAAACCAACTGTTCTGTCTCGGTCGTTGCTTTCCCAAGGTCTGTTTCCTTGCCAAATCCTGTAAAAGAAAGATTTAATATCTTTCCAAGGTTCGCACCGCTGGAATCGATAAAATTGTAGCTCAAAGTCAACTCCATGCTCCCATCCGGCAGGTAGTATCTGCCAACAACAGAGCTGTAGTCACTAAACTCTTCCATGGGGTAATGTTCTTCTTTGACAGGTTCGCCATTCTTATAAACAGATTCTCCGGATTCGTTTGTGACGATTCCGTCATAGAAATGATAACCGGCAGAGCCACAAAACTCAGCATTTCCGTCAAGAGTGGGTCTTTCTCCATAAAAGCAGGGCCGTACCCCATCTGGTAATTCAAAACCTTCAATCTTCAAAACAATACTAGCACGCCACTGATCTACAATAGTCTGCTTAACGGAAACGGTTATACCCTGATCGGTAGCCGACAAGCCGTCTTCTTGAATCTGATCCTGCGGATAAATCACAGATAGACCACTCTGTTCAGCCTGTTGACGGATCGTGTTGCTGGGACGAAACCAATCTTCCAATCCAGAAGACCATCTCGCATATATAATCGCACATCCAACCAGCAGCAGAGTCAGCGCAATCACGGCGGCGATCAGCCATATTTTCTTTGTGGACAGGCATTTTAATTGTGCTTTATTCTGGTTTATGGTAGTAGTGATTGCGTTTCTGACAGGCATATCCTGTTCGGATTCCTCAATGTACTTTCGGTCAATATAACTCAAACCGATTAACAGTTTTTTCCCATTCATACTTGGATTCCCTCCTGTTCCAGATATGTACACAGTTTTGCGCGGGTGCGGCTGAGCTGCATTTTGACTTTGCTCTCTGTGATACCGTACCGGGCGGCGATTTCCGCAATGGTATCTACATGCCAATACCGCCGCAGGAAAATCAATCTGGTTTCCTTGGGCAGACTCTCCAGAAAGTCATTTAGAGCTTTCCCAATTTCCTTCGCTTCCATTTCCCGATCACGGCTGGTATCCGGGATACACAGCTCCATTTCGTCTGTCAAAGCTACGACCTCGGCATTTCGTTTGGCTGCCTGTTTCCAGTCAACCTTATGAAAAGAGAGATGTCGGCAGATGGAGGCGATAAACGCATAGAAGTAGTTGGGGCGCTGGGGAGGAATGATTTCCCAAGTTTTCATATAGGTGTCACTCACGCTTTCTTCTGCATCCTCCCGATTGTTCAGAATCTTGTTTGCCAGCGCACGGAGCTTTCTTCCATAAGTAGCATCCGCCTCGGCAATGGCATCTTCGTTTCTTGCCCAGAACAATTCGATTATTTTCTTATCTTCCAATGAGGTTCACATCCTTTCAATTCGTTCCTCACCCTAACAGTACGAAGTTTTCTCTTCCAGGTCACACATTTTTGAAAAATAATACCGTTTCTCACATTATGGCACATCCGCTCGGGAAATACAAGGACGGCAAAAGGAACCTGCCGCCCGTCTGATCGAGGGCAGCAGGTTCTTTGTCACAGATACCCCTGCATCTGGCGGATATTGGCGTTCTCACAGTCCAGAAGCTTCTGGCTCAGGGTGTTGATCTGTTCATCCTGCTGGCCGAACTGATGGAGGGTTTTGAGACCTTTTATCATGCCCTTGGTGTTGCCCTGAATCATCATGTCGGCGATTTTGGAGTCCGTGTTCCGGCCGTTAAGCTTCATTCGGGTCATGAGATTCGACCAGAGCCGCACGGAGGGGTCAAGCTCGTCCATGTCCCAGCCCCGCTGGGTGGCGATGGAATGGGCTTCGGTTTCGATGGAATCATATTCCCGGAGCTGGGATTCCAGTGCCTTCCGCAGACCCGGGCGCATACTGGTGTCCAGCACACTGCGGATGCCAATCTGCCCCATCTGGGTGGTTTTCAGGACGGAGGTCAGAATTTCTCTGCTGTTTTTCATAAACATCACCGCGCTTAGTATGCACATTCTTGCCTTTGTCATGCATAAAATACTTAGGGAAGCTCTGAATAAATCGTCTTCGGCTGAGCAGCGGATCTTTTTCCCCAGCTGTGCGGTATTAAAAGTGGGAAATACACAAAGTATTCCTCCACTTTTAATACCTTCATCTGGTGAAAAATCTCTCGCTGTCAGCTCTCGACGGTTTATTCAGAGCTTCCCTGGATAGAGCAGATATCTTAGGAAAAGGATGTGGTGAATATGTGCGCCATCAGCGGAATGATAAACCTTCCGGCATCGAAGAAAACCGTTCGCCAAATGCTGGAAACGATGCACCGCCGGGGGCCGGACGACCGGGGCGTGTATCGGGAAAAGGGGTGTACGCTGCTCCACGGGCGGCTTGCCATTATTGACCCGGAGGGCGGCCGTCAGCCCATGACCCTTGCGTGGGCAGGGGAGGAGTACACGCTGGTATACAACGGGGAGCTGTATAATACGGAGCAGCTGCGCGGGGAACTGTCCGTCCTTGGACACAGCTTTCTGGGGCATTCCGACACGGAGGTGCTGCTCCATGCCTATGCTCAGTTTGGGGCGGAGTGTGTGGAAAAGCTGAACGGGATTTTTGCTTTCGCCATATGGGAAAAGCGACGGGGGCGGCTGTTTCTTGCCCGCGACCGGATCGGGGTAAAGCCCCTGTTTTATAAGAAGCACGACGGCGGTCTGCTGTTTGCCTCGGAGATCAAGACGATTCTGACATACCCCACTGTCCGGGCGGAGCTGGACGAAAACGGCGCTGCCCAGCTGATTCTTCTGGGGCCGGGGCGGCTGCCGGGAAGCGGCGTGTTCCGGGGAATCTCCGAGCTGGAACCGGGGTGCTGCGGGTATTTTGCCGACGGCGAGCTGCGCCTGTGCCCGTACTGGAAACTGATGGACAGGGAACACCGGGATTCCTTCGACGAAACGGTGGAGAAGGTGCGCTTTCTGGTGACGGATGCCATCCGGCGGCAGATGGTGTCCGACGTTCCCATCGGAACGTTTCTCTCCGGTGGACTGGATTCCAGCATCATCACCGCCGTCTGTGCCGGGGAAATGGCGCAGAGAGGGGAGCGGCTGAAAACCTTCTCCGTGGATTACCAGAACAACGACAAATATTTTCAGGCGAACAAGTTCCAGCCCAATTCCGACAGCAGCTACATTCATCTGATGACGGACGCCTTGCAGACCGACCACCACTGGACGATTCTTGGCGCCGACGAGCTGGCGCAGACGCTGGAGGAAGCCACCATTGCCCGGGATTTGCCGGGAATGGCGGACGTGGATTTTTCCCTGCTGGCTTTTTGCCGGGAGATCCGGCAGAAGGTGAAGGTCGCCCTGTCCGGGGAATGCGCCGACGAGATTTTCGGCGGCTATCCATGGTATCGTGACCCGGAGGTCCGTGCCAGAGAGGGATTCCCATGGGCGCAGAATACGATGGATCGGGCGGCGATCCTGACGCCCGCAATCACCCTCGACCCGGCGGAATTTGTGATGGACGTCTACAACCAGACCTGCCGGGAAAGCGACATCCTTCCCGGCACCTCCGATCAGGAGCGGCGGATGAAGCAGATGGTGAACCTGAATTTCCGCTGGTTCATGCAGACCCTGCTGGACAGGAAAGACCGGATGAGCATGTACCACTCGCTGGAAGTCCGCGTGCCCTTCTGTGACTATCGGATTGCGGAATATCTGTACGGCGTTCCCTGGGAATTTAAGGACTATCAGGGGCAGGAAAAGGGGCTCCTGCGCCGCGCAGTGGAGGGACTTCTGCCGGAGCCGGTGCTGCACAGAAAGAAAAGCCCCTATCCAAAGACCTTTGACCCCCGGTACGAGCAGCTTATGGAAACCCGCCTGCAAGCCATTCTGGACGACCCCGCCGCGCCACTCTGGCAGCTGGTCTCGGCGGAGGAAGTGAAGAAGCTGCTGCACCGGGAGACGCAGTGGCCGTGGTACGGTCAGCTGATGCGCCGCCCCCAGACCATTGCCTATCTGTGCCAGATCGACTTCTGGCTGCGGCACCATTCCGTGGAGCTGGTGTTCTGATCTCCTTTGCCGGATTTTACGTTGACGGCATGGAACGGGTGTGGTAGAATATGGCCGAAGCAGAAGTAGATATCAGGGCGTACCCAAAGAAGTCGTTACGTCCGCACAACAGGAGGACTGTTTATGCGCAAAACAAAAATCATCTGTACCATCGGTCCCGCCAGTGAAAACGAGGAAACGCTGACCCAAATGTGCCTTGCCGGCATGAACGTCGCGCGGCTGAACTTTTCCCACGGCACCCATGCCGAACACGAGCGGAAAATCGAGCTGGTCAAGCGGGTACGTCAGAAGCTGGGGCTGCCCATCGCCATCATGCTGGACACCAAAGGCCCGGAGTACCGCATCGGAACATTTGCTTCCGGTAAGGTGGAAGTGAAAACGGGGGACAGCTTCACCTTTACCACGCAGGACGTGGCAGGGGACGAGACGAAGGTCAGCGTCAATTATAAGAATCTCCACAAGGACCTGAAGCCCGGCAACACCGTAACGGTGAACAACGGCATCGTCCGGTTTGAAGTGGAAAGCATTGAGGGCACCGAAATCCGCTGCAAATGTCTGGCAGGCGGCACGCTCAGCGACCGCAAGAGCATGTCCTTCCCCAACAAGGTCATGTCCGGCCCCTACATTTCCCAGCAGGACAGATCGGATATTCTGTTCGGCATCGCCCACGGCGTGGACTATGTGGCGGCGTCCTTTGTCTCCACGAAGCAGGACGTTCTGGACATCCGCAAGCTGCTGGACGAAAACGGCGGCGAGGACATTGAGATCGTGGCAAAAATCGAGAACCGTTCCGGCGTGGACAACGTGGAGGAAATCTGCTCCGTCTGCGGCGGCATCATGATCGCCCGGGGCGATCTGGGTGTGGAAATCCCCTATGTGGAAGTGCCGTCCGTGCAGAAGAAGCTGACCCGGATGTGCCGGATGCTGGGCAAGCGGGTCATCACTGCTACGGAAATGCTGGAATCCATGATCCAGAATCCCCGTCCCACCCGTGCGGAAATTACGGATGTGGCCAATGCCGTTTACGACGGCACCTCCTGCGTCATGCTTTCCGGAGAATCCGCCGCCGGCAAATACCCCGTGGAGGCGGTCAAGGCCATGGCGGAGATCGCCGAATACACCGAGCAGCACACCGGCTATAAGTCCCTGTTTCTCAAGACAGAGTACAACGGCCAGAACAATCTGGACTGTCTGTCCCACGCGGTGTGCTCCATGGCCATCGACGTCAACGCCAAGGCCATTGTGGTCTGCTCTGTGTCCGGTAAGACCGCTATGCTGGTCAGCCGGTTCCGCACCCCGGTGGACATTATCGGCATGACCACCGACCGGAAGATCTGGCGCAGGCTGTCCATGAGCTGGGGCGTGACCCCGGTAATGGCGGATGAATTCCCTACTATGGACGTGATGTTCTACTACGCCCAGAAGGCCGCCGTGGATGTTCTGCATCTGAAACCGGGCGACAATATTCTTCTCACCGGCGGCCCTATTAACGGCCAGCACGGCAACACCAACACCATCAAAATCGAGACGATCTGACCGTAGAAATGCCGCCGCAGTTCACGCTGCGGCGGCATTTTTTCGCATGTTGACCGAAAAAAACGGTGAAAATTTTGGGATTTTTCCCTATGTGAAATTGGGGCATTTTTGTGCTATAATACTATTATGGGTGAAAAATGCGGCGGTTTTGGAAGGATGGGGAAAATGTATCAGGTAGGGGAATTGGTCGTTTACGGTATGCACGGTGTTTGCCGCGTGGTGAGTGAAGAGGAACGGCTGGTCGATAAAAAGCGGCTGAATTATCTGGCGTTGGAACCGCTGTCCAACGGGAATTCCCGGTTTCTGGTGCCGACGCAGAATGCCGCCGCTATGGCGAAGCTTCAGCCCATTCTTTCCAAAGAGGAACTGGAAGCGATGATCACGTCAGAGGATGTGAAAACCGGCAAGTGGATTCGGGAGGAAAACCAGCGGAAGCAAACTTACCGGGAGCTGATCGGCAGCGGCGACCGCAAAAAAATCATGCGCATGGTACATACACTTTACCGCCACAAGGCCGACCAGAGCGCCTCTGGGAGAAAGATTCACCTGTGCGACGAAAATTTTCTCCACGACGCGGAGAAGCTTCTGATCGGTGAAATTTCCATCGTTCTGCATCTGGAGCCGGAGCAGGCAAGAGCATACATCCACAAAAATCTGAAAGAGGACGCCTGAGCGTCCTCTTTTCGTATCTCACAGAAAAATCAGTCTATGTAGGTCAGGTATTTCGGGTCGATTCCCTGAATGCCCAGTCCCGGCGCATCGGCGACGGTGATGATCTTCTCGTCGAAAGCAGCCCCGCCGAGAATCGGGTCTTCGCTGCACAGCACAGGGCCGTCCAAGTCAACCTTGGTGATGATGTTTTTGGCGCAGGCCAGATGCACGGCGGCATTGACGGAAATCTTTGCTTCCAGCATACAGCCGATCATGCACTCCACGCCGAACACTTCCGCCGCGGAGGCAATTTTCAGGGCGTTGTAAATGCCGCCGCACTTCATCAGCTTGATGTTGATGAGGTCAGCCGCGCCCATCTGCAAAATGGTCATGGCGTTTTCCGGGGAGAATACGGCCTCGTCCGCCAGCACCGGCACATAGCTCCGGTCGGTGACGTATTTCAGTCCGGCAAAGTCATGGGCGCTTACGGGCTGTTCCACAAGCTCAATGTCAAGACCAAGCTCCTGCATCTTATTCAGAATCTTCACGGCCTGCTTGGGCGTCCATGCTTGATTGGCGTCGATGCGGATAACGATGTCCTTGCCAACGGCATTGCGCACGGCTCTGAGCCGGGCGACGTCCAGCTCCGGGTTTACGCCGACCTTCATTTTCAGGCAGTCATAGCCCCGGGCAACGGCTTTCAGGGAATCGCTGACCATGGTGTCCGGGTCGTTGACGGAGATGGTGATATCGGTGACGATCTGCTTCCGCCCACCGCCCAGAAGCTTGTAAACGGGGATATTGTACAGCTGCCCGTACAGATCCCACAGCGCCATGTCAACGGCAGCCTTGGCGCTGGAATTGCCAACGATACATTTCTGCACCGACTGGAGCAGCGGCTCCAGCTCGTCCACGTCCCGTCCGATAATGGTCTTGGCGATGTGATCCTGAATGGCGCCGATGATCGCGCCGGTGGTGTCGCCGGTAATGGCGCCCGTGGGAGGGGCTTCGCCGTAGCCCACTGCGCCGCAGTCGGTGTGGATTTCTACGATGACATCTTCCACGCTGCTGACACTGCGCAGAGCGGTTTTGAAGGGGGTGCGCAGAGGAACGCTGATGCGCCCCAAACGGACACTTGTGATTTTCATATTGGTCACCTTTTATAGTTTTTGATTGAGAAATTCGTCATTTTGCCATTTCGTACATGGCGGCGGCAATGATCTGCGCGTTGCGCATCAGGCTGTCCACCGAAATGTACTCGTCCGGCTTATGCTCACGGACTTCCTCCCCGGGGAAGATGGGGCCGAAGGCCACGATGTTGGGCAGCGCCTTGGCATAGGTGCCGCCGCCGATGGATTTTGGCTGATCTTCCAGCCCAGTCTGCTCCCGGTAGACCCGCAGCAGGGTGGAGACAAGGGGACTGTCCTCAGGGACATATAGCTTGGCCTTGTGGACTTCGGAGTCCAGAGTAAACCCGGCGCTTGCAAATTTTCCGTTCAGAATGGGGGCGCAGTCGGCGTAGCCTTTTGTGACCGGATAGCGGTAGTTGATTTTCAGGGACAGGCGGTGCTCGTCGCCGTTGATCACACCGAGATTCAGCGTCAGACCGCCAGAAACCGCGTCATGGAGGGCAATCCCGGCGGAAGCGCCGTCGGTTTCCATGCCGATGGTCGCCGCCAGAAAATGTACCGTGTTGGCGACCTCCCCGCTCAGTGGCAGGGTGTCCAGCGCCAGCAGCAGACGGCCAATGGCGTTTTTCCCCAGCTCCGGGGTGCTGCCGTGGGCACTTTCGCCTTCTGCCTCCACAAAAAGACCATAATCCGTGGCAGTGAACCGCACCTGCGGGGCGCTGAGATTCGCAAGACGCTGCGCCAGCTCCCGGGGACAAGCCAGCTTGGCACAGGCGTGCGCCGGAACAACGTTGGGGGCAGTTCCGCCGTGAATGGACAGGAGACGGACGTCGCCGGTCTGAACATTGGCGTGGGAAAAGGTCACATTGATAATGCCCTTTTCGCCGTTGATGACCGGATATTCGCCGTCCGGGGTGAAGCCCATGACGGGTATCTCGCCGCCGTTTGCAAGGTAGTATTTGATATCGTCGGAACCGGCTTCCTCGTTGCAGCCGAACAGGATACGGATACGGCGGCGGATGGGGAGTCCGGAATCCCGCAGGGCGGCCAGAGCGAACAGGGAGGCAATGGCGGGGCCTTTGTCATCCGTTGTGCCTCTGCCCCAGATTTTCCCGCCCCGCAGTTCTCCGCCGAAGGGGTCACAGCTCCAGCCGTCCCCGGCGGGAACAACATCCAGATGCCCCAGAACGGCGACCATTTCGTCGCCCTCGCCGTATTCGCACCAGCCCAGATGACCGTCCATATTTTCCGTGCGGAAGCCCAACTCCCGAGCGGTGTCCAGCACATGGACAAGGCTTTCCCGGACGGAAGCACCGTAGGGCGCGCCGTCCTCCGCTTCGCCCTGAACACTGGGGATTTGAATATTCTGCCGCAGCGTGGAAAGAAGCTGGGGCTTTAACGCATCAACGCAAGCACGCAATTCCATAGAAATTCCTCCAATCACATTTCCCTGAGCAGCTCCACAAGATGTTCAGGGGTCTGGGCAATGGCCTTTGCCCCGGCGGCTTCCATGTCCGCCGTCTCGCCGTAGCCCCAAGCGACGCCGATGGTGGGAATGCCGTGGGCAGCCGCGCCGATCACGTCAAATTTGGTATCGCCAACCATGAGCATATTGTCCGCCCGGCCGTTCTGCTCCAGAAGATAGGCGATGACCTCGCTTTTGGAAGACCGGGACTCGTCCAGAGTGCCGCCGCAGACCGTGTCAAAGTAGCCGGCAAGGTCAAAATGCCGCAGGACCCGGTTCGCCATTTCCTCCGGCTTAGAGGTGGCGACACAGAGCTTGTACCCTTCACGCTTCAGCTCTTCCAGCGCTTCCCGGATGCCGGGGTAAGGGACGTTTTCATAAATGCCGATGGGGTTGTAGCGGCTGCGGAAAACGGTCACGGCTTCGTCCAGTTTCTCCTTTGGAACGCCGTACCGCGCCAGAGTATCATGGAGGGGAGGCCCTACGACGCTGCGCAGCTCCGCTTTCGGAGGAATGGGCAGGCCGTAATGCTCCAGCGCAAAGACGACGCAGTTGATAATACCCTCGCCGGAATCCGTCAAAGTACCGTCCAGATCGAAAAGAATGACTTTTTGTTCCATGTTGAGACCCTTTCTGTGTTTCCTGAATTATAGCACACTTTTCGGCGGTTCTCAAGAGGATTGAGAAATTAACAGGCGAGAGGCTCCTTAGAGCTTACAGAAACCGTCTGGCATACCCACACTTGCGGCAGAGTTCCTCTGCCGCTTTTTTCTGGGCAAAACCCTGATAAATCGCCTTAGCGCGGGGCGTTTCCCAGATTTCCTCCAGCGTGGTTTCAAACAGATTACCCAGATCAATGTCGCCCTCATGGTCAAGACAGCAGGGGACAACGGTGCCGTCGCACAGTACGCCAACCTGATCCCGCAGCCCGTGGCAAAAGGCGCGTTCCCCGCCGTCGGGGGCGGAGAGGTCAGGCCAGTCGAATTTGTCGCCGTATTCCAGATAGACACGTTGGGCGATCTGCGTGCCCCGGGGCTGCACGTCCCATGGAGCGGGGAACGCCCGTTCCATGGCGCTGAGAATTTCCGGGTTTCGCTGTTCCGCACCGCCGCCGTTCCACAGGCGGTAAACGGCCAGAAATTTCCCCTCCGCCGCCTGCCCGAAGGAAAAGCACCGGGAAAGGTACGTTTCAAAGGGGATGGAAAGGTCGTTTGCTTCGAAGGCGTGGAGAGAAATATTTACCTTGTGAAGCGCAGGAGCGTTCAGCAGAATTTCCCGCTTTTCTTCCAGCAGGGTGCCGTTGGTGGTGAGGATGACCTTGAAGCCAGCGTCTCCCGCGAGACGAAGAAATTCCGCAAGCTCGGGATGGCACAGCGGCTCACCCATCAGATGAAAGTAAAGATAATCCGTCCACGGGCGCAGCTTCGGCAGCAGGGTGGCGAACTCATCCGCCGTCATGAACCGCTTCTCCCGCCGGGTGCCGGGGCAGAACGTGCAGTGCAGATTGCAGACGTTGGAGATTTCCAGATAGATTTTTCTCAGCCGCTTCATTCCGTCACTTCCTTTTCCAAAAGCATACCACAAAATTGGGATTCCCGCAATACGGCTAATTTTGCTTTACCGCCGGATTTCCCCCAATTTCGACATGGCCTTCATGGTAAACTGATGGCAAACGCGGCAGAAACCTGCCGTCATGGGGAGGAAATGGGGGATATGAAGGTCTCGTTCAAACGGTCGGCGGCTGGCTTGGCGGCGCTGGCTGCCGCGGCTTCGGGGGCGCTGCTGCTGAGCGCCCGGGCGGCGGAGGACGGCTATGTGCTGCACATCAACAAGGATGCTTACGTCTGCGCGTCCCCCTTCGTGGCGGACTATACGCTTACCGGGGAGGACGGGCAGACGGTTTTCTCCGGCGAGGATTTTGTGGAGGTCTACCATCTGACCGCCGACGGGGCGGGGGAGCAGGACGTGTCCATCGCTGCTTATTCCGTCAATATTGACGCGGAAGCTCCGGAAAAGGCAGGCTACCGGCGGGTGGGATTGGAGGACAGCGGCTGCTTTTCCGCCGAAACGGCTGGAAAGCTCCGGGCGGTTGTGCAGTGGTCATACCCCCACAAGGATGTGTCCGCCATTCAGGCGGCAGCCAATCCATGGCTGCAAAGTCACGGGCTTCCTGAAATACGACATCTGCAAAGCGGTGAAGCAGTCCTCGCGGCGCAGCTTGCCATCTGGGAGCTGACGAATCAGGGAAAGTTCACCGTCAACGAATACCTCTCCGGCTGGGAGGACATGACCACGCCGGGATGGCGGAACTATCTGAGAAAGGTTACGAACGCCGACGTTTCCCGCGAGCCGCTGACGGAGGATTCGGCGGCGAATGTTGCGGGGCTGTACCGGTATCTGTGCAGCCTGAAACCTGCCGCTCCGGGGTGCGAAACGGTGTCGGACGCGACGCTGCAAGACCCGGTTTACACGGCGGTAAAGGAGCAGGACGGCAGCTATACCGTCACGGTAAGCGTGGACATTCAGACGACGGTTGGATCGCTGGATGCATTGACCCTCAGCGCCAACTGCGGCGGTCAGGTCGAGACGCAGACGGTGACGGAAGCCGGAAGCTGCACGGTTTCCTTTTCCGGCCTTACGGACAGGCCGGAGGTGACGCTGGAGATCACCGGGACCCAGCACGGCGGCGACGTTTATCTGTTTGAGGGAGAAAACCACAGGCTGCTGGGGTTCGACGACAGCATATTGCCGGTTCACGGCAAACTGCTGGTGAAACCGGACTGCATTCTGAATATTACCGAATGCGCGGAAACCAGCGGCCTGCCGCTTGCCAATATCCGCTTTGACCTGTACCGCGCAGCGACCCGGGAGCAGCTGGAAAACGGGGATTTTTCCCTCAGTTCCATATCTGACGAAGCGGCCATGAAGGATTATCGGACGCCCGGAAATCTTGTGACGATCCTGACCACGGACATTCACGGCCTTGCGTCCTATAATTTTACGGCGAACGATCAGCCGGAGGGCGTGTATCTGGTCGTCCAGCGCACGGAAAGTGAAGCATCGGTGGTTTCCGCGCCCTTTTTCTTAGTTGTTCCCGGAGTCGGCGGTGATGGCGGGAACGCTTACACCCTGAATGTCAGGCCGACCGGCACATTGGAAACCACGCCGGTCGCCGAAGTGAATGTAGCCGAAATCGGCTGCACCAGCGGCAGCTTTGACGTGGGGCAGTTACATACATGGATTCTGCGGGCCAGCGTCCCGGCAGGCATCCGGGCGGCGCAAAAGTACACCATCACAGGCAATTTTGACGAGCATCTGACACTGGAAGACTCAGCACCGTCCGTCACCCTGCTGACCAGAGCAGGAGCGGAAATTGATCTCACCGAAAGCGACCACTATGTTATATCACACAGCGAAGGAAACGGGAAAATAAGCGTTTCTCTAACTCCTGCCGGCATGGCCTATGCGTCGGCCAATCAGGGGGAAGGGGAGTGCACACCGGAAATCCGGGTGCGCTTTCAGGCATCGATCAGGGAAAACGCCGGACTTGACGCCCCCATCCCGTGCAGCGCGTCGGTCAGCTACCTGAATTCCGCGGGCGTATTCTATGAAGCGCAGTCCGAAGCCGGGGAAGTGCATACGGGCGGAATCCATCTTTTCGTCTCCGACGAAGCGGGGCAGCCACTCAGCGGCGCGGCGTTCCGGCTGGTCAGAGCGGAGGACGAAAACACAGCCCTGAAGAATGGAACGGAGACAAACGCCGCGTTCGTAAATTTCCTCACAGGCAGCGGCGGGAAGCCGGTTTCCGAGGTAACGACCGGCGAGGATGGCAGGGCATTCCTCTGGGGCGTGGCATATGGCCGCTACTATCTGGTGCAGACGAAAGCGCCGGAGGGGAAGGCCAAGCTCAGCCAGCCCGCCGCTGTCATCGTCAGCGCATCCAGCCACTTAACCTCACAAGACGGCTGGCAGGACGCCCGCGGCATGACTGTTGACAACACGGTAAATCTTGTCAATCGCGAGGAAACCCTCCCGAAGACGGGGGACGTGAGCGCGGTGGTGTTCGTTGTTGCGGGGAGCATCCTGATCGGGGCGATTTGTGCGCTGATTCTGGAACTCGTTTTCCGAACCGCGAAACGGAGAATCAGGCGGTGATTCACCTCCGGCATGAAAAATAGCGAATTATTTGAGGCAGGCATTGATACTATTTCCTGATTAAAATCTTAATTTTAATCAGGAAGGCATCGCCTGACGGCGCTGCCTGTTTTGTGATTTATAAGGAAAGAAATCACAAAACAAGTCTCATATGAACTCCATGCCCTTCAGGCAATTAAAATCTTTTTTAAAGATTTTAATTGGAGTTCAGTATGAGAAAAAACGACAACTTCTACACTAATCTTAAATTATATCATATATCTTCCTGTTTTACAACACTGACTTTTTCCCGTTTTGCCTCGCTTTTTCCACATTGAATAGAAATTCACTCCACATTATACTAAAATTGAGTTTAGGGTGCGGCGATAATTGGCACAAATGCTCATATCAGAAAACAGGAGGAAACAAAAATGAAGAAAATGCTCGCTCTGTTGCTCGTTGTCATGATGATTCTGTCCATGGCGGCCTGCGGCTCGAAGAACGCTGCGGGAAATACGGAGACAAAAGTGCCTGCCGGAAACGCCCCCGCCGCTTCCGGAGAAAAGGTTACCATTAATTTTGACAGCTGGTCCAACGTGGACTCCGGCTGGACGGACTGCTATACCGCGATTTATGAAGAATTCCACAAGCAGTATGGCGACACCATCACAATCAACCCTGTAGGCAATTCCTATGCCGATACGCTGAGCACCCTGTTGCTTCAGGCTTCCGCCGGGAACACCCCCGACGTGGCCATGGTCAAGGCTGAGTGGCTGCCCCAGCTGATGGAGCTGGATTGTCTGGCGGACATCAAGCCCTACATCAGCGAAGAGGCTCTGGCCGACTACGGCGAGGCTTCCCTGAGCAGCTATACCACCGCTGACGGCTCTCTGGTCGCGCTGCCTTACTTCGGCCAGCCCTACGCCATGTTCTACAATAAGACCCTGCTCGAGAAGGCCGGTGTGAGTGTCCCCTCCACCTTTGATGAGCTGCTGGAGGCTTCCGCCAAGGTCGCCGCGCTGGGCAATGACGAGAACGGCAACAAGATCTACGGTCTCGGTCTGGTCAACTCCGGTCTGGAAGTTGCCGAAGGCTACAACATCTTCCCCTGGCTGTGGGCCCGGGGCGGTGAATTCATCGATGCGGACGGCAAGATCGTCCTGAACAGCGACGCCAACCTGAAGGCTTTCACCGAAATTCAGGAGCTGTACACCTCCGGTCAGTCTCCCGTCGGCCTGAGCTTCAAGGAAATGCGCAATCTGTTTGCTTCCGGGAACCTCGCGTTCTTCTGGGATCTGGAATCTCAGACCGCTTCCTTCGTGCAGGCCAGCTCCAAGGGCGAAGCCTTCCTGGATGAGATCGGCGCGTTCCCCATCCCTGGTGCCACTGCCGGTCAGTCCGTTGGCTATGTTTCCGACGTTGTTCTGGTCGTGTTCAAGTCCTGCAAGAACATGGAGGCCGCCGGCGTCGTTGCTGAGTTCCTTGGCGGCGAGGATACCATTCAGATCATGTTCGACTACGGCAAGGGCAAGATGAGCTCCCGTACCTCCGTTATGGATCACGTTTTTGCCAACGTGGAAAGCGAATTCACCACAGCTTACGTTGAGGCCATGAAGCAGTGCCGCTCCCTGCCCGCTATGGATATGGGCTTTGCGGATGCTGACGAAGCTATCACCGACGCCGTCGCCCGGCTTGCGACCGGCGCGGATGCCGCCACTGTCCTTGCGGATCTGGATGCCGAGGTCAGAGAGCTGTACGGCCAGTAATACCCGCCGTTCCATTGCAGTAGTAATGGATGCTTGGACATAACTTGGGTTGTCCGGTAGGAACCCTGCCGGACAACCTTTTATGCGGGGACCCTTCTCAAACGGAAAAAGACGGTTTCAGGGTGCCCGCAAGAAAGGAGCTGCATATGGGACGTAACAATTCCATGCAAAAACCATCCATCGTGACCCGGCTGAAATCAGATCAGGCTGTGGCCGTGGGCTTTATCTCCCCGGCACTGGTCGTTCTGTCCTGCGTCATTGCCATCCCCATCCTCCGGGGCATCTGGACAAGCTTCTGCGACTGCAGCCTGCGCAACCTGATGTCTCCGACCTGGGCGGGGCTAAAAAACTATATTGCCCTGTTCAAAAAAGGTGAATTTTTCACCTATTTTTTCCATACTCTGGTGTTTGTTTTCTTTACGGTCAGCATCCAGCTGATTCTGGGAATGGGCGTTGCCCTTCTGCTGAACAGCAAGATCCGCGGCAGGGCTGTTTTCCGGGGCATGATGCTGATCCCGTGGACGATCCCCTCCGTCGTCGTCGCGCTGGTCTGGAGATGGATCTTACAGCAGCAGTACGGCGTCATCAACTATCTGCTGATGAAGGTGGGGATCATAGATGGCATGAACCTTTCCTGGACCATGGACGCCACGCTGGCGATGATCTCCATAGTGGCGGCCTGCGTATGGAAGCAGCTGCCATATATGACCGTGATGATTCTGGCCGGTCTTCAGTCTGTGGACAGTTCCCTGCTGGAAGCGGCCTGTATCGACGGCGGCAACCCGTTCCAGCGGTTCTGGCACATTGTGCTGCCATCCATCCGTCCCGTTCTGTTCACATCTGTCTGGCTGGCGATCACGCAGAATTTTCAGCAGTTTACCATCATCAACAATATGACCGGCGGCGGCCCCGTGGACGCGACCACGACGCTTTCCATCGCTGCCTATAAGGCGGCGTTCCAGTCCTATAACTTCGGCGAGAGCGCAGCCATCGGCGTAATCTGGATGGTATTCCTGTTTGTGCTGACGTTCATCAGCAACAAGGCAAACGAGAACCACGCAGATACCCTGTAAGGAGGTGCCGCAAGATATGAAGATCCGCAAAAAACTCCCGAGTGTGCTGAAATACGGGGCGCTGCTGCTGACGATCATCCTTTTGCTGTTCCCGATCTACTGGATGGTGATCTGCTCCCTGATGCCGACCCACTACCTGACCGTTCTGCCCCCTCACTTTGTTCCCGTGGATATCACGCTGGACAACTACATCCAGATCGCCGAGACGCCAAAGTACGTGGCCTATTTCCGCAACAGCGTCATCGTTGCGGTCGGAACCGTGCTGACGACGCTGGTGCTGTCGGTTCCCGCGGGATACGCTTTTTCCCGCTACCGGTTCCGGGGAAAGTCCGCGCTGCTCAGCGCGGTCATGTCGGTTCAGATGTTCCCCATCGTGGTGATTCTGGCGTCGCTGTACATTTTTTATACAAAGCTGGGGCTGCTGAGCAGCTACCCCGGCCTGATCCTTTCCGACACGACCTTTGCTCTGCCGCTGGCGGTCACGCTGGTAAAGTCCTTCTTTGACACCGTGCCCAAAAGTCTGGACGAATCCGCCCGCATCGACGGAGCCGGGAAAATGCGCACGCTGGTGGAGATTCTGTTCCCGCTGGTGAAGCCCGGCATTGTCGCTGTATGCATCTATACGTTCCTGAACGCATGGGATGACTATATGATGTCCCTCATTATCATGCAGGATGCCTCGATGAAAACGCTGCCTGTGGGCATTGCGGAAACGTTTCTGGGGGAGTACTGCTATAATTACGGCGGCATGATGGCGTTTGCCGTGATCGGTTCGCTGCCCATCGTCCTGCTGTTCATCTTTCTCCAGAAACACATGATCGCCGGCCTGACCGCCGGAGCCGTAAAGGGATAAGCATATGTCGCTGTATGACAGACTATGGAACGGAAACGGAAAACGCCGCGAAGAAGCGCCGGAAGCACCCGGCGCCCCTGCGCGTTTTGAGCGGCTGGTGGTAAGCAGAGCCATTCAGCTGCTGGAGCTGAATGTCGTCACAGTCCTGCTGTGTATTCCCGTCGTTACCATCCCCGCGGCCTTTTCCGGCATGGCGAGGGTGCTGATGCTCTACTGGCGGGACATGCCGGTGCTCCATATGTGGGGCGAGTATTTTGCCGGATTCCGGGAGAATTTTTTTGAAAAGCTGCTCATTTGGCTGGTTCTGACGCTGGCGCCTGTTTCTATCCCCCTGTTTTTCCTGTTTCTGGGGCTTCGGGAAGCCGCGATCGCCGCGCTTGTCTGCCTTGGCGTCCTGTCTTTCCTGCTGAAAAGCTACTGGCTCCCGCTGTGCGCCCTCGTCAGGCTCACCCCGTGGCAGAATGCCGTCAACGCGCTCATCCTGATGGGCAAGGAGTGGAAGTACAGCCTGTGGATGCTGGTTCTGGTAGCGATTCCCTATGTCGTGTGCGCATGCTTCCTTCGCTATACGTTCCCGTTCTGGTGCCTGTGCATATTTGCGCTGGGGCAGCTGATCCAGTGCGCCTTTGCCGGCAGTGCCATTGACCGGAATCATCTTCTGAAGTAGATATTATGAAAATGCAGCTGCCCCGGTCTGTACAGGCCGGGGCAGAAATTATTCGGTTTGCGTTGGCGGCGGAACTGGGAGAAAACGGTAGAATTGTACTATTTTTACCTGTATCCCTTGCAATTTGCGCGGTTCAGTGGTATGCTGATAGCAGCATTGTGGGACTGAGTACGGCGGCCTGTTTTTGGGACGCTGTACCGGTCGAAAATATAGGAAGAAGGTTGCATCATGAAGAAATTGCTGGCTTTGCTGATGGCGGTCGCCGTGACATTCCAGCTGGTGACGCCGGTTTTCGCGGACACCGAAGGAACGGAGGAGACCACCGCCCCGACTGAGGCCGTCGTGGAGACGGAGGCACCCACTGAAGCGCCTGCGGAGGAAACGACCGCGCCTACCGAGGAAACCTCTGCGCCCACGGAAGCCACAGAGGAGACTGAGGAAGCCACCGAGGAAACCGTGGAGGACATTGCCCTGTTCGCGGATGACGGGGACGTGATCGCTTCCGGTGAGTGCGGAATAAACGTGACCTAGGTACTTACGGGGGATGGCACGCTGACCATTTCCGGCAGCGGGGATATTGCAGATTTTTCAAAAGAAAAGGAATCCAATGATGGAACTGACCACACGACGGCTCCTTGGAGTAGATATTGGGGAGAAATAACCGCGGTTGTGATAGAATCCGGAGTGACAGAAATTGGCGTTTCAGCTTTCTACGGCTGCATCGGCTTGGCCAGCGTAACAATTCCGGATGGCGTAACAGAAATTGGCACCTCAGCTTTCTATGGTTGCTGTCGCTTGACCGGCGTGGTGATTCCGGAAAGTGTGACCAGTATCGGGAAATCTGCCTTCGAGGCCTGCAGCGGTTTGACTAGCATAACGATTCCGGATGGCGTAGCCGTCATCGACGACAGTGCCTTCTACGACTGTCTCGGTTTGACCAGTGTGACAATACCAGGGAGCGTAACGAGCATGGGCAAGGAAGTGAGATCGTCTATACGCCCAGGCTGACCAACGCGCAGGGCACCGTTACGGACATCCGGCTGGAAGGCGCGGACGCGGAGCTGTTCGCGGCTGAGGTGGTTGACGGCGTTGTGCACCTGACCATGGCAAAGGGCTGCACGTATTCCACCAGAACGACCTACAAGGTGATCCCGGTTCTGACCTTCTGCGGTCAGGAGGTCACAGGCAGCACCCTGAGCATCCGGGTTACGCAGAGCACGGTGAAATTGGCGAAGCTCTCGAACCGGACGGTGTATCAGTCCCAGACCGCGCCGCTGGTGCAGGTGCTGAGCATCACCAGCCCGGCAACGGCAGAATTCGGAGAGATCACCCTGAATTCCAGAAGCACCGCCGCTCTCCGGAACGCGGTGGAAGCTGCCGGAGGGATAGAAGTCAGCGGGGGAGTTGTCAGAATCCCGGCGAAGGCGTTCGCTTCCCTGAAACCCGGCAGGTACACGGTGATTCTGGACGTTACTCCGGAAAATGCCGCCGCAGACGCAAAACCCATTCAGGCCAGATTCACGCTGACTGTTCAGAAATAACGAAAACCTCCCGGGGCAGCTTTGTGGCTGCCCCGGGAGAGATTTTTGCCCCCCAAAAAACACCAGCACGATACATCTGCCTGCTTTCCCTTGACGGATGCACCGTGCCGGTGGCTTTGATTCATACTAATACTAAAGCCTAATTAAACGCTTTAATACTATTTCCTGATTAAAATCTTTGATTTTAATCAGGAAATAGTATCAGGCACTTCCAGTGTTCCCGATTTGTGCCATGCAGCTCCATCGCACCATAGGCATACCGGTATTCCCGAATATGGTGACATGGAACGCATGGTCGGATGCCTTTTTCGCACCAGCAGTACTTGGGATGGTTGATGCGGCCGAAGCCTGCCTCATCCTGGAACATAAGGCGCACTTTTCCACAGCCCCTGTGGAGATTTTAGTATCAACGCCTTTTGTGTCCATGAATAGGATTCAGAAAATACTCAAAATGGTTTTTTGTAATTTCCCCTGATTGCCTTTACTTTTCTCCCTTTTTACAGTATAATTAAGGCGACACCGCACAAATGCGTCTGCGGGTCACAGCGAGTCTTTTGCACCGGCTCCGCAGTTACAAAGCTGGGAAATACATACAGTATTCCTCCGGCTTTGTAACTTTGATCTGGCACAAAATCTTCTGCTATGCCTCCTTGCCGATTTATGCGGTGTTGCCCTAATTGCTTGATCAAACTTAACCACCGGCTGTGCCGGCGGCAAAAATTAGCATCCGGCGAGGAGTAAAGCAGGCAAGAAAAAATTCGTTAATGGGCAAGCTTTTCCGCTTCCGCCGCAAAGACCATATGGAATGATTTTTGGAGGTACTCATGAAAGAATTCGTCCGTGTCCTGAAATTCACCTTTTTCTCCATCAGCGCCGGTCTCATCGAAATGGGAAGCTTCGCCCTGCTGAATGAATTTACCCATTTCCCATACTGGCCCTGCTACCTGATTGCCCTGTGCCTGAGCGTACTCTGGAACTTTACCCTGAACCGGAAATTTACCTTCCAATCCGCCGCCAACGTGCCCGTAGCCATGGCAAAGGTTGCCGCTTATTATGCGGTCTTCACGCCTCTGTCCACCCTTCTGGGCAATTATCTGGCCGGCAGTCTGGCGTGGAACGAATACCTGGTAACAATTGTGAATATGCTGCTGAATTTCTCCACGGAGTTTCTCTATCAGCGGTTTTTCGTCTTCGGCAAGTCCCTGGACAGTGCAAAGCAGGCGTAAATGCAAAAGCGAAAAAGCAATGTCACGCAGACGGAATAATCCAGCAAAAAGCAGGACACAAAAGTGTGTCCTGCTTTGTTCGTTCAATTCATCGTACCCTCGGAGCGGGCGAACAGGTCGCCGATCCGCTGCCTGAGAGCCTTTGCTTCCGGGGTGTCCGACGCGCCGTAGGCGTCGATCCAGTCTGCCGATGCCTGCTGGGCGCCTTTCATGGAGGCAAGGTCGCAGCCCAGGTCCGCCACCCGGAATGCGGGCAGGCCAGACTGCCGGGAGCCGAAGAAATCTCCGGGACCGCGCAGACGCAGGTCTTCCTCAGCAATCTTGAAGCCATCGGTGGTTTTACACAGGGCTTTCAGGCGCTGGAGCGTCTCCGGGTTGCGGTTGTGGGTGGTGAGGATGCAGTAGCTTTTTGCCTTGCCCCGGCCTACCCGGCCGCGGAGCTGGTGCAGCTGGCTCAGACCGAACCGGTCGGCGTCCTCAATGACTATCAGCGTGGCGTTGGGAACGTCCACGCCCACCTCGATGACCGTGGTCGCCACCATGACATCCGCTTCCCCACGGGCGAAGGACGCCATGGCCGCCTCCTTTTCCGCACCCTTCATCTGCCCGTGGAGCAGAGCAATGCGCAGGTCGGGGAAAACCGTCTGCTGCAAGGTCTCCGCCCAGACGGAGGCGGCCTTGATGCCTAGCTCCTCGTTTTCTTCCACCGCCGGGCAGACCACGAAGCACTGATGTCCCTCCGCCACCTGCTTCCGGATAAAGGCGTTGATCCGGGGACGGTAGCTCTCCCCCACCAGAAAGGTGTCCACCGGCTCCCGTCCCGGGGGCAGCTCGTCCAGAATGGATACATCCAGATCGCCGTAGAGGATCAGCGCCAGCGTCCGGGGGATAGGCGTCGCCGACATCACCAGCAGGTGGGGGTCCTCCCCCTTGGCGGAAAGTCGGCTGCGCTGCCCCACGCCGAAGCGGTGCTGCTCGTCGGTGATGACCAGCCCAAGATGTTCAAAACGGGTGGACTCCGACAGCAGCGCGTGGGTGCCGATCACCACTTGAACTTCCCCGGCGGCGATGCGCTCCCGCACGTCCTTTTTCTGCTTTCCCGTCATGGAGCCGGTGAGCAGCGCCACGGATACCCCCAGAGGGACGAACAGGGCGCTCAGAGAGGCGAAATGCTGCTCGGCAAGGATCTCCGTCGGCGCCATCAAAGCGGTCTGAGCGCCATTTCTCGCGGCACAGTAGGCGGCGGCCGCCGCCACCATGGTCTTGCCGCTGCCCACGTCTCCCTGCACCAGCCGGTTCATGGGAATGCCCCGGCGGAAATCCTCCAGAATTTCCCCCACCGCCCGGCTCTGGGCACCGGTGAGGGTAAAGGGCAGGCTGTCATAAAAGGGCGCCATGTCGAAATCCGTATAGGGTTCCGTCTTCTTTTCCTTCCGAGCGGCGCGCATCAGGGCGAGTCCCGCGGAGAATACGAAGAATTCCTCGAAGATCATCCGCTTTTTCGCCAGCTCCGCCTCCGCCATGGAATTCGGCTCGTGGATGGCAAAATATGCCCGCTCGGCAGGCAGAATGCCGTATTTCTCCCGCACCTCGGCGGGCAGTATCTCCTCCGGCGGGTCGCACACCGCCAGCGCCTGCTGCACCAGCCGGAGCAGCGCCGCGTTGGTCAGTCCCGCGGTCAGGGGATAAATGGGCAGAATGCGCCGGGTGGTCACGGGCTGGGACTCCGGCGCCTCGAACACGGGGTTCGTCATGCTGTAGCCGATGAAATCCCCGCTCACCGCGCCGTAGAAAATGTACTCCCGGCCATATTCCAGCTGCTGGGCGGCAAAGCGGCTGTTGAAAAATGTCACGTTCAGCCGCCCGGTGGAATCTGCCACCTGCACCTTGGTCAGGTCCAGCCCCTTGCGGATGTGGCTGGTGCGGGGAGTGTTCATCACCATGGCGCGAAAACAGGCAGGGACATCCGGCTCCAGCTTTTCGATGGGAACCAGCTTCGTCCGGTCCTCGTACCCTCTGGGGAAGTGGCAGATGAGATCCCGGAGGGTGAAAATATTCAGCTGGGCAAGCTGCTTTGCCCGCACCTCCCCCACGCCCTTGAGCATCGTGACGGGGTCAGACAGTTTTGCCATGGTTACACCTCCCGGGAAAATCTATAGCACATTACGGGCGGTTCTGAACAGATCGGCGATTTGTTCAGAGTTTCCCCTTACAAAATGAAAAAACTCCCTCCAAGCACTGCTCGGAAGGAGATATTTTCAGAGAAATCAGGCCAGCTTGTTCAGCTTCAGAGTCATGCTGCTCTTCTTCCGGGCAGCGTTGTTCTTGTGCAGGAGACCCTTGTTGACAGCCTGATCGACGGCCTTGACGGCGGTCTTGTAAGCAGCGTCGGCGGCAGCCTTGTCACCGGACACCACAGCGGCGTCGAACTTCTTCAGGTTGGTCTTCAGCTCGGACTTGTCAGCCTTGTTCTTCTCGTAAGCGATCTTGGAAGAAATGACATCCTTCTTAGAGGACTTGATATTGGGCATGGATTCCACCTCCTTCTGTTCGTTTTCCATACAGATACGCATTATAACGCCTTGACGCGATAAAATCAACCCTTTTTTCAAAAATTTTTGCCGTTCCGGGCGTAAGAAGCTTCTCCCCGGCCATCCCGCCCCGGTGGGCGGACGCCGGGGCCTGCGCGGAGAATTGTCAAGCCCTAATTTTTGCACAAAAAAATGTTCATGGTAAAATCCACGACCCGCGGAAAAGTGGGAAATCCGTCGAAGCGTGTCGGATCTTTTTATGTGAACCAAAACTGCATATCCACAGCATGCCCCGCCTGTGGAAAACCCCTGTGGAAAAACCTGTGGAGATTGTGGAAAACTCTGAGTTATCAACAGGATTTTTTGCTCTTTTCTTTTTTTGCTTTTCTTGTGGAAAAGTCTGCATATATCCATGCATATTCCGTTCTCCGCCCAAAAACGGGACGTGTTACGTCACCGTCGGAAGGAAGCCGTTACCGGAAAAACATCGGGGAAAAGTTGTCTTCCTGTAAAAAAATGCTGTCGAAAGCCATTGGCGCTTTCTCTCAACTGTGAAAAATTTGTGAAAAACCGCCAAAGAATGATTTTACGCTTCCGGGGAATACTGGAGAGGAACGGGAATGGAAGCTCCATTTCCCAGTATCACCACACAGGAGGCTGCCATGCAGGGAAAAGTAGAGATATGCGGCGTCAACACATCGAGACTTCACGTTTTGTCTCAGGTGGAAATGGACGCCCTGCTCCGCCGGGCGCAGGCGGGCGACGAAGACGCCCGGGAAAAACTCATTGAAGGAAATCTGCGGCTGGTTCTCAGTGTCATACAGCGCTTTGACAAGCGGGGCGAAAACCCCGACGATCTGTTTCAGGTGGGGTGCATCGGCCTTATCAAGGCCATCTCCAATTTTGATCCGGACAAGCAGGTGCGCTTTTCCACCTACGGCGTTCCCATGATCGCGGGAGAGGTGCGGCGGTACCTGCGGGACAACAGTGTCATCCGGGTCTCCCGTTCCATCCGGGATGTGGCCTACCGGGTGCTTCAGTGTAAGGAAGCCCTGATCACCCGCCTGGGGCGAGAGCCGACGCTGGAGGAAATTTCCAAGGAGCTGGAAATCCCTCTGGAGGAGGTCAGCCGGGCGCTGGACGCAGTGTGCGCCCCTGCGAGTCTGTATGACCCGGTCTATTCCGACGGCGGCGACCCGCTGACGGTGATGGATCAGGTGCGGGACACCAAAAACACCGAGGACGGCTGGATGGAGCATATCACCCTGCAAAACGCCTTCCGCGCCCTGAACGACCGGGAAAAGCAGATTCTCTCTCTGCGGTTTTACGACGGGAAGACCCAGATGGAGGTGGCCTCCGCTCTGGGTATCTCCCAGGCGCAGGTGTCCCGGCTGGAAAAGGGCGCCATTGGCGCCATGCGCAAATCCGTCAGCGTTTCGTAGAACAGTCATACTCCTTCTTTCTGGTGCATAGGCTTTTCCAGAGGAGGGTGGGATTATGTCAATGCGATTCACCCAGCTGCAATGCAAGGAAGTCATCTGCGTCAGCGACGGGCGACGGCTGGGGTTTGTGACGGACGTGCAGGTGGAAATTCCCAGCGGGAACGTCTGCGCCATCGTCGTCCCATGCCCCGCGCGGTTTCCGGGGGGCTTCGGACGGCGGGACGATTTTATCATTCCATGGAACTGCATCAAGCGCATCGGCCCGGACATCGTGCTGGTGGAGGCGAAGCCCGACGACTGCCGGGTGCCGAGAGGAAAGCCGGGGCTGCCAAGATAGCGCAGCCCCGGCGCAATTCTTTTCCCCGCACCGGAATTTTTTTGCGTTTTTTGGGAAATAATGCTTGCAATTACGCGTTCCATCCTATATAATGACTCAGCATGGGCTTTGACCCGTGACATTTCAAAACCACACACCCGGGGATCGGCCGCCCCCGTGTCCGGAAGGACGGGCTGCCGGGATGATCGGGGTGGAGGAAAAACAAAAGGAGAAATTGTAAAATGGCTGTCGTATCTATGAAGCAACTGCTGGAGGCCGGTGTACACTTCGGTCACCAGACCCGCCGCTGGAACCCCAAAATGGCGCCCTACATCTACACCGAGCGCAACGGGATCTACATCATCGACCTGCAGAAGACCGTAAAGAAGCTGGAAGAGGCTTACTCCTTCGTCCGTGACCTGTCCGCCAACGGCGGCAACGTGCTGTTCGTCGGCACCAAGAAGCAGGCGCAGGATGCCATCAAGGAAGAGGCCACCCGCTGCGGCGGTTACTACGTCAACGCCCGCTGGCTGGGCGGTATGCTGACCAACTTCCGCACCATGCGTACCCGTATCGACCGTCTGGCACAGCTGCGCAAGATGGAAGAGGACGGTACCTTCGCCATGCTGCCCAAGAAGGAAGTCATCAAGCATCAGGCCGAGATCGAGAAGCTGGAGAAGTATCTGGGCGGCGTGAAGGAAATGAAGAAGCTGCCCGGCGCCCTGTTCATCGTGGACACCCGCAAGGAGCGCAACGCCATCGCCGAGGCGCACCGTCTGGGCATTCCCGTTGTGGCCATCGCCGATACCAACTGCGATCCCGACGAGATCGACTATCCCATCCCCGGCAACGATGACGCCATCCGCGCCATTAAGCTGATCGCCTCCGTGATGGCCAACGCCATGATCGAGGGCCGTCAGGGCGAGCAGAACGAGGAGGCCGCCGAGGCCAAGGACGCTGAGTAAGTCCGGAATCACACCGCGTATCTCACGGGGCAGGGAAGTGTCCCTGCCCCTTTTTCAATCATATTTTACAGGAGGATATAAAAATGGCTTTTACTGCCGCTGATGTAAAGACCCTGCGCGAAATGACCAGCGTGGGCATGATGGACTGCAAGAAGGCGCTCGTCGAGTGCGATGGCGATATGGATAAGGCTGTTGAGTGGCTGCGTGAGAAGGGTCTGGCCAAGGCTGCCAAGAAGGCCGGCCGCATCGCCGCCGAGGGCATGTCCTACGCACTCACCGAGAACGGCGTGGGCGTCGTGGTGGAGGTCAACTGCGAGACCGACTTCTGCGCCAAGAGCGACCTGTTCGTGGCCTTTGTGAAGGACATCGCCAAGGTCATCGCCGAGCAGAATCCCGCCGATGTGGATGCTCTGATGAACTGCAAGTACTTGGACAGCGATCTGACCGTCTCCGAGACCATGCCCGAGAAGGTCATGTCCATCGGTGAGAACCTGCAGATCCGCC
>ERZ825896.1189-NODE-1189-length-30394-cov-4.734269_pt1 | contig 30394 bp, 29 predicted proteins | sample MGYA00519858_ERZ825896 | MGnify/ENA primary metagenome ERZ825896 (study PRJEB31778, sample SAMEA3449214) | human gut metagenome | biome: human gut; feature: human-associated habitat; material: faeces | place: United Kingdom | collected 2010/2012 ...
GGCTCGAACTCGCTACCTCCACCTTGGCAAGGTGGCGCTCTACCGGATGAGCTACGCCCGCACGGAACAGAGCTTATTATAGCGGTTTTTCCAAAAATGTCAAGTATTTTTTTCTTCCGGATTTTCCGTTGGTTCCGTGGTTTCCTCCGGCGGCAGCGTCGTGGCTTCTGTGGGCGTTTCCTCCGTTCCCCAGGCGGCTCCGGTCTCCGCGGCCGCCACTGCGGGCACCGCCGGACACTCCGGGTAGGCCGTGTAATCCCAGACATAGCCCGACATCTCCGGATCGGTAAACTCGTGATAGCCGCCCAGCTCGCTGCACCGCAGAAGGTCTACATGATAATAATGCCCGCCATCCAGCACAATGTTCCACGTCCACGGGTCTCCCGCGTGGGTGCCCGTCACCGTCATGCACTCCAGTCCTGCCAGACGGCACATGGCGGCGTACACCGTGGCAAAGGCTCTGCTGTCCCCTACCCCGTGGCGCAGCAGGCTGTAGGCGGGGGTGATGGACGTCTCGATCTTGTAGTCAAAGCGCTCCATCAGGAACGCGTACAGCTGAGAAAGCTTCTGCCGGTCCTCTCCGTCGCCGCTGACGTACAGCGACGCCGCGTCAAACACCGGCTTCACCTGAGACTGCATCTGCCGCAGAGCATCCCGGCTCGTCTGATAGGTAAAGGTCAGCTCCACCACGCGGGAACTTCCGGCGCCATAGGCCGCCGCCGTCACCTGAGGGGTCTCCATCACCGTCTCCGGATGCTCCTCGGCATGATCCCGCACCAACTGGGTAAAGTCCATAGGGGCATAACGATCCACCAGCAGGACCACGCTGGCGTCAAAATTTTTCAGTGCCTTGACGATCTCCTCTGCCGCTTCCCCGCTGTCGGAGACCTCCCGGATCGTCCGTATCTCCATGGGGCTGTGGCGGTAGGCGATGGTCACGGCTACCGCCGGAAGGCCGCCGTTGGCGCCGATCTCATAGTCAATGCGGTCCACGGCATACGCACCCACGGGGTAGGCTTCCGTGGCATATTTCACCGCTATGCCCATGCCGTTTTCCACGGCGTCCGCGGGGTAGTCCGCCACGTTGATAACGCCGCTTTCGCTGCCGGACTGAATCATTTCCTCCAGTGCATCCATCAAATCCAGATAATCGGAGGCCACGATCACCTCCGGCTGGGTGTCCTGCCGCTGCTCCAAGTGGGGCGTCACGGAAGAATACCGGCCGTCCATCCAGCCGCAGCCGGTGAGCAGCAGGCTGAGCGCCAGCAGCAGCGGCAATAGCTTTTGCTTCATACGGGTCTCCTTCCTTACGTTTCTCCTACAGCGATTGTTTGGAATAATGGGAGAATCCGTCTCCCAGCACCTGATGCGCCTCCTGCACGATGACGAAGGCGTTGGGGTCGATGGCCATGACCAGCTCCTTCAGCTCCGTGACCTGCTGCTTTTTCACAGCGGCCAGCACCACCTTGGTCGGCTCATGGCTGTAGGAGCCTTCCCCATTGAGGAAGGTTGCGCCTCTGTCCAGCTTGGTGCCGATGGCCTCCGCCACCGCGTCGTACTCCTTGGTAATGATCAGCGCCACCTTGGAATAGTCGAACCGATACACCACGGCATCCAGCACCTTGCCCGTAACAAACACCGCCACGCCGGTATACAGCGCCTTGGTGATGTCCTGAAACACGATGCCCGTCAGGACGGCCACCCCGGCGTCAAAGCACATGGAAATCTGTCCGATGGGGACATCCCGGTATTTGAGCTTCAGCAGCCGCACCACGATGTCCGAGCCGCCGGTGGAGGTGCCGCAGATGAACACCATGCCCAGCCCCAGCCCGCAGATCATGCCGCCGTAAAGGGCGCAGAGCAGCGAATCCATGGGCGGCATCGTGATTTTGGCAAAAGCGTCGATCAGCACCGAGCTGAGCACCATACCCATCAGGCTGCCGCAGAAGAACCGTCTGCCGATCTTCACACCGCCGAGGATGAACAGCGGCAGGTTAATAAGGATCGTCAGCACGCCCACGCTGCCATAGCCCAGCAGCTCCACGGCCACCAGCGCAAGACCGGAAATACCGCCGGGGCTGATCTCATTGGGCTGTAGGAACAGGGAAAAACCCAGCGCGAAAACCGCGCTTCCCACAGCCGTCGCCGGAATCCAGCGGTAATCTTCCCAAATCTTGCGCATAAACGTCCTCTTCTTTCCAATCTATTCGCTTTTACACCTCAAAAGTTTGCTGCTTTTCCACCGAATCCTCTTCTTTCAGCACCGCGCCGGCGGAGGGGATGGTCTTGGTGCGGTAGCGGCTTTCGTTGACAATGCCGCTTTGGGTCAGCAGCACCGCGTCCCGGAGCGTTGCCTTCTTTTTCAGCGTCATCACCGCCACGCCCTGCGTGTTTCTCGTGGTCTTGGGCAGGAGCTGCGCCGTGGAGAAAATCGCCGCCCGGCCGTCGGTGGAGTACACCACCATCTGCTCATCCGCGTCCAGCGCCACCGCCTTTATCAGCGGACTCTTGTCGCTGTAAGCGCCGGTGAGCTTCTTCCGGTTGGTCTTCGTCTCGTAGGCGGACAGCGGAACCTTCGCCGCCTTGCCGTTTTCAAAGAAGAACAGGATGAAGCCCTTGTAATCCCCGCAGAACACCAGCGCCACCAGATTTTCTCCCGCCTCAAAGCCCAGCTTCTGGGGCAGGTAATCGCCCAGCTGGGATGCCTTGCCGTCGTCAAAGTCGGAAAGACGGGACTTGTAGCACTGGTACCGGTCGGTGAACACCAGAAATTCCGCCCTGTTGGTGGTCTCTTGGGAGAAGGACAGGCTGTCGCCCTCCTTGAATTTCTGCTCGCCGCTCATCCGCAGGGATTGGGCGGTCATTTTTTTCAGATACCCTTCCTTGGAGACGAACACCGTGACGCCGTAGTCCGGCACGTCGTCCTCTTCCTCGGGCGCGGTCTCCTGCGCGTCATACAGGATCTCCGTCCGCCGGGGCTGGCCAAACTTGTCGGCCACCGCCTGCAGCTCCTTGATGATGACGTTCTTCAGCTTCCGGGGGCTGTTCAGCGTGTCTCTCAGGTCGGCGATTTCTCCTTCCAGATCGTCAATGGCACGGGTCTGCTTGAGGATGTATTCTTTGTTGATGTTGCGCAGCTTGATCTCCGCCACGTAATTCGCCTGAATCTCGTCAATGCCGAAGCCGATCATCAGGTTGGGCACGACCTCGTTTTCCAGCTCCGTCTCCCGGATGATGGCGATGGCCTTGTCGATGTCCAGCAGGATTCGTTCCAGACCTTTCAGCAGGTGCAGCCGATCTTCCTTCTTCTGAATCTGGAAGAAGATGCGCCGCTTGACGCAGTCCGTGCGCCATGCCGTCCACTCGTCCAGAATCTCCCCAACGCCCATCACACGGGGCATTCCCGCAATAAGGATATTGAAATTGCAGGGGAAGCTGTCCTGCAAAGGCGTCAGCCGGAACAGCTTCTGCATCAGCTTCTCCGGGTCAACGCCCCGTTTCAGGTCGATGGTCAGCTTCAGGCCGCCCAAATCCGTCTCGTCCCGCATATCGGCGATCTCTTTGATCTTTCCCGCCTTGATCAGCTCCGCCACCTTGTCCATGATGACTTCCGTGGCGGTGGTGTAGGGGATTTCCGTAATTTCGATCAGGTTGCCATCCTTGACGTAGCGCCATTTTGCCCGGAGTTTGAAGCTGCCCCGGCCTGTGGAATAGATTTCCCGTGTGGCGGCCTCGTCAAACAGCAGCTCGCCGCCGGTGGAAAAATCCGGGCCGGGCAGGGTCTCCAGAATGTCGTGGTCGGGATTTTTCATCAGGGCGATAGCAGTGTCGCACACCTCCCGCAGGTTAAACGAGCAGATGTTGGACGCCATGCCCACGGCGATGCCCTGATTGGCCGAAACCAGCACGTTGGGGAACGTGGTGGGCAGCAGCGCCGGCTCCTTCATGGTGGCGTCGTAGTTGTCCACCATGTCCACAGTGTCGCTGTCGATGTCCTTGAACACCTCGGCGCAGATGGGATCCAGCTTGGCCTCGGTGTACCGGGCGGCGGCGTAGGCCATGTCCCGGGAGTACACCTTACCGAAGTTGCCCTTGGAATCCACAAAGGGATGCAGCAGCGTCTCGTTGCCTTTGGCAAGACGCACCATGGTCTCATAAATGGCGGCGTCGCCGTGGGGGTTCAGGCGCATGGTCTGGCCGACGATGTTGGCGGATTTCGTCCGTCCACCGGTGAGCAGACCCATTTTGTACATGGTGTACAGCAGCTTGCGGTGAGACGGCTTGAAGCCGTCGATCTCCGGAATTGCCCGGGAAACGATGACCGACATGGCATAGGGCATGTAGTTCAGTTCCAGCGTCTCGGAAATGGCCTGCTCCGTGGTGGAGCCGTGCAGGCCCATAATGCCGTCGGTATTTACTTTTTTCTTTTTTTCAGGTTCTTGCTTTTTCCGTGCCATGGTTGGCTCCTTTACAAGAAAATCGTTTGTGAATTTGCTGTCTGGCTGGTATTACGAAATATCCGCCAGTTCCAGATACTTTGCGCCGTTTTCCGCGATGAAATTCTTCCGCTCCTGCAATCCGTCACCAAGCAGGAAGTCAAAATAATGCGCCGTGCGCTCCGCGTCCTCCGGCATGACCTTGATGAGGCGGCGGGTCTCCGGATTCATGGTAGTCATCCACATCATCTCCGGGTCGTTTTCGCCGAGACCTTTGGAGCGCTGGATGGTGATTTTTTTGCCGTCCAATTCCTTGAGAATTTTCGTCTTCTCCTGCTCGTTGTAGGCAAACCATGTCTTGTCCTTGCAGGTGATCTCGAACAGCGGCGACTCCGCGATATACACATATCCGTCCCGGATCAGGGTCGGGCACAGGCGGTAGAGCATGGTCAGGATCAGTGTCCGGATCTGAAAGCCGTCCACGTCCGCATCCGTACAGATGACTACTTTGCTCCAACGCAGCTGGGATAGGTCGAAGGACGACAGCTCCTTTGCCTTCTTGCCCTGCACCTCCACGCCGCAGCCCAAAACCTTCATCAGGTCTGTGATGATGGGCGAAGCGAAAATTTTCCCGTAATCTGCTTTCAGGCAGTTGAGGATTTTGCCGCGCACCGGCATGATGCCCTGAAATTCCGCGTCCCGGCTGAGCTTGACACTGCCCAATGCGGAATCGCCCTCCACGATATACAGCTCCCGCACCCCGGCGTCCCGGCTGCGGCAGTCCACAAATTTCTGCACCCGGTTGGCAATGTCGATGGAGCCGGAGAGCTTCTTTTTTACGCTGGACTTGGTCTTTTCGGCGGATTCCCGGGCGCGCTTGTTCACCAGAATCTGCTCCGATGCCTTGTCGGCCTCCTGCTTGTTCTCGATGAACCAGACCTGCAGCTGCTCCTTGAAAAAGGCGGTCATGGCGTCCTGCGTGAATTTGCTGTTGACGCTCTTTTTCGTCTGGTTTTCAAAGCAGCCGATGGTGGAGAAGCAGTTGGTCACCAGTACCAGCGAGTCCTGAATGTCCTGAAAAATGATCTTATTTTCGTTTTTGGTGTACTTGTTATTGTCCCGGAGGTACTTGTCGAAGGCCGCCGTAAAGCCGGAGCGAACCGCCTTGTCGGGGCTTCCGCCGTATTCCAGCCACGAGGAATTGTGGTAATACTCAATGTGGCTGATCTGCTTGGAGAAGCAGAAGGAGGCCGTAATCTTCAGCTTCATCTCCGGGCGGTTTTCCGCGTCCCGCCCCCGGCGCTCGGCTTCCCAGTAGACGGGCATGGTAAAGGCGTTGTCCCCCACCAGCTCCTCGATATACTGGCGGATACCGTCGGCATAACAGAATTCCTCGGTCTCGAACTTGCCGCCCACCTGATTGCGGAAACGGAAGGTGATGCCCTTGTTCACCACCGCCTGACGGCGCAGCACATCCCGGTAATATTCCACGGGAATGTTGATATCGGTGAATACCAGCTTGTCCGGCTTCCAGTGGAAGCACGAGCCGGTCTTTTTCCGGTCGGCGGGTTCCTTTTTCAGGCCGCCCTTGTTTCTGCCCTTTTCAAAGTGCAGATCGTACCGGTAGCCGTCCCGGCGGATGGTGGCGTCAAAAAACTCCGAAGCGTACTGGGTAGCGCAGGAGCCAAGGCCGTTCAAGCCCAGGGAATACTCATAGTTTTCCCCGTTCTCCCCGTATTTGCCGCCGGCGTACATTTCGCAGAACACCAGCTCCCAGTTGTAGCGTTTTTCCTTTTCGTTGTAGTCCACGGGGCAGCCCCGGCCGAAATCCTCCACTTCCACGCTCAAATCTTCGTAGCGGGTGACAATGATGGTGTCGCCGTAGCCTTCCCGCGCCTCGTCGATGGCGTTGGAGAGAATTTCAAACACCGCGTGCTTGCAGCCCTCCAGATCGTCCGAGCCAAAGATGACCGCCGGGCGCTTGCGCACCCGATCCTCGCCCTTAAGCATAGAGATACTGGAATTTCCGTACTGTTCCTGTTTTTTCATGTTGCATACCTGCCTGCATAATCCATAATCATACGATTTTATTATATGCAAAAATAAGCCAAAAGTCAAGAAACGCCCCTTGGGGCGGAAAAAGCGTCCTGCATGTTCCGTGCAGGACGCTTTTTTCAGGATTCAGCGTCAATCGTGACGCTGTTCCCAGTTTCCGTAGGTTTCGCAGAACCGGCCGGAGAAGGCCGGTTCCCGCCCCGCCGCGTACAGGTGGGAGGTGTCCCCAAAGGCGGTCATGCGGAACGACGCGATGCCCTCCCGGCGCTCCTCCGTGTTCAGGATGGTGACGGAGGTGGGCAGAGAGCAGGTTCCCTGCCACAGCGGCATGGGGGAAATCCCCAGCAGGTGACTCAGCAGGACACAAGTGACGCCAAAATGGCAGAACAGGACGACGGTATCCTCGTTGGGCTGCTCCACCCGGTAGTATTCCCCCTCCCGGCGGTAGCCGTGGCGGGCGAGCAGCTCGTCCAGCCCGTCCCATACCCATTGGGCTTCCTCACGCACTCCGGCGGCAGTGAAGCGGTCGTTTTCCCACCAGTGTTCCCGGTCGTAAAACCCCTTGTCCTCCGTCCAGTCCTGAGGCAGCCAGTCCCACGCGACACCTGGTTTATCTTTCCCCGGGCGGAGAACCTGCGGGGAGAATTCGCAGCCATGGGAGAATTTCCGCCTGCCGCCCCAGCTTTTCCAGCGTGGCCTTGGCGGTATCCCGCGCCCGCCCTTTGGGGGAGCAGTAAAACGCCTTCACATCCAATTTACACAGGCGGTCGGACAGCAGCTCCGCTTCCATCCAGCCGGTTTCGGTCAGGGAATCGATGGAATAGTCCGGGTCGCCGTGGCGCACAATTAACAGCTTCATGTATGTTCTCCTTTATTCTCCGAACTTTTCCGCAGCTTCTTTCAGCATACTGCGGATGGGCAGATGGTAGGGGCAGCGGCTTTCGCAGGCGCCGCAACCAATGCACTCCGACGCCTTTTTCGCAAGCGTCGCGTAGCGGCTTCTCGCCCAGTCCGCCAGCCCGTACCGGGACAGATACCCTTCAAACAGGAACACGCTGGAAATGCTGATGCCCGCGCTGCACGGCTGGCAGTAATTGCACCGGCGGCAGAACTGGGTACCAAGGGCATCGCGGATGGCGCGCATCTTGGCTTCTTCCTCCACGGACAGCGGGGAACTATCGTTTACTGCGGCGAGATTCTGGTTCAGCTCGGCAATGTCCGCCATGCCGGGTATCACCACGGTGACATCCGGGTTGGCGCAGACGCAGCGCAGCGCCGTCACCGCGTCCTCGATCGCGCCGCCCGCAAGGGGCTTCATGGCGATGAAGCCAATGTTCTTTTCGGCGCAGGCGTGGATCAGTTCTTTTGCCTGATCTTCCACGATGTTGTATGGGAACATGATGGTCTCCACCCATGGCAGCTCCAGCGCCATCCGGAAAGTTTCCAGAGAATGGGCGGTGATGCCGATATGGCCGATCTTTCCGGCCTTTTTCGCGGCCGTCAGCGCTTCCAGCGCACCGCCGGGGGAACAGACCTTCTCCACGTCGGCTGGCGGCGCGTTGTGAATCTGGTACAGGTCAATATAGTCGGTGCGGAGGTTTTTCAGGCTGATATCGATGTCCTTCGCCATGGCCTCCGCCGTGCGGGACATGCTCTTTGTGGCAAGCACGAAATGCTCCCGGATGCCCTCAAGGCCAATGCCTAAGTATTCCTCGCTGACGGTATAGCCCCGGGCAGTATCGATGTAGTTGACGCCGTTTTCCAGCAGCTTGTGCATAAGCGCTTTCGTCCCCTCCGCGTCAATGCGCTGGATTGGAATTCCCCCAAAGCCCATGCGGGAGATTTTCAGCCCGGTTTTGCCGAGGATCCTGTATTCCATGGTCACGCGCTCCTTTCCGTTTCTGACATTATACGGCAAAATCGCTGAAAAAACAACCTGTCCGATCATAAAAAACGGGTCAGCTTCCGCTGACCCGTTCCGTTACTTTCCAAGCTCTTTGTTCTTCTTATAGGTATCAATCACGCAGTCCATCGCCGCGCCGCGGAAGCCGTGGTTTTCCAGCGTCTGAACGCCGACAATGGTGCTGCCGCCGGGAGAACACACCGCGTCCTTCAGCGCGCCGGGGTGCTGGCGGGTAGCAAGCAGCATTTCCGCCGAACCGGCCATGGTCATGGCGGCGTATTCCACTGCCTTGGCTCTGGGTAGGCCGCAGGCCACCGCGCCGTCGGCAAGGGCTTCCACAAACATGTACATAAAGGCCGGGCCGCTGCCGGACAGGGCGCTTGCCGCGTCGATCAGCCGTTCTTCCAGCGCGTCCAGCAGGCCGCAGAAGCGCATATCTTCCCGCCAGTCGTTCAGCGTTTCATCCTCCACAAGCGCGTTGCGGCAGTAGGGAATGACCCCTTTGCCGATGGCCGTGGGAGTGTTGGGCATGATGCGGATGACGGGCAGTTCCGTCCCGGCGAGCTGCTCCAATTTCGCAATTTCCATGCCAGCCGCCATGGTAATGAGCAGCGGTTTGCGCTTCCCCAGAACCTTTTGCAGCGGAGAAAGCACCTCCTGCACCATATGTGGCTTCACTGCGATAAAGATCCGGTCGCACCGGGCGGCGATGGTTTCCGCGTCCGAATAGACGATGCCCAGTTCCTCCGCGAACGCCTTCGCCTTACCGGAACGGTCGGACACCATGATTTCCTTTGTGGCCTTGCTCAGGGCTTTGGCAATGGCACCGCCCATGTTGCCGCAGCCGATAAATCCGTACTTCATGTTTTTCCCCCTCAGCGGATATGTCCGTTTCCGTGGATGATGTATTTATAGGTGGTCAGCTCCTGCAATCCCATGGGTCCCCGGGCGTGGAGCTTCTGGGTGGAAATGCCCATTTCGCACCCCAGTCCGAATTCCCCCCCGTCGGTGAACCGGGTGGACGCGTTGACATACACCGCCGCGCTGTCCACATTGGCGGTAAAATACCGCTCTGCCTCCGGACTGCGGGTCACGATGGCCTCGCTGTGGCCGGTGGAGTGCGCCGCGATGTGGGCAGCAGCCTCCTTCACATCCTCCACGCATTTGACGGCGAGAATGTAATCCAGAAATTCCGTATCAAAATCTTTCTCCCCCGCCTTTTTCCCGGGGATGATGGCAGCCGCCGTCTCATCCAGACGAAGCTCCACTGCCCGTTCCCGGTCAGTGACCAGACGTTTATAGAGCATGGGCAGAAACGTGGGGGCGATCGCCTTGTCCACCAGCAGGACTTCCTCGGCGTTGCAGACGCTGGGGCGGCTGGTTTTGGCGTTTTCCACGATGTTCAGCGCCATGTTCAGGTCGGCAGATTTCTCCACATACACGTGACAGATGCCGGTGCCGGTGGCGATGCAGGGCACGGTGGCAGTGCTTACGCAGGCATTGATCAGCCCCGCGCCGCCACGTGGGATCAGCAGGTCAATGTAGCCGTTTGCGGTCATCAGCGCAGCGGCGCTTTCCCGGGATGTGTCCTGCACCAGATTCACCGCGTTTTCCGTGATACCCACCGATCTCAGACCGGACCGGAGGGCGTCAACGATGGCGTTGGCGCTGCGGAACGCCTCCTTTCCGCTTCTCAGGACGCAGACGTTCCCGCTTTTCAGCGCCAGAGCGGCGGCATCGCTGGTGACGTTGGGACGGCTTTCGTAAATAATGGCAATGACACCCATGGGGACGGACACCTTCTGAATTTCCAGACCGTCCTCCCGGGTATGGGTCTGCAAAATCCGCCCCACCGGGTCGGGGAGCGCCGTCACCTCCCGGATGCCCTGCGCCATCCCGGCAATGCGCTCCTTTGTCAGCTTCAGTCTGTCCAGCATGACCGGGGAGATATGCTCCTTCGCGGACGCCATATCCAGCGCATTCGCGTCAAGAATCGCGTCCTGTCGGGCAAGCAGTGCGTCCGCCATGGCGTTCAGTGCGGCATTTTTCTGTTCGGTGGACAGGCCAGCGACTTCCCCTTTCGCCGCTCTTGCGGCTTCCAGCATTTCTTTCATAGACGTTCCTCCGAAAACGTGGTGCCGACGGTCTTTCCTTCCAGAATGTCATAGAGATTTCCGGGATTGTTTCCGTTGGCAATGACCATTTTGCACCCGCAGCCCAGGCAGATATCGGCGGCATGGAGCTTCGTGACCATTCCCCCTGTGCCCTGGGTGGAGCTGCTGATCCCGGCAATTTCCCGGATGTGGTCGTCAACTCTGGCGACGTGGTGCAGCAATGCGGCCTCCGGATGGGTGTGGGGGTCGGCGGTGTACAGGCCGTCGATGTCCGACAGGAGGATGAGCATATCGGCGTGGACGCTCCTTGCCACGATGGCGGCGAGTGTATCGTTGTCGCCGATGACGATCTCGTCGGTGGCGACGGTGTCGTTCTCATTGATGATGGGCAGCGCCCCCAGCTCCAGCAGCCGGTTCAGGGTGTTGGTAAAGTTCAGGCGGCGGGTATCGTTGGTAGTATCGTCGCCGGTGATCAGCAGCTGTGCCACCGTGTGGTGGTACTCGCTGAACAGCTTGTCGTATGTATACATCAGCTCACACTGACCCACAGCGGCGGCGGCCTGTTTGGACGGGATGTCCTTCGGCCGCTCCCGCAGTCCCAGCTTGCCCACGCCCATGCCGATGGCGCCGGAGGAAACCAGTATCAGCTCATGTCCGGCATTTTTAATGTCACTCATGATCTTGCACAGCTGCTCCACCCGGCAGATATTCAGATGGCCGGTGGGGTGCGCAAGAGTCGACGTGCCGATTTTGATTACAATGCGCATTTGCGTTCTCTCCCCGAATTTTTAGGCTATTATATCACTTTAGCCGGATGAAGTAAATAGCCTGAGAGTAAGTTTCCGGTAAATGTTTTTCATAGAAAAGGCGGGCGGCAAAATGCCGCCTGTCAGACTTATTTCTTTTCCAGCAGCTCCAGCGCCGCCTGAATCTGGGGATCGTCCTCCGGCTCCAGCTGGTCGTAATAGATGGCGTCGGCGGTTTTCTCGTCCACCGGTACGACCACATCCGGCGTGATTCCCACGCCTGCCAGACTGACGCCCTTGGGGGTAAAATACTTGCCCACAGACAGGCCCACTGCGGAGCCGTCGCTGAGACGCAGGGTATTCTGGAAATACCCCTTGCCGCAGGTCTTCTCCCCCACCACGTCGGCAACGCCGTACTCGCTCAAGGCCGCCGCAAAGAACTCCGCCGCGGAGTAGGAGTCGCCGTTCACCAGCACCGCCATGGGAATGTCCAGGCAATCCGCGTCGGAATGGTCCACGTTCTCCTTCCCGGCATAGTCCACCGTGCGGAACAGCTCTCCCTCGGGCAGCAGATAGTCCAGTACCTTCACCAGCTCTTTTGCGTAGCCGCCGGGGTTATTGCGCACGTCGAAAATCAGCTTTTCCGCGCCCTGCCCCAGCAGATCGTCAATGGCCGCGATGGTTTCCTCGGCGCACCGGGAGTCAAAATTCTCAATGGTCACGAGCCCGATCTTGTCGGTCAGCATCCGACCGCTGGCCACAACCGTCTGCACCTGCCGCCTCTCCACGGACAGCGTCACCCGCTCCCCCTGCCTGAGAACCGTCAGGGAAACATAGGTGCCTTCCTCTCCCCGCACCAGATTCCGAACATCCGTGGCCGTCATCTCCCGGACGTCCTGACCTTCCACCTCGATCACCAGATCGTCCACCTGAACGCCCGCTTCCCCGGCAGGCCCGCCCTCATTCACGGCCTTGACCAGAAAGCCCTCCTGCTCCTTTGCCTCGATGGTGATGCCGATGCCCACATAGGCATTGTTCACCTGCTCCTCATGGGCGTCGTATTCGCTGGCGGGGATATAGTAGCTCCACCGGTCGCCAAGGGATTTGACCATGGCGGCCGCCGCGGCGTCCTCCATGGCCGTCTGGTCGGCGTCTCCGATGAATCGTTCCAGAATCAGGCTTTCCAGCTGTTCCAGCTTGGTGCCGGAGGCATACCCCGGGTAGCCGATCGCCGCCAGAGTCGTCACTGTAGCCAGCATCGCCACAAGGAGATAGCTCAGGGAAATCAGAATTTTCTTTTTCACGGAATAACCACCTCATAGAAAGGATTCCCACAGTCCATAGTATGAACTGTGGGAACATAATTCAATCTGAGGAAGCTCTGAATAAATCGACGAGAGCTGACAGCGAGAGATTTTTCTCTGGACGAAGGGTTCCAAAGCGGAGGAATACTTTGTGTATTTCCCGCTTTGGAAGCCGCACGGCCAGAGGAAAAGATCCGCTGCTCAGTCGAAGATGGTTTGTTCAGAGTTTCCTGAACAAATCAGTACAGCGGCACGTAATTGCAGGGGTTGACGTAGACGCCGTTGTAGGAAATGCCGAAGTGCAGATGGTCGCCGGTGGTAATGCCGGTGGCGCCGGTGGCACCGATCAGCTGTCCCGCGCTGACGATCTGTCCGGCGGACACACAGTAGTCCCTCAGGTGCATGTAGATGGACGAGAAGCCGTCCTGATGGTTGATCTGCACATAGTTGCCGGCGGCATTGCCCCAGCCCGCTACGGTGACGACGCCCGCACGGGTAGCGTACACGGGGTCGCCGGTGCCGGTATCCAGGTCAACGCCCTGATGGTAGGAAGAAGCGCCCGCCGTGGGAGATTTACGATTGCCGAAGGGACTGGTGATGGAGGTGTAGCTGCAGGGAACCTGCCAGCCGCCGCTGCTTCCGCCGGAGTTCCCGCCCGAATTTCCGCCGGAACCGCTCGAGCCGCCGCCCGCAGTCGTGGCGGGTACGGAGGTTGCCTTCCAGGCTTCCCATTCCCGCTGCTTCGCCGCGTTGAACTGTACTTCCATGGCGGCGATCTGCTTCAGGAACGCATTTTCCTGCTCCTTGCATTCCTCTTCCAGCGCCTGGAGATCGTCGGCCTTTTGCAGCAGCTCCTGGAGCAGCGCCTCCGATTCCTTATTTTTCTCGTTCATTTCCGCCTGGGTGTCGTCCAGATCCTTCTTGGTGTCTTCCAGCTCGACCTTTTCCGCTTCCAGCTCGTCCTGGGCTTCCTCCACCTTGTTGGCGGCGTCGCTCAGCTCCTGCAGGCGGCGCTTGTCGGAGGCGGCGATCTCCTCCACCATGTTCAGCCTGTCCAGCAGGTCAGAGAAGCTGTTGGCCTTGAAGACGACTTCCCAGTAGGATACCTCGCCCTCTTCCTCCATGGTGCGGATGCGCTCTTTGTTTTCCTGATTCAGGGTTTCCAGACGGTCTTCCGCCGTGTCCAGCTCGTCCTGCTTGTCCGCAATGAGCAGGTTATAGGCGGAGATCTGTTCGTTGATGTTGATGATCTGGGTGTTCAGAAGCTGAATTTCCTGATCGATCACATTCTTTTTCGCGATCAGATCCGCAATTTCGTTTTCGTTCTCCTTGTACTGCTTCTTCACGTCCGCGATCTGGTTCTGTACCTCCTTGCGCTCCTGCTGCAGGGCAATGATCTGCTTGCGGATCTCGCCGGAGGACGCCGCACCGGCAAAGGTGGGCAGAATGCTCATCAGAAGCGTCAGCAGCAGTACCGCCGCCATGACGCCGGCGAGGACGGATACCAAACGTTTGCGATTTTTCATAGGAATCTCCTTTTCACGATGGGGACGGGCATTGCATCCTACTGAACTCCAATCAAAATCGGAAAACAGCATCAATAGATGTATGCCAATGGGTTTACATAAGTTCCTGCGTAAGAAATGCCGAAATGCAGATGCGGCCCGGTAGAAAGGCCGGTGCTGCCAACATATCCAATGAGCTGCCCCTGGGACACGCTCTGTCCCGCGGAGACAACGTAATTGGTCATGTGCATATAGATGGACGAGAAGCCGTCTAAGTGGTTGATGCTGACATAGTACCCCGCGCCGCCGGCCTGATAGGAAGCCACCGTAACGGTGCCCGCCCGGGTCGCGTAGATGGGCGTTCCCTGATTGCAGGCCATGTCAATGCCGTTGTGCATTCTCTGTGTGCCCAGGATCGGGTGGGTGCGTATTCCGAAGGGGCTGGTGATGGTATAGCCGGATACCGGGGTCGTCCACGAGGCGTTGGAGGGCGGGTTTTCACCCTGCAAAGCCAGCTTGGCCAGATACTCGTCGTACTTTGCCTGCTTGAGGTCCTTTTCCTTGGCGGCAATTTCCTGCATCAGCTCGTCCTGAAGCGCTTCCGACTCGTCCATCAGCCGCTGGTATTCCTCGGATTTCTTTTCCAGCTCCCGCAGCATGTCGTCGGACTCGGTGCGCTTTTCTTCCAGCTCGGCTTCCGCCGCCGTCAGCTCCTCCCAAGTGCCTTCCAACTCGGTTTTTTCCGATTCCAGGCTCATGCGGGTGGCGGTGACGATGTCCGATGCGATGCGCATTTCCTGAAGGCGGCGCTGGTCGGCCTCGGAGATCTCCTGCATCATATTCAGCCGGTCAAGGAGGTCAGTAAAGCTGTTGGCCTCGAAGATGACCTGCCAGTAAGTAATGTTGCCGCCTTCCTCCATTGCCCGGATGCGCTCCCGGTGCTGCTCGCTCAGGGTGCGCAGCTCCTCCTCGGCGGCGTCCAGCTCGTCCTGCGTGTCCGCAATGAGCTGGCTGTAGGCGGAAATCTGGGCGTTGGTGGTTTCGATCTTGTCCGTCAGGAGGGCAATTTCCTCGTCAATGGCTTCCTTCCTGTTTACAATGTCGGCCATGTCGTTATAGTTGGCGTCGTACTGGCTTCGCACAGCGTCGATCTGCGCCTGGATGGCTTTATTCTTTTCCTCCAGTGCGTCAATCTCCTTCTGGATCTCACCGGAGGTGGCGGCATCCGCCGGAACCGGCAGGATGCTCACCGCCATCACCGCCGCCAGACATAGGGCGACAAGTGATCTCACGGTTATCTCTCTGTGTTTGTTCATAGTTATACGTCCATAAACTTTCGGATAGAAGTCCAGCTGCCCACGATACCGACGAACATACCGGCGGCGGCGAAGGTAGCGACCATGGGGAGCAGAAGCTCCTGGAAGGGTACGAAGTTGAACAGCTGCAAGGCGTCCACGCTGCCGATCTTCGCGATCATCGCGTCATAGCCCAGCCATTCCAGACCGAAAGCGAGAATGGCGCCGATCATGCCGAGGGAGAAGCCCTCTACCACGAAGGGCAGCCGGATAAAGCCGTTGGTCGCGCCCACCATTTTCATAATGGCGATCTCGTCCCGCCGGTCGTACATGGCCAGCTTGACGGTGTTGGAAATGATCAGCAGGCTGACCACCAGCAGCACCGCGATCACGGCCACGGAGACGATATGCAGCACGCTCTGCAGGGTGGTGAAGCCCTGCGCCAGCTCATAGGCCGCGCTGACCTTGGCCACGCCGGGCAGATTCTTCAGCTGCTCAGCGGTCTGCTCCATCTTGGTATTGTCTTCCAGAGTGACCACGTAGCGGTGGCGCAGATCCTGCGCCTGAACGCCGCTGAAGGCGCTGTCGTTGTCATGGTCGCTGACGAAGTTCTGAAGCGCTTCCTCCCGGGAAACGTATTTCGCGTCAAACACATTGTCCAGAAGGTTGATCTTCGTGCCAATGGATCTTGCCTCGGCGTCGGAAAGGTCGCTGTCGATGTACACCATAATTTCGCTGGTCTTATTCAAATCCTGAACCATGATGTCCAGATTGTAAGCCAGCGCGGAGAAGCTGCCCACGATGATCAGACACGCCACCGTGACGCAGATAGCGGCAAAGGACATGAAGCCGTGCTGGAAAATGCTGCGGAAGCCCTCCTTGAGCAGGTACCCGATATTATTGAGCTTCATGTTTGCTTTCCTCCCCGATTCCATCTCTCACCACGACGCCCTCATTGATGGCAATGGTGCGTTTATGGAACAGCTTTGCCAGATTCTGGTCGTGGGTGACCACCAGCATGGTGGTTCCCAGATTGTTGATCTCCTGCAGCAGCGCCATGATTTCAAAGGAGCGCTCCGGGTCCAGATTGCCGGTAGGCTCGTCGGCGATGATGGTGGACGGATTGTTCACCAGCGCGCGGGCAATGGCAAGTCTCTGCTGCTCGCCGCCGGACATCTCATTGGGATGGCGGTTCATCTTGCTTTCCAGACCGACCAGCTCCAGCACGTAGGGAACCCGCTCCTTGATCTCGGACTCCCTCGCGCCCACGACCCGCATGGCAAAGGCCACGTTCTCATAGACCGTCATTTTTTCGATCAGGCGGTAATCCTGAAACACGACGCCGACCGTGCGGCGCAGGTAGGGAACTTCGCGCTTGCGAATTCGTTCCAGAGAATAGCCGTTGACGTGGACGGTGCCGGAGGTGGGCTTCAGCTCGCCGGTGATGAGCTTGATGATGGTGGACTTACCGGAACCGGAAGGACCGATCAGGAAGCAGAACTCGCCGTCCTCGATCTGCATGGTAACGCCGTTGAGGGCCTTGTTACCCTGCGTATAGGATTTTACAACATCAGTAAATTCAATCATATTCGCATCTTTCTCCCGTCATAGGCGGTACCGGAATTGCCGTTAACGCGACCCCACACCGCCCGCAGTGTAACCGAATTGTAACACATCACAAAATCAATGTCAATCATATTCCGAAATAAATAGGCCAAAAGCGCAGATTTAACATATTATCCACAATTATTCCCCCAATTTTTTCAGCTTTCTTTCATATTTCTCTTATATTACGCCCCAAAAACGGAAAACACTTTCCGTAAAAACCGGGTCGGGCATACAGAAGCGGGGCTGCCGACGCAGCCCCGCGGGGTATCATTTTTACCGGGTCTCCCGGGAAGTGAGGTACTTGCGCACCATCAGCGCTACCTTGAAGACAATGGCGTGGTCAAACTGCCGCAGGTCAAGCCCCGTGAGCTTCTTGATCTTTTCCAGACGGTAGACCAGCGTATTGCGGTGGACAAAGAGCTTCCGGGAAGTCTCGGAGACGTTCAGGTTGTTCTCAAAGAACTTGTTGATGGTGAACAGGGTCTCCTGATCCAGAGAATCGATGGAATTCTTCTTGAACACTTCACTGAGGAAGATCTCGCACAACGTGGTGGGCAGCTGGTAGATCAGGCGGCCGATGCCCAGATTTTCGTAGTCGATGATGCTCTTTTCGGTGTCGAACACCTTGCCCACGTCAATGGCAGTCTGGGCTTCCTTGTAGGAATCCGCCAGCTCCCGCAGATGGTCGGACACGGTGCCGATACCGATGACGGTCTTGATCCGCAGCTCGTTTTTCAGGGTGTCCTCCATGGACTTTGCGATCTTCTCCAAGTCCTCGGGGGTCGTCCCGCCGGTGATCTGCTTGATGACCGCCACATCGCTTTCGTTGATGGACAGGACGAAGTCCTGCATCTTGTCCGGGAACATTCCCGCCAGCACATCCACGGTGGCAACATCGCTGTGACCCACCTGACGGATGAGGAACACCGCCCGGGGCGCGTCGGTGGCGAAGTGCAGCTCCTTGGCGCGGATGTAAATATCACCGGGCAGAATGTTGTCCATGATGATATTTTTCACAAAGGTGCCCCGGTCGTGCTTCTCCTCATAGAAGGTCTTGGCATCGTTCAGGGCGATATAGGCCATCTGGCAGAAGCTGCGGGCAGTCTCGTCGTCGCCGGAGCAGAAAACGGCATATTCCAGCACATTGGAATTGCCCAGAATGGCCTTGAAGCTGCGCTGACCGAAGGTGACGATGCTGTCGGCGGCGCCACTCACCTTCAGCGCGGCGTCCGTCCAGCGCTCACCCAGAATGGACATATCGGTGCAGGAAACCACGCACCCCTCGGTATCGATCACGCCGAAGCTGCGGTCCGTAATATCCCGCAACTGAACAATGACACTCTGAAAAACGCTGTTGGACATATCTACAGTCACTCCTTAGTATCTTGCATAAATGCGCATTTCACAAAAACGCATTATTATTATACACAGCTTTTGCGCACATTGCAAGTGCCTTTTGACATTTTATTGCAAAATCTCTTATGTTTTTTAGGTAATATACCAAGGTTTCCCGGAAGGCGCTTCCCCGAAAGGCTGTATCTTCCATCAAAATGACCGTTCAGGGCTGGGTTTTGCCTTCCAGCAGGGCGATCTCCCCTTCTGTCAGCTCCCGGGTCCGGCCTCTCGGCAGATCGCCCAGCGTCAGCGTTCCCTCCTGTCGGCGCTCCAAATAAGTCACGGTCATGTTCCGGGACGCCATCATCCGCCGCACCTGATGGTACTTCCCTTCCCGGACGGTGATCCGGCTCTCCCCCGGCCCCAGCGGCTCCAGAAGCGCGGGCAGGCATACCGTGCCGTCCCGGAGGGTCAGGCCCGCGGCAAAGGCGGATATGTCGTCGGCATTTGCCTGCCCCTCGTGGCGGGCGTAGTAGACTTTCGCCACTTCCTTCTTTGGGGATATCAGCCGGTGGAGCAGCTCGCCGTCGTTGGTGAACAGCAGCAGCCCCTCGGTGGCCTTGTCCAGACGGCCTACGGGCCTTAAGTCCATGTGTCGCCACGCCTCCGGCAGCAGCTCCATGACGGTCTTCTCCGCCGCGTCCTCCGTGGCCGTGACGCAGCCTGCCGGTTTGTTGAGCATCACCACCATCCGGCGCTTTCCGCCCAAAGGCTGCCCGTCCAGTGTAACGGTGTGGACAGCGGGGTCGATTTTCCGGGAGCCGTCCTTTTCAGGATTTCCGTCCACGGTCACCCTCCCCGCTTTTAAGATATCCTTCACCTGAGAGCGGGTGCCTGCGCCGCTGCCGCACAGGAATTTGTCCAGTCGTTCCATAGCTCCTCCGTTCTGCGTCCCGGTTCCGGCGCATAGGCTGTACCACCGAAATATGAACCGGGAGGGATTTTTTATGATGGTTATGACCGCGAAGGTCAATCTGAAAAAGGTAATGATCGCCCTTGCCGCCGTGGCAGCGCTGATCGTGGCGCTGATTTTGCTGCTGGGCGGGGGCGGGGATTCCGCCGAGACTTCCGCGCCCACAGCTTCCAGCAACGACGGCCGGGTGAAATTTCTGACGGATCTCGGCTGGGACGTCACCACGTCCCCCACAGATTCCAGTCAGGTACGCATTCCCGCCGCGTCCAGCGACGTGTTCGAGCGCTACAACGCCCTGCAAAAAAGTCAGGGCTACGATCTGAGCGAATACGCCGGGAAAAAGGTCATGCGCTACGTCTACAAGATCAACAACTACCCCGGCGCTACCGAGCCGGTCTACGCGACGCTGCTGGTCTACAAAAACCAGATCATCGGCGGCGACGTAACGGACACCGCCGCGCAGGGAAAGATCCGGGGCTTCAAGATGCCGGAAGCCACGACTGCTCCCACCGCCCCCAGTCTCCCCACGGAGACCGCCGCCACCGCGCCGGAGACGACCCAGTAAACATGGGGAAGCTGCCGCGTTTTTTATCTATGGTATCACACAATTCCGCTCTTGACAAGCGCCCCGCTCTGTGCTACTGTGTACCCGAACTGAACAGTATCTTCAGGGCGGGGCGAAATTCCCCACCGGCGGTAAAGGAAGCTTTGATTCAAGACTTCCCAAGTCCGCGAGCGCGTCAGCGTTGAATCGGTGAAACTCCGATACCGACAGTACAGTCTGGATGGAAGAAGATACGCAAAGGATATTTGCGTTTTTTTCACGCCCTGGGAATATACCCAGGGCGTACTTTTGTTTTGAGGTGATACCAATGACCGATCTTTGGAAACAAATCTTAGACAATCTGGCATTCGTGGGCGTGAGCCTTGCCATCGTGGTGGGGCTTGCCCTGCTTGCCCGGCTGGCGGAGCATTTTCTCCCGGAAAAGCGGAAGGTCAGCCCCGCCCGGCGGGTGAGCATCATCGGCATCAGCGCCGCCATCGCTGCCGTGCTTCATGTGCTGGACTTCCCGCTGGTGATTCTCGCGCCGGAATTCTATAAGCTGGACTTTTCCGAGCTGCCCGTGCTGCTGTGCGGATTTTACCTAGGACCCAGCGCCACCGTGATTTGCGAGGGCGTGAAAATCCTGCTGAAGCTGCTTTTGAAAGGCACCTCCACCGCCTTTGTGGGCGATCTTGCCAATTTCGTGGTAGGATGCTCTCTGGTTCTCCCCGCCACCGTTTTCTACCACACCCACAAGAGCAAGCACAGCGCTATCATCGGCCTTGCCATCGGCACGCTGGTCATGACCGTGTTCGGCAGTGCCTTCAACGCCGTTTATCTTCTGCCCAAGTTTGCCCAGCTGTACGGCATTCCGCTGGACACCATCATCGCCATGGGAACGGCCATCCGGGGCGGGGTCAGCAATGTCTCCACCTTCGTGCTGCTGTGCGTCGCGCCCCTGAACCTGCTGAAAGGCGCCGTCGTCTCCGTGCTGACGATGCTGCTGTACAAGCGGGTGGCAAGGCCTCTGTTCGGGCTGCATCAATAACGGCCAAAACTGCCGGGCGTCCTATTGAAAATCGAGCAATTCCTGTGATATAATATGTATGCATTGGGGGACGAAATTGTTGACAATATTGTATCAGAGGAGTTCATTATGAGAATTGAATTTGAAAATATCGTCCTTCGGGATATGATCGAGTCCGACATTGAGGACTATGTGCGTTGGTTCACCGTGGAGCGTGAATGGGAAAACTGGGATGCTCCCTGGGAAAAAGAGGACACGGATGCGGAAGCTGAGCGGAAACGCTGGACGGAATATTACGAATCCAGGAAAAATCGTCCGGATGATGTCCGTCGTTACGGGCTCGAAATCGAATGGAACGGAAGGCATATCGGCTCGGTAAGCGCCTATCGCATTGACGAAAACTATGAATGGATCAGAAATGCCGAGAATGGGCAGACTGTCCATTTGGCTGTCGGCATTGATATTTACGAACCCAATTTGTGGGGCAACGGAATCGGCACAAACGCTCTGCGTGCCTTTATAAATTACCATTTTAAAAATGGCGAGGACGAGATTTACGCGCAAACCTGGTCAGGCAATGTTCGTATGATTCATTGTCTTGAAAAGCTTGGATTTGTTGAGTGCGATCGTGACTCATGCACAGAAGAGGTTGACGGACAATATTATGATGGACTGACCTTCAGACTGGAGAAAAAATGATACGACCGGTCAAAACCTATGACGAATGCCGGACGTTTGCCACCAGCTTTCAAGGTGACCCCAACTTTTCAGACCCCATGCTGAGCAGTGAAGAACAGCTTCAAAGCAATCTGATCAGACCGATTGGAAATCCCGACCGATACTGCGTCTTTGGCGTCTACCATGAAGAGACGCTGATTGGGCTGTTCGCATTCCTCGTTATCCGGGATGAACAATACGCCGAAATGCTGGCAGGCTTGTCCCATGAGAAAAGCGCCTATCTGGAAGCGCTCCAATATCTGGAACAGCGCTTCCCCGGTTACGGCGTCGATTTCGTCTTTAATCCCGGCAACTGCCTTCTGCGGGAACAGCTGAATCTGCGGAAGGCCGATTTCGAGCCGGAGCAGCAGAAGCTGATGCAGGAATTCCCCGCGCCGGATATGGACACCACTGGCATCGTGCCCCTTTCCGACCAGTACGCAGAACAGTACTGCGCCATCCACAATAAAAATATGTACTGGACAGGCGAAAAGGTCATGCAGGCGCAGGATCGTTTCCACACCTTCCTCGCAATCCGCGACGGCAGGGTCGTCGGTTACATAGACGTGACCCGTACCTTCAAGGAGAACGAACCCTTCGACCTGTTCGTCCCGGAAGAATACCGCCGCATGGGATACGGCAGGAAGCTGCTGGCAAAGGCGCTGGAAGCGAACGCGCCCAACGCCATGTCCGTCCTCGTGGACGCGGACAATGTCCCCGCCATCCGCCTGTATGCGTCCATGGGCTTTGCAAAGAAACAGAATATTCTGACGGCACACTGGACAGTGCCGTCAGCAGAATGATAACCAGGAGGTAATTTTTATGTGTGAACTTCTGAAAACCCGCCGCAGCATCCGCAAGTACCGCCCCGAGCAGGTGCCGGACGAATTGCTGGACGCCGTGCTGGAGGCCGGACTTTACGCCCCCTCTGCCATGAACAACCAGAAGCCCGTCATGGTCGCCGTCCGGGACAAGGCCACCCGGGATCAGCTTTCAGCCATGAACGCCGCCGTGATGGGTACGGACAGGGATCCTTTCTACGGCGCGCCCTGCGTCATTGTCGTGCTGGCTGACCCCACCTATCCCACATGGGTGGAAGACGGCACTCTGGTGCTGGGCAATCTGCTCAACGCCGCCCACGCCGTGCAGCTTGGCAGCTGCTGGATCAACCGCGCCCGGGAGATGTTCGACACCGAGGAGGGCAAGGCGCTTCTCGGCAAGTGGGGCGTTCCGGAACACTACCGGGGCATCGGCTGCTGCATTCTGGGTTACGCCGACGAGGCTCCCGCCCCCAAGGAGCGGGCAGCCAACCGCATTTGGAAAATCTGACAAAGGAGAAAAATGATGGACTTTCTGGAAATTGCCCGCGCACGACAATCCTGCCGCAGCTATGACGAGACCCGGCCTGTGGAGCAGGAAAAGCTGGACGCCGTGCTGGAAGCCGCCCGTTTAGCGCCCTCCGCCTGCAACGCCCAGCCCTACCACTTCACCGTCTGCCGGGGGCAGGCCGCCAAGGCCGCGGTCGCCGGTGTGACCGGCATGGGCATGAACAAATTCGCCGCTCAGGCACCGGTGCTGATCGTGATCTCTGAGCGCCCCTACTCCAAGAGCGCCGCTCTGGGTTCCAAGGTGACGAAGGTGGACTACCGCTCCATCGACATCGGCATTGCCGCCGCCTATCTCACCGCCGAGGCCACCGCCCAGGGGCTATCCACCTGCATCATCGGCTGGCTGGACGACGCCAAGCTTCGGGCAGCCTGCGGACTTGACCAGCCGGTGCGGCTGGTGATCGCTCTGGGCTACGCAAAAGAGGGCGACCCCCTCCGGGAGAAAAAGCGCCGGGACATGGGAGAGCTGGTGGATTACCGATGAACCATCCCATTGTGACCACATCCGGCGCTTTTGTCTGCCACTGCGTCCGTCTCCACCGGGGGGACGATCTGCTTCTCTCCATCCGGGAACTCGCTCAGGAAAAGCACATTGCGGCGGGAGTGGTGCTTTCCGCCGTGGGCTGCGTCACGGAAGCGAAGGTGCGGGACGCCAGCGGCGTGAACATCCAGTCCATCGGGGAGCACTGCGAGATCGTCAGTCTGAACGGCACCGTCAGCGAGCAGCGGTGTCATCTGCACATCGCCCTGTCCAGAGAAGACCTTTCCACATTAGGCGGTCATCTCTGCCCCGGCTGTATCGTCAACACCACCTGTGAGCTGGTGATCGCAGAGCTTCCCGGCGTCCGCTTCGGCGTGGAGCAGGACGGGGAAACCGGGTATGACGAGCTGATTTTTGAAGCTATCTGACTACATGGGCGGCCATAATGAGCTGCACCCCGTTATATAAGAAATGGAGCGTATCCGTACCGATACGCTCCATTCACTGTTTTATGGCCACCCATTAAATGACCGCCCCTCTTTTTCCTCTTGACAACGAGTCGTTTCTGTTGTACAGTACACTTAACAATTCAGTTAATTGTTAAATATTCTATTGGAGGTGAATTCCTTAGCGTTGCAGCAAACCCTAAAAGCCCTGTCCGACCCGACCCGGCGGGAAATTCTGAATCTGCTCAAGTCCGGCAGGCTGTCCGCCGGGGAAATTGCCGACCATTTTAGCATCACCCCCGCCGCCGTGTCCCGGCACCTGTCCGTTCTGAAGGATGCCGACCTGATCTGGGACACCCGGGAGGGAAAATTCATCTTTTATGAGCTGAACACCTCGGTCTTAGAGGAAATCATGCTCTGGCTCACGGATTTGAAAGGAGGCGCTGCCCCATGATAAAGCAATACAAAAAAGAACTGATTGTCTCCACGCTGCTTGCCCTTCTCCCCATCGCCGCAGGGCTGCTTCTGTGGAACCGGCTTCCCGGCCAGCTTGCCACCCATTGGGGCATGAGCGGCGCGGACAGATGGAGTGGCAAGTCCGCCGCCGTGTTTCTTCGGCCGCTGTTGCTGCTGGCCGCCCATTATCTGGTGCTGTTTCTCGTTTTCCGCGACGCAAAGAACCGGAATCAGAGCAAAAAGGTGGTGGGTCTGCTGTTCTGGATGATACCCGCCGTCTCCATCCTCGTCAGCGGCATCACCTACGCGGTGGCGCTGGGCTGGAAATTCCGGCTTGCCGGCCTTCTTTATGCGGGGCTGGGACTGATGTTCGCCGCCATAGGCAACTATTTCCCCAAATGCCGCCCCAACCGCACCGTGGGCATCCGAATTTCCTGGACGCTGGGCAGCGAGGAAAACTGGAACGCGACCCACCGCTTTGCTGGTAAGGTGTGGGTCATCGGCGGCTTTACAATGGTGCTTGCCGCTCTGCTTCCGGAGGTGCCGGGGATCATCGTCACCATTCTCGCCGTAGCCGCTCTGTCCATCCTGCCCATTGCCTATTCTTACCGCTACCACCGGATCCACGGGACGGAAAGCGACCCCGACCCGAGGTCCAAAAAAGTCTCCATCGGCGTGCTGATCTTTCTGGTAGCGATTGCGGTGTTCGTCGCGGTCACGCTGTTCACCGGCAATCTCCATTACCGGTTCGACAGCGACAGCTTTACCGTGGAAGCCTCTTATTTCGACGACCTCACCGTAAAATACGACGCCATCGACGGCATCGAATACCGGGAGGGCAACGTGGACGGCACCCGAACCTACGGCGTAGGTAGCTTCCGGCTGCTGATGGGGACGTTTGAAAATGAAGAATTCGGCACTTACACCCGCTACACCTACTACCGCCCGGAAGCCTGCGTCATTTTGTCCGTGAACGGGAAAACGCTAGTCCTCAGCGGCAGCAGCGCGGAAAGCACGCGAAGTCTCTATGACACTCTAGTCAAAAAAACCGGCCTATAACGGAAAGGAGAAAACGATATGAACACAGTATCTTCCGCAAGCATTACCGGCATGGTCGTCAGCCTGATTCTCTGCGTGGCAGCGCCCGTGGCGCTGTGCGTCCTGCTGAAACGCAAAACCGGCGCAAAGCTTTCCGACATGCTCCTGGGCGCGGTGACCTTCGTCATCTTCGCCATGTTCTTAGAGCAGATGCTCCACCTGGCCATGAGCGCCGTCTTTGGGGAGAAACTGACGGGCAACCTGTGGCTGTCCGCCCTGTACGGCGGCGCGGCGGCTGCGGTTTTTGAGGAATTCGGGCGGCTGGTCGCCATGAAGTATTTTCTGGGCAGCCAGCTGAAAAAGGAAAACGCTCTGATGTACGGCGTGGGTCACGGCGGCGTTGAGGCGCTGTTCGTCGGCGGATTGACCTGCGTTTCCAACCTCGCCACCGTTTCCATGGTCAACGGCGGCAAGCTGGAAAGCGCCCTCGCCGGGCTGGACGAAGCCGCCCGGGCGACTTCTCTGGAGACGATCTCCCAGCTGTGGACGCTTCCCTCCTACCTCTTTTACATGGTCGGCGTGGAGCGGCTCATTGCGTTTGCTCTGCAAATCTGCCTGTCGTATCTGGTGTACCGCGCCGTGCGGTATCACCGCCGGGGCTTCTTCCTCGCCGCCATGGGCATCCACTTCGCCGTGGACGCCCTAGCCGTGCTGCTCAAGGACGCCGTCCCCGTTCCCGTTTTGGAAGCCATTCTGGCGGCCATCGTCATCGTGACCGCGATCTTCACCGTCCGGCTGTATCGCGGGGAAACCGAAAAAGCCGTGAGTGACTGACTCCGCGCCATATTACCGTCCGCCCGTGACTCTCCCACTGGCGGACATTCTTTCCCCGAAAACCGCAAATAAAACTTGACTATGGGGCATAATTCTTCTATAATGTTTGGAGCTATGGATATTTTTATCTGAGAAAGGATTTTGAATATGGCAAAAGAATTTAAGATCACCAGTCTGCGTCTTGCCGATCTGGAAAAGGAACTGAATTACCTGAAAACCACCCGTGAGCGCGAAGTCGCCGCCATGATCGCCGAAGCCCGCTCCTACGGCGACTTGTCCGAAAACTCCGAGTACGACGCCGCCAAGAACGAGCAGGCCAAGCTCTATGGTCGTATCGCCGAGATCGAGGACGTCCTGTCCCACGCCGTCATCATCGAGGACGAAAACGAGGCCAGCGGCCGGGTGGGTCTTGGCTGCACCGTGGTAGTCGAGGACGAGAACGGCAAGCAGACCGAGTACCGCATCACCGGTTCTCAGGAAGCCAACCCCATGGAGTTCAAGCTCTCCGACGACTCCCCCTTCGGCCGCGCCGTCGTCGGCAAAGCCGCGGGCGAGACCTTCACCGTCAACGCCCCTGCCGGCTCCTTCACCATGAAGGTGGTCAGCGTTTCCCGCGAGGGCTGAGCCATGGCAAAGTTTGTACCGCAGCCGGAGCTGTCTCTGAATGACCAGATGCAGATCCGGCGGGAAAAGCTGGCGGCGCTTCAGGCCGAGGGGCGCGACCCCTTCGTCCAGACGAAGTTCGATTTCAATGCCGATTCCGCTGCCATCAAGGCCGACTACGAAGCCTTCGAGGGCAAGACCGTCAAGGTCGCGGGACGTCTGATGAGCAAGCGCGGTCAGGGCAAGGTCATGTTCTGCGATCTGCAGGACCGCGCCGGCCGCATCCAGATCTTCGTGAAGATCGACGAGCTGGGCGAGGAAGAATACAACCGCTTCAAGAAGTATGACATCGGCGACATCGTCGGCGTGGAGGGCGAGGTCTTCAAGACGAAGACCGAGGAAATTTCCATCCGCGCCAAGGTCGTCACCCTGCTGAGCAAGTCCTTGCTGCCCCTGCCCAACAAGTTCCACGGCCTGACCGATAAGGAAGCCCGTTTCCGTCAGCGCTATGTTGACCTGATGGTGAACCCGGAGGTCAAGCGGAATTTTGTCATCCGCTCCAAGTTCATCAAGCACCTGCGTAACTATCTGGACAGCATGGGCTACATTGAAGTGGAGACCCCCGTGCTGAACACCATTGCCGGCGGCGCTGCCGCCCGTCCCTTCGTCACTCACCACAACACGCTGGATATCGATATGTACATGCGCATCGCCACGGAGCTGCCCCTGAAGCGGCTGATTGTGGGCGGCCTGGACCGGGTGTATGAGATCGGCCGCATCTTCCGCAACGAGGGCATGGATGCAACGCATAACCCGGAATTCACCACCATCGAGCTGTATCAGGCCTATACGGACTATAACGGCATGATGGAGCTTTCCGAAGACCTGTTCTCCCACTGTTGCCAAATGGTGAACGGCACCACGAAGATCACCTATCAGGGGCAGGAGATCGACCTTACGGCCCCCTTCCGCCGCCTTCCGATGAACGATGCGGTGAAGGAATACACGGGCGCGGATTTCCTCGCCTGCGCAACGGATGAAGAGGCGCATGCACTTGCAAAGTCCATTGGCCTTGAAATAGAAGATAAGGCGGCCACCAAGGGCAAGATCCTTGCCGAAGCGTTTGACGAGTTCGTGGAGGATAAGCTGATCCAGCCCACGTTCATCATCGATTATCCCGTGGAAATTTCCCCGCTCAGCAAGCGCAAGCCGGGCTGCCCCGGCCTTACGGAGCGCTTTGAGCTGTTCATCTCCGGCCATGAATACGCAAATGCGTTTTCCGAGCTGAATGACCCAATCGATCAGCGCGGCCGCTTTGTACAGCAGGCGCAGGAGCGCGCCAAGGGCGATGACGAGGCCATGATGATCGATGAGGATTTCTGCACCGCGCTTGAATACGGCATGCCCCCGACGGGCGGCATGGGTATGGGCATTGACCGCTGTGTGATGCTGCTGACGAATTCCAGCACCATCCGCGAGGTCATCCTTTTCCCAACGATGAAACCCATCGACTGATAAAACCATAATCTATAGTTGAATTCGCAATGGAAAACAACTATGGCAACACCGCACAATTCTAAGTGTCGAACCGCGCCGACAGATTTTTGTGACAGTTGCCGGAAAATCTGCAAGCGAGGCGACGCTTAGGCATCAGCCGTGAATTGTGCGGTGTTGCCCTATATGCTGCGGAGCTCTGTGCTGTCAAACTGTGGATGACAGCATTTTGACAGCAAATTGTTGAAGAATAATGCATCGTTATGAAGAATGACGGAGTTCAAACGAATAAGCTACAGGTTTAGCAATGCTATGAGAGCACTTCTTAGAGTTCATCTGAGAAGTGCTCTTTTTTAATTTCTGCAGCAGTCTTCTGGTACGGTCGAAGGCAAAAAGGGAGGATACACAATAGGAAGGAAAGCTACAAGTCCAGACCCGATTGCAGACAAGCTGCTGGCTCATACCGCAGCACAGGCCATAACAGGCGAGCCGGTGCGAAAGCGCCTGCTTCTGCTTATCCGATTCAGCTGAATGATGTAAATGCGTTATCGCATACGAGCTGGATTTGCAAATATCACATTGCGGCTGCGCCAAAATATCGCAGGAAAGGATGCGGTAAAAATCGTGGAGCACATCAAAACCGGATGGAGGAAAACAGAGCGGGAAAACATCTGACGATGCTGGAATAAGCCCGCTTGCGGGCAGCCGGCAGTAAAATTTTTGCGGCTGGCGAACCGTACTTGCGCCACCGGGCGCGCATGCCGGTAATACAGGGCTTTGCACGCATATGCAAAACCGGTGGTTTCTCTACAATAAAAACGCGCCCGCATCCGAAATATATCCGGCCTGCGGGGCGCGTTTTCTGTTGGCGTATTATACTTTGATTTCCGTATTCGGCCGCGCCGGGGCGAGCTTCAGGCAAAGCTCCTGTTCCTTTCCGTCGCACCGTCCCGTTGGGCAAAAGCCAAAATCTGTATACAGGGCGTACGCTGCCTGGTTTTCCGGGCTGCAGGTGAGCAGCACCGTGCCGGACGGCCCAAACGGCTTTGTTTTGATATATCGGATCACCTGCGCCAAAGCAGCTTTGCCGTACCCCTTTCGCTGGTGCGCCGCGTCGATCATGAAATGCCAGATATTGTAGGTCTGTTCCTCACGGTCGTAAATAACCATGACGTATCCGATCATCTTGTCCCCGGCGTAAATGCCGAAGGGCATACACTGGTCCCGGTACACATAAGCCTGTGCCAGACTGCGGATGGGGGATGAGACAAAGCGCTCCTGCCCATTGCCCAGCCGTAGCGCAAAGCATTCCAGAAAATTTGTTTCGTCTATCTGCGTCAATTTTATCATGACAGCCTCCCTTGATGCGAAGGGTCAGCATTGCAGGACCCTCCTGGTCTTATCGCGAAAAAAAAGAGCCTGATATTTTCGCATAGTGAACATCTCCTTTGCTTGTCAGATATCTATAAAAACGCAGGCAGACCTGCGGAAGGCTGTTTATACTCCGCCCACATCGTCCAACTGGAAATCCTCGGGGAGCAGCAGGCACAGGTCTGCTTCGGGCTGGGCCACAAGGCGGCGGGACTGGTTGAGGATGGCCTCCTCCACTTTGTTGCGGGCCAGCCGCCCGTTGCCTGCGTCCCGCGCGCGGGTGAGCTGCACGGCGTTGAAATAGGCCAACAGATTTGCGTCGCAGCGCTCGTCCAGCGTATACCCCTTGCCGCCCGCCTGCAGCTTTGCAATGGCCAGCAGCTCTTCGCCGGTATAATCGGGGAATTCAATGATGTTTGGAAAACGGCTTTTCAGGCCGCTGTTGGCCGTCAAAAATTCGGCCATCTCTTTGGAATAGCCGGCCAGGATAACGATGAGATCGTCCCGGTGGTCCTCCATACCTTTGACCAGCGTATCAATGGCCTCCAGCCCGAAGCTGTCGTCTTTTCCGCGGTACAGGCTGTATGCTTCGTCGATGAACAGCACGCCGCCCACGGCGGATTTGAGCACCTGTGTGGTGAGCGGTGCGGTGTGGCCCACATAACGGCCCACAAGGTCGGCGCGTGTCACTTCCACCAGCTGCCCGCCGCTCAGCACCCCG
>ERZ825896.1192-NODE-1192-length-30331-cov-12.304631_pt1 | contig 30331 bp, 29 predicted proteins | sample MGYA00519858_ERZ825896 | MGnify/ENA primary metagenome ERZ825896 (study PRJEB31778, sample SAMEA3449214) | human gut metagenome | biome: human gut; feature: human-associated habitat; material: faeces | place: United Kingdom | collected 2010/2012 ...
AATATCGGGATTTCTTATAATCGGGTGAAGAGTTTCAACCGTTCTTACAGGATGAATGGATCGCAGCCTTTTTCGGTGGCTGATTATATAGCGGATCTCGCATTCGGGTATTCGGAAAAAGATTTGTCTTATTCGAAAAATACGGGTTATGATCCATATAATCCTAATAGTGGGATGCCTTGGTTGCCTGTATTGGGATATAATGCAAATATTATTGATCCGGCTGGGGACGGAGTGTATCGGTCTGCTTTTGGTGGAGTACAAGAATCAGGCGAATGGGCTCCTTACAGTCCACAAAATGTGGATTTGATTGTGAATGAGAAAGGGTCGATCGGCCAATATAATATTTCATTTGCAACTAATATCTCTGATCGTTTCTTTTTGGGAGCTACTGTGGCCATAACTGATATGGATTATAATCTTACTACAAAATATCAGGAAGATTTTACTCAGAAAGATTTATTATGGTTGGATAATGGATTGTCGACTGACGGTACCGGCTATGCTTTTAATATCGGAGCAATAGTACGTCCGGTAGATTTCCTGAGGGTGGGGGTTGCTTATAATTCTCCTACCTGGTATAAATTGACGGATTATTTTCATGGTTCGGCGCAAGCTGTTATAAATGATGTGGAGATGAATGTGCAAAATACTCCGGATTATCAAGCGGGAGATTATCATTTTCGTACTCCTGACCGTTGGATATTCAGTGTCGCAGGTGTAGGTAAAAACTTTCTGATAAGTGCAGACTATGAGTTGACAAATTACAAGAGGATGAATTTAAGTGATTTGGATGGATTTGATTTGTCTGCAACCAATGATATCAAAAAAGATTTTGGAATGTCAGGAACTTTAAAAGTAGGTGCAGAATATAAGGTGACTCCTCAGTTCTCTGTTCGTGCTGGAGCTTTATGGAAGACTTCTCCGATGAAAGATCATTTAAAAGATGGAATTCCTCCGTTAAATGAAAAGGGAGAGTTTTATACTCAGGCAGTAGGTGTTGCTGGTACCATCCCTAATTATACAGTAGATAAAGGAACCAATTCCTATTCTATCGGTTTAGGCTATCGTTTTACTCCTAATTTCTACATGGACCTGGCTTGCGTTTATCGGGTGTATAAAGAAGATGCCTATGCTTTTTCTAGTACTTACCAGGCAGGGGTTAGTAAGCTTGAAGAGTTGCTGGATAAGGGGGTAGTTGTTAAATCCGATCCAGCCTCATTAAAGACAAAAACAACGCAGGTTGCTTTAACTTTGGGGTATAAGTTCTAAAAATATAGTTTGTTACCAAATGTCCCCTGTTTGTACATAAAACGTACAGGCAGGGGACATTTTTGTATAAAAATAACAGAAATATTTGTCTGTTTAAAATACTTTTTGTTCTTTTGTTTTCGAAAACAAAATTGTCTAACATTTAAAACCTCATTGCCTATAGCATAAACATTACTCAAAGAAACTATAAAACATAGAAGTAATGAAGACTTTAAAATCGATGACCGACGAAGAACTGGTCGTCCTTTATGCGCAAGGTGATAATACTGCGTTTGATGTGTTGTTGAACCGTCATAAGAGCAGTATCCATTCCTACATTTACTTTATAGTCCGCAATAAAGAGTTAACAGAAGATATCTTTCAGGAGACTTTTGTTAAGGTGATCATGACTATTAAACAGGGCCGTTATACCGAAAACGGTAAGTTTAAAGCCTGGATTACACGTATTGCACATAATCTGATCATTGATAACTTCCGTCAGGAACGCAGTGAGAATACTGTGTCCAACGATGAGGTAGAAGTGGATCTGTTCAATAATATTAAACTTTGTGACGGAACGATTGAAGATAACATCGTGCGCCACCAGGTCCTGTCGGATGTGAAGAAGTTGGTGAAACATTTACCCGACAGCCAGCGTGAAGTACTGGAAATGCGTTATTACCAGGATCTGAGCTTTAAAGAAATTGCCGATATCACCGGTGTCAGCATTAATACGGCTTTGGGACGTATGCGTTATGCTATCCTGAACATGCGCCGTATGGCAGATGAGAACCGTATTGAGTTGTCTATGGCATAATCAGATAAAAATATTCTTCGGTTCATATAATAAGTAGAAAGTTCTCCCGTTTTATTATCAAACGATTAAAAAGGGGATGCCTATGAAGAGATTTTCTACTCAATGTATGGATGGATTGAAGGATAAAACTAAAAAGAACCGGAACGAGAAGAAGAGTACACCAAGCAGACAAACGCTTGATTTCCTGTCTCAGTTTGCACGGAGTTACCATGTGGAACCTGCGCTGCAACCGGAATTCGGTGGTTATGTGATGAACTAAGAAATTGAAGGAAAGAGGACACTTGCGCAGTGTTCTCTTTCTTTTTTTTGTACCTTTGCACAAAAGACTTGAAATTATGAAACATAAGATTGCTCCTTCTTTGCTGGCTGCCGATTTTCTGAACCTGCAAAAAGAGGTCGAAATGATAAATAACAGTGAGGCGGACTGGTTGCATATGGATATTATGGATGGTGTTTTTGTTCCGAATATCTCCCAATATGGCCCAAATTGATCCACATAATATGCAAAATAGAAAATTGCACCGTTACCAAATTGTAATATTTACACTAATTTACATAAATCGCGGAAAAAATTACACCATCCGGTGGTGTAAGCGCAAAAACTCTTCCAAAAATATGTCCCAATAGTGTAGAATGGGGAATACCGGCGAATTTTGTCGCCGAGAAAGGAGTTAATGTGTATGCAAGAAGTACAAAAAACCGAAAAACGCAAGGATACCCGCGGCCGCGTGCTGCGCACCGGAGAAAGCCAGCGCCCCGATGGCAGCTACCAGTTCCGCTGGAGTGAGGGCGGCGAGCGCCGCACCCGCTATGCCCCCACATTGGAGGCCCTCCGGCAAAAGGAGGACGAGATCGCCCGCCAGCGGCTGCTGGGCCGCCTTTCCACCGGGGGCAGCGCCACCGTGGGCCAGCTGGTGGAACGCCACATGCTGCTGCGCCCCAACCTGCGGGAGCGTACCCGCCGCAGCTACCGCAATACCATCGCCCACCTGCAGCCGGATGACCTCTGGAGCCGCAAGGCCAAGGATGTCACGGTGGGGGATTGCAAGCTCTATTTCACCCGCCTGCAGCAGGGTGGTCTCTCCTACGAATCCATCCGCAACGACCATTCCTTCCTCTCCTCGGTGTTCAAAAATGCCGTGGAAGAAGGCACCGCCGGCTGGAACCCCTTCTCCTTCCGGCTGGGCTTCCTCCAGCGGGAGCCAAAAAAAGAGCGGGAAGCCCTCACCCCGCAGCAGCAGGCCGCCCTTCTGGAATTCATGGAGCAGGATACCTACTGCCGCCGCTACCGCGATCTTTTTTTGATCCTCCTGCATACCGGTCTCAGGGCAGGGGAGTGCGCCGGGCTCACGGTCGAGGATATCCACCTGCACAGCGGCTATCTCCAGGTCGATCACCAGGTCTACTACTCCCCGGAGCAGGGAGGTATGGTGTGGGCGCCCCCAAAAACCGAAAAAAGCTGCCGCAAGATCCCCCTCACCGCCCCCGCGGCAGAAGCGCTCCAGCGGCGCATCCTCGTGGCCCGTCAGTTCGGCCGGTGTCAGGTCATCGGTCAGCGGCGGCATTTTTTATTTCCCTGCCTCAATGGCTCCCGCCCCTTGCATGGCGTCGATTTCGACCGCATCTTCCGCAATGTCCATCGGCGCTACGCCCAAAGCGGCGGCATCCCCATCGCCGCCCTCACCCCGCACATCCTGCGCCATACCTTCTGCACCGGCCTGGTCCGCCGCGGGCTGGATGTCAAAAGCGTGCAGTACCTCATGGGCCACGCCTCGGCCGGCGTCACCCTGGATGTTTACAGCCATGTCAATTATACCGATGTAAAGGAGAAAATGCTGGATCTCGCCTCGTAACCCCGGGCGCAAATGGATATAGAAACGGCAAACCCCCAAATGCAGGGAAATGGCTGCATACAGGGGGATTATTTTTTACCCTTTTTCAGTTTTCATCGGGGGCATAGCCCAGTACATTCCGGGGCTGGCCGTACACATCCCGCAGGATAGCCACCCGCTCCAGTCCGGCGTTTCGCAGCAGCGCGGCCACCGCCTCGCCCTGCTCCTCGCCTATCTCATACAGCAGCAGCCCGCCGGGGGCCAGCATCCGCGGGTAAATGTCATTAAACCCCCGGTAGAAGTCCAGCCCGTCGGTCCCGCCGTCCAGCGCCATAGCCGGCTCCCGCCGCACCTCCCTTTGCAGGGTGGGCAGCTCGCCGCTGGCAATATAGGGCGGGTTGCTCAGGATAGCGTCATACGGCCCTTGGATCGTCGGGGGAGGGCAGAGGGCGTCGCCCTGCATGGCGGTCACATTGTCCGCCTTATGCCGGGCCATATTGGCCCGCAGGTACTCCATCGCCTCCGGGGATAGCTCCAGCACCGTCACATTGGCCGCAGGCAGCGTTTTCGCCACCGTAATGGCAATACACCCGCTGCCGCCGCAGAGCTCCAGCACGCGGCATTCTGGCCGTTTTCGCAGGTAGTCTATGGCCGCCTCCGTCAGCTGTTCGGTTTCCGGCCGGGGGATCAGCACTCCGGGGCCTACCGTAAAGTCCCGCCCCATAAAGTCCCATTCCCCCAGGATATACTGTACCGGCTCCCCGGCGGCCCGCCGCCGCAGCAGCGCAAGGTATTCCTCCCGTTCGGCCTGCGGATAGTGCTCATCCTTTTTCAGGGGGTAGTTGGTGCGGTTCAGCCCGCTCACCTTTTCCAGCAGCAGGAATGCGTCCGTCGCGGCATCGTCGCAGGGGGCTGGGTGCACCCGCCGCCGCAGCAGATGCTCCCCTTGCCGCAGCAGCTCCCGATAGGTGCCTTTACCAGCGGTCGGCATTTTCGTCCTCCGGTATCACCGCCTCCAGGGCGGCAATGGCGCACTCTATCTGGCTGTCGTCCGGTTCGCAGGTGGTAATGCGCTGCAGCCACATGCCGGGTGCCGAGATGATGCGGGTCAGAATCCCGTCGGAGCGGCCCGCCAGCTTGATGAGCTCATAGCTGATGCCCACCACCACCGGGATAAGCGCCAGCTTCAGCAGCATCCGGATGGCCGGGTTATCCCAACTGATAAAGGAGCCCACAATGATGGAGATAAACACCACCAGAAACAAAAAGCTGGTGCCGCATCTGGGGTGGAACCGCCGCTGCGGCCGGATATTTTCCACCGTCAGGGGCAGTCCGGCCTCGTAGCAGGCGATGGATTTATGCTCCGCCCCGTGGTACTCAAAGACCCGGTGGATCTCCTTCATGCGGCTGCACAGCCACATGTATCCCACCAGGATGATGACCTTGATGAGACCCTCAATGAGCGAAAGCCCAATGCCGGCGCCCAGCAGCGGCTTCAGCAGGGAAGAAAGCCCGGTGGGGATAAAGATAAACAGCACCGCCGCCAGGGCCACCCCCAGCACCACGGCCACACCGCCCAGTACCTTCATCAGGTTATCGCCCAGCTTTTCCTCCAGCCACTTGTCAAATTTGGTGGGCTCCTCCTCCACGCCGGCCTTTTCGGCGCTCTTCATCAGGCAGCCGTAGCCCACCACCATCGAATCCACCATATTGAAGATGCCCCGCAGAAAGGGCACCCGGCGGGTCCAGTGCGCCTTTTGCCCCCCCTTGTGGGTGTTCCAGGTCTCCACATCTATGCTGCCGTCCGGCAGCCGGGTGGCCATACTCGTCAGGAACGGTCCCCGCATCATAATGCCCTCAATCAGGGCCTGTCCGCCTATGGAAGTTTTCTTCTTTTCGTTTGCCATATGGGTATGTTTATTTCCTTTCTCAGCCCCTTGCCAGCGGCAGGGTAATGGTCACGGTGGTGCCCTCTCCCTTGCGGGAAGTAAGCTTCAGGCTGCCGCCGTGCATATTGATGATCTCATCCGCCACCGCCAGCCCTATGCCGGAACCGCGGCGGGAGGATTTTCCTTTGTAAAAACGGTCCTTCACCCTCGGCAGCTCCTCCGGCGCGATGCCGATGCCGGTATCCGCCACCGAGATAACGGCGCTGCCGCTTATGGTGGTCAGCGTCACCGCCACGGTGTCCCCGCCGTCGGAGTACTTGATGGCGTTATCCAGGATATTGATAAACACCTGCCGCAGCCGGTTGCGGTCTGCATAAACGATGATGACGCCCTCCGGCTCCTCGTACAGCAGGGTCTTGTTTTCCCGTCGGGCCCGCTCAGTGTACATCAGCACCACATCGCTCAGCTCCGCCGCCAGGTCCACATTCTCGCGGGTAAGCACCATCCGCCCGCCCTGGATGCGGGAAAAGTCCAAAAGCTCCTCCACCATCTGGGAAAGCCGCTCCGTCTCCCCCATGATGACCTGCATGCCCTTCCGCCTTGTTTCGGGGTCCAGGTCGTCGTCGCTCAGCAGCGTTTCGCCCCAGCCCCTTATGGCGGTCAGCGGAGTGCGCAGCTCGTGGGAAACCGAAGAGATGAAGTCATTTTTCACCTGCTCGGCGTTACTCAGCTCCTCCGCCATATTGTTGATGGAGGCGCACAGCTGGCCGATCTCATCGTCATTGTGGGTATCCAGCCGCACATCAAAGTCGCCCTGGGCGATCTGCCGGGCGGTCCGGCTCACCTCGCCCACCGGCGCGATGATGGAATTCATGAAGTAGCTGCTGGTATACAGCACAAACAGCAGAATGGCCAGCGCCACCAGCGAAGCGAACACCGTAATGAGGGTCAGCTGCCGGTCGATGGCCTGCATGGAGACCACATACCGCAGCCCCAGCAGGTCCTCTCCCGAAAGAGAGGAAAGCACGGTGACCGCCATGATCTTCTGGCCCTCCCACCGCCCGGTAAAGGAGCCGCTTTTGCCGTTTTCCCTTGCCATGGCCAGGTCCGGCATGGTGGTATCCTGCGGCACAAACCCGCTGGAGGTAAGGAACACCTGCCCCTCGGCATCCAGCGCCATCAGCTCTATGCGGTCCCTGTACTCAAAATCCTGTACCAGCTCATACAGCCGGGCATTAAAGTCGCTGCCCGCATCGGCCGCGGCGCTTTCCAGGCGGGCGCTTACCGCGGCCGCCCGCGTGCGGATGTACTGGGAGGCACTATTGTAGTAGAAGGAATGCATGGCGGCGGAAACACCGATGACCATGGCCACCATGATGACCACGATAATGCCAAAGCTATTCAGTAACCACCGCTTGGTGATGCTGCTGCGTGGTGCCATCGGCTTTCCGCCTCCTTTCTTCCGCTTCGTTTTTTGGGACGCTCCGTCCGGCGAAAACCGGCGCTGGCGGCGTCAGAGAGCCTTGACAGGCATCAGTCCGCCTTCACCGGACAAGAGCCTGCCTGCGGCTCTCTTTCTTGCCATCCTCCGTTTTTCGGCCGGCCGCGGCTTATTCCACCCACTTGTAGCCAAAGCCCCACACCGTGGTGAGGTATTTGGGATTGCTGGGCTCCGGCTCTATCTTCATCCGCAGCCGGCGCACATTCACATCCACTATCTTGTCATCGCCAAAGTAGCTGTCGCCCCATACAGTGGTCAGCAGAGCGCTGCGGTCCAGGGCTACATTGGGGTTGCGCATAAAATGCTCCATCAGCTGAAATTCCACCTGCGTCAGGTCGATCTTCTGGCCGTCGCGGGTCAGGCTGCGGCTGCGGATATTGAGCTGGAACGGGCCGGAGCGCAGTTCTGTCTCCGGTTCCTGCTTGGCGCTGCTCATGCTTACCCGGCGGTAAACGGCATCCACCCGGGCCACCAGCTCGCTGGGGCTAAAGGGCTTGGTGATGTAGTCATCGGCGCCCAGCATCAGGCCGTTCACCTTGTCCATCTCCTGGCTTTTGGCGGAAAGCATGATGATGCCCAGGGTGTTGTTTTTCTCCCGGATATGCTTGCAGACGGCAAAGCCATCGATGCCGGGCATCATGATATCCAGAATGGCGACCGAAAAGCTGTCGCCCTGCTCATCAAAGACACGGATGGCATCCTCGCCGCAGCTGACATCCACGACCTCGTAGCCGCTGCGCTGCAGATTGATGACCTCAAATTCACGGATGGCGTCCTCGTCCTCACAGATGAGAATTTTGCGGGGTGCTGCCATAAGTTTTACCTCCTGTGTGTTGGTTTTTTGGGAACCCCATGGGGGAGAATTGCGATATTTTTTCCGGCTTCTGGTTTTACTGGGGGAGGGGATTGGCCATCTCCCGACGCAGGGCGGCGATCCCAGTAGGGAGAACGCTGTTTTTCCCCTGGCCGCGGTCGACGGGCTGCCGGTTGGTTTTTAGTGAGCCGTTTTCCCTCTGCTTGAATTTTAAGCCCAATAGGGGGATCGGCTGGCGCTTTGCCAGTTTCCCGGTGCAGGGCTGGGACAGCAGTTATCCCAGCAGGGAGAAGCCTTCTTCCACCTGTGTCATGCTGATGGGGCTGCCGGCCGGCAGGAAAGCGTAGTAGGCAAATTGACCGCGGGTGGCCAGCAGGGTGTAGCCCTCCGGCTCGGTGCCCTCGGCGGCGGAAACCACCCGCAGCCGCAGGTATTCCTCGCCGGTTTCATTCAGGCTGCCGGTGTACCGCCGGAAAATGACCTCCCTGGTCTCGGCCCGGCGGGAAAGGGTCAGGGCATCCATCCAGTACTGGTCGTACAGGGCGGGCGGCAGGATAAAGCGCCAGCCATCGGTGGTATTCTGGTAGCAGGCGGCCACGGTGGAATAGCTGCCGTACTGTAGGGTCCGGTACTCGGTAAAATAGCGGGTCTCTTCCCGGCTGCTGCCGGCGGAGCCGGGCACAACGGCGCTCCAGGGCAGCTCCACTATGCCGTCGCCGTTGATATCGGCCGGGGAGGCCCCGGAGTAGCAGTAACCATCGGCATAGCCGGCGGGGGCTTCCTCCTGCGGGAGGACCAGCCGGCCGTTCTGCACGCCCACAAGAAGGGAGGCAGTCATATCGGCATTGATGCGGCCGGAGAAAACGGTGCCGGGCAGCTCCTGCGCGATGCGGCCGGTGACCGATTCCAGGATGTTCTGCAGGCGCAGGGAGCTGTAAGCGGAATCCAGCACCGAGATGCCGGCGCCGCTCCAGCCGATGTACTGCAGGGTGACGCCGCCATCCACGGTGGCCGCTATGAGTTCTTCATAGCCGTCGCCGTCAAAATCGGCAATGGCCATGCCATCGCAGCTGATGTGAAATTCCTCCGAGAGGGCAGCATCCCGGTAGCGGTACAGGTACAGGGTATCAAATTCCCGGTCTGGTTCCCGCCAGCCCACCAAAAGGTCGGTGGCGCCATCGCCGGAAAGGTGCCTGAAATCCACGAAAAGGACCTCGCCCTCAGTGCCGGGCAGGGCATTGCGGGCCCGCCAGCGGCCGTCGGATTTATCCAGAATTTGCAGGTAGACCAGTGGCTCATCCTCCACGGTGTAAAAGACAACGGCTTCCTGCTCTTCATCACCGTCCAGATCGGTGAAAATGTAGGGGGAGCGGTAGCTGCCGCCGGCGGGGTAGCACAGCCGCAGCTCCTGGCCGACCACATCCCGCAGGGCTTCATCCACCTCGGTTTGCAGCTCGGAAAGGACGGGAGGCGTGAGGAGGGAATCGACATCGGGCTGGTAAAGATCGCAGCCGGAAAGGCCCAGCAGCAGGCCGGCCCCCAGGGTCAGAGTACAGATGAGCTTTTTCATGGCGGTTCCTCCTTTCCGGTCATTTGGGTACAAACACCCAATCTACCATCCTTCATTGTAGTCTTTTTCCAGCAGCCTGTCAATGAACGGGGTGTAAATTCGGCGGGCCGAAAAAGGAAAATTTTCTACGAAAAAGAAGCAGGAATTTCCGGGGAAAATTGCGTATCGCGCGCGTGCGCGCAGGCGGGCATGGGTACGCGCGCGCGGGAGGGGTTATCCTAAAAATGGGAAAATGGGGGGCACCCGTAGTGGTCGGAAAGAACGAGCAAGCGAGCAGCGCGAAGTTCTTTTCGGGTACCACAAGGCGGGCGACCGAAGGGAGCCCACAGAGAGACAAGCCCACGGGGAGTGGCGGCGGAGCCGCCGCCGGGCGCAGCCCGGCGGCCCGCGCCCGTAGGGCGCGGGGGCGCACTGCGGAAGCAGCGCGCAGCGGCTCCGCCGTGGCCGGCCGGCTGCGGAAAGCGGTGGAGCAAAAAGAACTCCCCCGCCGGGTGGCGGGGGAGGGAAGAGTTGGATCATTATTTGCGGTCGGTGGGGGCATTGGCGGCCAGCACCCGCTTTTCGGCATTGGTGGCAAGATTGAGCAGGGAGGTGGCGAACAGCGGGTAATCCCGGCTGAGGGATTCGGTGGAGAGAGCCAGGGCATCCGGGTGGGTGATGGGGTCCATGCCCTCGGCAGGTTTGCCGGCGGCGATCTGCTCGGCATTGGCCTGGCAGACCTGCATCATAGCGGCGGAATAGGGATGGGCGATCAGGCGGTTCAGCTTGAACATGGCGGGCTGGTTCTTCTCATTGGCGCCATGCAGGACGCGGAATGCCCGGTAGACCGCGAGCATCAGGAAATCGCTGACTTCGGTGACGAGGGCGCGGCTGCCGCTGCGGTTCAGGAGATCAAAGATGATATTAAGGGAATTGGTGATAAGCTTTTTATTAAGGGTGCACTGCACGCCATTGCGGAAGCTGTTCTCCTTACCCGCGGCATCACTTTCCGGCAGCTCCTCGATGGTGAGGGTGAGGCCGTTGCGGTCCGGGGTACGACCCAGGATGTAATCGCAGGAGACCCCGTAGAAATCGGCGGCGCGCACCAGAAAATCAAGACCGCATTCCCGGATGCCGTTTTCGTAATGGGAAAGCAAAGCCTGGGAGACCCCAAGCTGCTGTGCGGCACTTTTTTGGCTGATGCCCTTTTCTTTTCTTAGGAGAGTAAGCAAACGGGAAAATTCCGCGGCCACGGCGTACACCTCAAATCTAACATTATTACAGATAGTATAAATCATTATAATGGGGAAAGGGACATTTGTAAACCAAAAATGTCGAAGAAATGAAAGTTTCCTTAAAGTTTGTAAAATCCCATCAGAAATGCCCCGAAATTTTGTGATATTAAATAATGAGGAGTTCCTTTCACACCAAAACTGTGCTATAATATTATCCGGAAAAAGGAAAGAACGCAGGAAGGAGAGCAGGCATGAAGAACTATGTGCTGCACTTTATACGGCACGGCCGCACCGAACACCAGCGCCAGGGCGTCTATATGGGACGGCGCACCGGCTCCGAGCTTTCGGCTGAAGGGATAGGGGAGCTGCTGGCGCTGCGGCGGGAATATGACTACCCCTCGGCGGAGGTGGTATTCAGCAGCCCGCTGCCGCACTGTTTACAGACGGCGGATTTTCTCTACCCGGAGAGCCGGCTGATGGTGGTGGACGAGCTGGCGGAGATGGACTTCGGCAGCTACGAGGGCAAGAGCCTGGAAGAGCTGAAGGACGACCCGGAATTTGGCCGGTGGCTGGCGGATTCTCACCACCAGAAGCCCCCGGAGGGGGAAAGCGGCGAGGAGTTCTTGATAAGGATCCAGGCGGCGGTGGCCGCAATGATAGATTACATGGCGCAAAATGAGATCTTTGAGGCGGCGGTGGTGACCCATGGCGGTGTCATTGCTACGCTGATGTCCACCCTGGGGCTGCCGCGGCAGCCCTTGCAGTTCTGGAAAACCAGCGGCGGGCGGGGCTTTACCTGCTTTGTGCATCCGCAGATCTGGCAAAACGACCACCTGATGGAGGTGGCGGGCATTCTGCCGCACGGGGCGGCGACCGCCTGCGATAATGGGACCAAAAAGAAAGGATGAGGAACAATGACGCTGAATAAGGCCATAAAATTTAACGCGAAAAAGTGCCTGAGGAATAACTGGGGACGGGCCATTCTGATCTTTGTGATCATGGCGGCGGTGAGCGCGGTGCTGGGCGCTTTGGATAATGCAATCTTTTCCGCCTTTGGCTTTCACCGGGTGGAGATCAGCATAGATCTGCTGCGGGGCGGTTATATGGAATGGTGGCTGGCGGAGGGCGCCGATGTGACCTGGTATGAGGTGGCGCTGAGCATCCTGCTTTCGCTGGTGCAGCTGTGCATTATGGCACCGCTGACATTGGGCGCCGCCAACTGGGCGCTGGAGCTTTCCGATGGGCGTAGCAATGCCATAGGTGAGCTGTTCTGGGCCTTTGATAACGCGGCGTGGTACCGCAGCGTATGGATGAGCATTACCGTGGCGGTAAAGACGGGGCTGTTCGCTATCGCAGTGGAGGCGATCCCGACGGCGATGATGGCGATAGGCGCGGCCAACCTGTGGGAGAATCGCTCCCTGGGGGTGCCGCTGGTGGTCATTGGCAGTGTGCTGATGCTGGTGGCGCTGCCCTTTACCTGGTGGTTTGGCGCGCGGTACATGGCGGCCAACCTGCTGCTGTGCGACCGGTACTACTACACCGTAAAAGAGGCGACAAGGCTTTCGGTAGCGCTGACCCGCGGCCGCCGTTGGCAGATCGTAGGATTTTACCTTTCCTTCCTGCCGTGGTACCTGCTGTGCTGCCTGGTGCTCCCGCTTCTGTATGTCATCCCCTATGTGGCGGTGGCCGGCACCATGATGGCCCGGTATCTTTTTGAGGACTATCTGCTGGGGCAGAAGAAGCTGGATGTTTCCGACCCGGATCAGCTCATCATTGATGATGTGGCGCCGGAGGATTACCACAAGGCCCGTGAGGAGCAGGGAATGGAGGCTCCGGCCCCTGCCGAGGAGCCTGCGGGGGAGCCTTTCGCCGCGCCGGCGGAGGAGGCCCCGGAGGAGGATAACGGCGGCATAGCGGAGCTGTAAAATGAATAGACGGCAAAAAGGAAGAGCCCCTGTGTGCGTACCTAATAAGAAAACAATGAGCAATCGTCAGTAAATCAATGTTTTCATAGGTACAAACGCGGTGTGGAAAGTTCAAAATCAAATACTGACAGGAAAAAAGGGTGCTGATACGCAAGTATCGGCACTCTTTTCCTGTACTGTCCGAGAAGATGTGGTGTTTTGCGTTCGTTTCGGGCGTTCTGCGGCTCTGTGTGACCCGAATTAAGGTGGGGGCATATCTTTTCTCATGCTCCTATGTTCGGTAGCTTACAGAAGGATAAAATTCAAAAAATCAACACTTTTCAAATTGCCTCAAAAAGGCATTGTACCCTAAGCAGGGAAATCCTGTACAGGGAAATCCCGCACAATTAAATACTTATATATTAAATACTAAATAATCAAATATAGATATATCAATCCTATCCTTATCCGTTCCTATGAACGAAAATACAGATAGAGGATTAGATAGGATGCGAAGATGAAAGAACAAAACTGTATTTTTATATAACAGGCATGTATCGATCCGTTATGCACTATGGCTTTTTTCGGGATCCATCGAAAAAGTGCAGCAATAACGGTTGAAAATCGAGGGGTTCTTCCCTTGTCTCACCTTTTTATGGGGCGGGGAGTGTGATCGTATTATCTGCCTACTTTTGGGCCAAATGTGTCCATTTATGGTGTTCCAAAGGGAGCCTTAAATCTGGGCACCCCTTGAAATCTGCATTAGAGGTAACAAACATAATCATTTGAGGGCGCAAGCGTTTTATCCGCTTGCGCCCTCTTGACTACCATACAGCAAGGACACAGGAAATTGTCAAGGGCGGCGGAGCCGTTTATCTTAACCCTTTACTATATTTTGTGGATTTGCTAATTCACAAAATATGTTTCAGTAGTCCTTGATACGTACCTATTTGCTTATTGGAATAGCCTGCTTACTTGCTCGTCAACTCGTTTCTCGTAAGCATCAAACTGTTCCTTATCATATTCTGCTTGGCTATCATAGCAATCAATAAGCTTAAAAGGAACACCATAGTCGCTTACTTTGCGCGCAGTAGGAGAAAGTGCATTGTACTCAAGCTTCTGCATCAGCAGGCCCAATCCAGGGACACTATCCATATCAACATTTTCAAGAACCGAAACCCGGTATCTAAAGAAAACATCAAATAAGCCAAGATATTTTACCAAATGGTATTTGAAAACATTATAGACAAAATCAGCAACTGTTCGTATTGCTTCATCTTTGGTTTTAGGCGGGTTTCGACGGGTAGTATAATAATCAACCATCGACATAAATCCACCTTCAAGATATGAGCTTAATAGTACAGTTACTAAAGAATACTGTCCACTTTCTTAATCAGGTTGGTGTAGAAATTATCCAATGCAACGGCAATAGCCTCTACAATAGCTTCTTCGTTGTAAGAATCATTTATGGACATAGCAACTTCCTCCTATTTCAAGCGCAATCTTAAGTTTTTGGTGGATATCTGTTCCTCTGAATCTTTTTGTTTGAATTGCAGCAGTTTGATCCGCAACAGATAGGACAGCTTTGCCTAATGCTTCAGAAAGGCCAACCGGGACAGCGTTACCGATTTGTCGATATTTCTCTGCACTTGTTCCCATGAAAATCCAATCATCAGGGAACTGCTGGATTCGAGCATATTCTCGTATGCTCAAAGGGCGATTTTGCGTGGGATGACACATCATAGTTGCCTTTTGTACGGGTGATGTAACCAATGTAGGAGAGGGCTGATTATAAGATAGCCTACGGTAAAAACCTACTTTACCCCCGCCCGATTCAAAAGCACCTCCCATAGCCATTTGCTTCAAATCGACGGGGAGGTCGCGCCAGTTCCCACCCTCGGGAACGAGTTTTAGAAAAGATAACCGATCTTCGCCAAAAGCAGCACACTCACCACAATCATGCTCTAAATCCCGTATGGTATCTCCCAATGTTTGCCAGCGATAGGATGCATCCTGATGCATTTGAAAATGCGTTGGAATTGGCATGAAAATATCTTCATTATCACGACTTCCAATCAAAACAAATCGTTCTCTGAATTGAGGGACACCATAATTTACAGCATCCAATACGCCGTACACGGTTTTGTAACCAAGTTTTTGGAATTCGGATAGAATAACATCCAAAACAGTGCCCAGTCGCTGCTCTGGATCATTTTTATCTCGTTCTGCAAGAGGAACATGTTTCAAAGGAGCAGACATAATCCCTTTCACATTTTCCATAATGAAGAATCGTGGACGGATATAATCAATCATTCGAATGAAGTCCATAAAAAGGCTTCCTCGGGGATCATTGATGCCTAATCTCTTTCCTGCAGTTGAGAACGGTTGACATAATAAAAACATAAACTATCAAAATTAGGGTTTGGGAGGCATGCCAATTTTGAGTGTGGCTACACTTACTGTGCTTGCTCTACGAGCAAGTATAGAGCAAGTGGGTACTCACTTGCTGTGCTTGCTAATCGTTTCTTTTTCGTTTTATCTCCCTAATTTCGTATTGGAAATTTCTTGTGATTTCTTTCGTAAATAATGGCCAAAACAGGGCCTCCCAGCACCAGTAATAGGTGAAGGGAGGCCCTGATTTTATGAAAAATGATACCGACAACCGAAAGAAATATGCCCCGCCCTTGCGAAGCAAGGTGCGGATCGGAAACACCACCTTTACGGTCAATTCCTACTTTCCCGATCCGGCAACAGATACCGTCAAGGATAAGGTGCAGCGGCTTATCAAAGACGAACTGAGACAATCCCCGGAAACAAAATATCCTCCAACAGGCTGACAAATCCAAAACAGCACGGTAGAATGTAATTGAACTTCATACCGTGTTTGGCTGAAAGATTGGAGGTTATTATGTACGATCAGTCAAACACCGCTGCCGTGCTGCAATTTCCTTATGCCGTCATGAGCACAGAGGCCGTTACTGCCCTCTACTGCCGCTTATCCCGTGACGATGAATTGCAGGGCGACAGTAATTCCATAATCAATCAAAAGAAGATTTTACAGAAGTATGCCCTTGACCATGGCTGGAAGAATATCCGTTTTTATATTGACGATGGCATCTCCGGCACCACCTTTAACCGCCCTGGGTTCCAGGAAATGATTGCGGACATTGAAGCAGGTATTGTCAAGCGGGTCATTATCAAGGATATGTCCCGTCTGGGCCGTGACTACCTGCAAGTGGGAATGTATACTGAGATCATGTTCCCGGAGCACGATGTTCACTTTATTGCTGTCAACGATGGAGTGGACAGTAAGCAGGGCGACAACGAGTTTACCCCGTTTCGGAACATCATCAACGAGTGGTACGCCAAGGACACAAGTAAGAAGATCCGGGCCGTTATGAAGGTCAAAGGAAATGCGGGAGAACACCTGACCACCAATGCACCTTACGGGTATATGAAAGACCCTGCCAATCCGAAGCAATGGGTACGGGACAACGATGCAGCCAATGTGGTTTATGATATTGGTCTGTATGTGATGGACGGATACGGGCCTTCTCAAATCGCAAGGCTGTTGAAGCAGCGGAAGATCCTTACCCCTGCCGCTTACTACGAAAGTAAGGGTATCAACTGCAATGTAAAACCGCAGGATGATCCCTATGGCTGGAATGCTTCGACAGTTGCCCATATCCTTGACCGCTGGCGGGAATATCTGGGGCACACAGTAAACTTCAAAACCACGAAGAAATCCTACAAAAGCAAAAAGAAGATTCAGAATCCCGAAAGTGAGTGGGTGATCTTTGAGAATACCCACGAACCGATCTGGACGGAATCCATTGCCGATGCGGTAAGACTGGCACGGCAGACCCGGCGCAGGCCAACCAAAATGGGAGAGATGGGGATGTTTTCCGGCATGATGTTCTGTGCTGACTGCGGCTCAATCATGTACCAATGCAGGGCAACCGGCTTCCGGCGGGAGCAGGAGTATTATTTGTGTGCGGGGTATCGGAAAAGCCGGGATATATGCGGCTCCACCCATTCCATACGGACGGTCATTCTGGAAGAACTGATACTGCAAAATCTCTGTAAGGTTGTTTCCTATGCAAGGGAACAGGAAGATCAGTTTGTGAAGATGGTCATGGATATGGACGAGAAGGAGAGAAGCAAGGGCCTTGCCAAAAAGAAGAAGCTCCTGACCGATGCAGAGAAACGGATTTCGGAGCTGGATAGAATCTTCAAGCATTTGTATGAGGACAATATCACGGGCAAACTGACAGACGAACGGTTCAAGAAACTGTCCGCTGACTATGAAGCAGAGCAGGCAGCCTTGCAGACCCAAGCAAACAGCCTCCGGGAAGAAATCCAGGAGGAGGAAAGCAAGTGTGCCAATGTGGAACGGTTTCTGTCCATTGTCCGAAAGTACACAGAAATCCCGGAACTGACACCCCATATCCTGCATGAGTTTGTGGAGAAGATCGTCGTACACGCAGCCACCGATCCCCACAGCAAAACCAACCGCAAACAGGAAGTCGATATTTACTACAAGGGCATCGGTATCTTGGAAATGTCCAGGGTATTCGATATCCGGCAAAATGAAGAAACGGCATAGCCGAAGCTATACCGTTTCTTTCAAACCCAACAATGTTTTCTTATTGGGACACCCCGTGTGAGGGGGCTCTTTTTTGCAGTTTGTAAAAGGGGATGGGGCCAGGCGGCGCGGCGAAGCGGGGGAGGGCCGTCCCGCCCCGCAGGGGCGGCGGCCCGAGAGACAGCACAGCCGTGCCGCCGGGGATTACATGAGGGGGGCCAGCAGCTTAAGCAGGGCGCACAGGGCACTGGTGCCGCGCAGTTTGCTGCGGAGCTCCTCAATGGTGATGAGGCGGCTTTTTTCCAGGGTCTCTTCGATGTCCTTTTTGATCTCGGCAAGGACGGGGGTATGGTACAGCAGCACGGCGTTTTCGTAGTGGAGGTACAGGCTGCGGTAATCCAGGTTGGCGGTGCCCACCATGGCTGCCTCGTCATCGCACAGGCACATTTTGGCGTGGATGAAGCCAGGCTGATACTCATAGATCTTGACGCCGCTTTGGATGAGGGTCTGGTAATAGGAGCGGCTGACCATGTGGACATACCATTTATCCGGGTGGGAGGGGGTGATGATGCGGACATCCACGCCGCTTTCCGCCGTGGTTTTCAGGGTGGTGACAAATTCATTATCTAGGATGAGGTAGGGTGTGGTGATATAGACATAATGGTCCGCCCGCTGGATGAGGTGCAGATAGGCATTCTCCGCCGCATTAAAGTGATCCAGGGGGGAATCGGGGTAGGGCTGCACATAGCCCTGCGCCGGGAGCGCCCGCGCGGTGAGGTATTCTTCCTCGGGACGATCGAGGGTATCGCTGCCGGCGTTCAAGGTCCACTGCTGGAGGAACATACGGGTAAGGCTGCGCACCGCGGCGCCACGCAGCAGCACGGAGGTATCCTTCCAGTGGCCGAAACGCTCCACCTTATTGATGTATTCATCGGCCAGATTGATGCCGCCGGTGAAGCCAACCTGGCCATCGATGACGCAGATCTTGCGGTGGTCGCGGTAATTAAGGCTGGGATCCATGCTGGGGCGCATGGGGTTATACGGAACAGCCTTGATATTGAAGCCGGCCAGTTCCTTGGGATAGCTGGCGGAAAGCCGCTGAATGCAGCCGAAGTCATCGTAGATGACGCAGACCTCCACCCCGGCGGCGGCCCGCTCCCGCAGAATTTCCAGGACGGAATCCCACATCAGGCCTTTTTCGAGGATGAAATACTCGAGGAAGATGAATTTCTTGGCCTTGGGCAGCTCCCGCATCAGCTGGCGGAAGAAATCCTCGCCCAAAGGGGCGTATTCCACCTGGGTGCCGCCATAGGCCGGAAAGCCGGAGATATTGCGGATATAATCGGTGAGGACGCGATGGTGGGGGTATTGATCCAGCAGGGCGGCGGTGTCGCCTTCCTCAGCGGTAAAGAGCGCCGGGTGGGCCGCTTCATTGGCGGCGATCTTCTCCCAGTAGCGGTGGGGCAGTGTTTTATTGCCGAACTTGAGGTAGAAGAACCAGCCCACCACCGGCAGCGTCATGATGAGGATGATCCAGGTGATCTTGTAGGAGGGGTTATCATCCTTGGCGACCAGCCAGATGACAATGATAAGGCTGAACAGCACAAAGGCGGCGTAAAGATAGGTGGAGTAGTTGCTGATATTGAACAGGATAACGGTGAAGATGCCGATTTGGACCACGATGAGCAGAGAGAACCAGAACACCCTGCTGATGAGGAAACGCAATATTTTTTTCATGCTGCACCGCCTTTCCCGAAAAATGCCGAATGACTATATTACAAGAGTTATAATATGCTATATCTATTTTACATCAATTAGAGGGAGCTTGTCAAACCACAGTGAGGGGCTGGTGTACCAAGGAAAAAGGGTGTATAATAGGCCAAGAAACGCAAGGGAGGCGGGAATATGCCATGGAGCGAATGGATAAAGGAGCCGGTATGCTGGCTGGTGTGCTATCTTATTATCGCCAATTTGGCGGGCTTTGCTATGATGGGAATCGATAAATATAAAGCGAAGCATGAGCGCTGGCGCATCCGGGAGCGGACGCTGATGCTGACGGCCGCTTTGGGCGGCTCGGTGGGAGTGTTCTGCGGGATGCGGGTATTCCACCACAAGACGCTGCACAAGCTGTTCCGCTGGGGCGTGCCGGCCATTATGGCGGTACAGGCGGCGCTGGCCGTGTATCTTATCTGGTTCCGGTAAAAAGGAAAGGAATAAAAGCAACAGAAAAACCGCCGCATCGCTGCGGCGGTTTTTCTGTGCTTGTGACAATTGTGTGATAGAGGTAAGAGAGAGGTTAATGTGTTGACTGTAATCTGAGGGTTTTTGAGGAGGTCAGCTAAGGGTTTTTGTTCCCTTGCTGTGATTTTATTATAGAGCATCGTAAAAGAAAAGTTGTAAAGCGTTTATGAACAATAAATGAAACTTTTTTGGGAAATTTAACACTAAATCGTGAACAAGGTCATTCGGAGAGATTTCACAAAGGAAAATGGCGTTTTGACTAAAACATAACAAGCATTTTGCAGCAAAATATATGAAAAACAAGGATTGACAGCAGGCCGCGGCGTGATTATAATGACTAATTTGTTAGAGGAATAAAAATGCGAAAGGCCGGGGAACGGCCTGTGGAGTGAAGAATATGAATGAGAAAACAGCCCAATTTTCCCTGCGGGGGCTTTTTCAGCCGCGGGACCTGACAGAGGGCACCCCCTGGAAGACGATTCTGGCCTTTGCGCTGCCCATTATCATCAGTTACCTGCTGCAGCAGGTGTATACCATCAGCGATGCGGCCATAGTGGGGCAGACGCTGACCGCCGGTGAGGTGGCCGGGGTAAATGATACCACCTCCATTATCTTTATCTTTTTGCAGTTCGCGTTTGGCGTCAGCGCGGGTTTTTGCGTGGTGACGGCCGCGGAGGTGGGCGCCCACCATGAAGCCGGGGTGCGGCGCTCGCTGGCGGCGCAGATCCTGCTTTCGGCGGCGCTGACGGTGCTGCTGACCGGGCTGGCACTGCTGCTCTTGAAGCCGATGCTGGCGTGGATCAATGTGACGCCGGAAAGTCCGGAGGTGTACCGCGCGGCCCATACCTACTGCGCTATCATCTTCGCGGGCATCGGGGCGCAGCTTTTCTATAATTTTATCTGCTCCTTTTTGCGCAGCATGGGGGATTCGGTAACGCCGCTTTTGTTCCTGCTGTTTTCCACCATCCTCAATATCGGGCTGGACCTTTTGTTCATTGTGTCCTTCCATTGGGGTGTTGCCGGGGCGGCCATTGCCACGGTGGCGGCACAGCTTATCAGTACGGTAGGGTGCTTTCTCTACGCCTTTGTAAAGTACCCCAAGCTGCGGCTCCACCGGGAGGACTGGCAGGTCACGCTGGGGGATATGCGCCGGCACCTGGGGCAGGGTATCCCGCTGGGACTGCAGTTTTCGGTACTGGCTATCGGTATTATCGTGATGCAGAGCGTGGTGGTGAAGTTCGATATCCTGGAGGGGGAGATGATCTCCAACGCGGCGCAGAATGGCTTTGGCGCGGCGAATAAGCTGAACAATCTGCTGATGACCCCGATGAACGGCCTGGGCGCGGCCATGACCAGCTATACGGCCCAGAACATGGGTGCCGGGCAGCCGGAGCGCATCAAAAAGGGAACGCTGCAGGCGCTGGCGATGGTATCCATCCTGGCGGGCATCTCCATTGCGATTGGGCTGGGGCTTTCCTTTGGCGGCAGCTACCTGCGCATCTTCCTGAGCGTCGATAAGGTGACGGCCGAAACGATGCGCTATGGCAACACCTATCTATATGTGGATCTGGCGATGTATCTCTTTTTGGGGTTCATCTTTGTGGTGCGCAACTGTGTGCAGGGCATCGGGCTTTCGCGGTTTATCCTGGGGGCAGGTACCGCGGAGCTTCTGGCCCGGGTGGCGGTGTGCCTGTTGCTGCCGGCGGCTTTTGCGGGCGGGGAGGTAACAGCGGCGGCCCCGGCGATTTCCTTCTACGCGCTATGCGCGGCGGACCCCGCGGCCTGGATGGCGGCAGATGCCGTGCTGATGATCCCCTTCCTGCGGGATATTATGAGAAAATGGCAGTGAGAGCTGCCGTTTTTTCTTATCCGCAGGGAGGAAAAAATTTCTTCTTATTTTGGTAAAACAAATGTTTGCAATTTAAGAACATATGTGCTATACTACTTTTAGAAACAGATAAGGGAGGCCGTGCTATGCAGGAAATCAGCCAAAAAGCCCGCCAGGTGCTGGAGTATCTGACCCAGAGAGAGAGCAGCATTCCACCCACGGTGCGGGAGATCGGTGCTGCTTTGCAGATCAAATCCACCTCGACCGTCCACAAGTATCTGACGGAGCTTGCCACCGCCGGGTACATCGAAAAGGGCGATAAGATGAACCGTGCTATATCCCTGCCGCAGCAGCAGAGCGCCAAGGTGCCGCTGCTGGGCGTGGTCACCGCCGGCCAGCCTATTCTGGCGGTGGAGGACATTGAGGGTTATGTGCCCTACCAGGGCGGCCGTTACCCCGCCAATGAGCTGTTTGCGCTGCGGGTCCGCGGCGAGTCCATGATCGAGGCGGGGATCCTCAGTGGGGATATTATTATCGTGCACCGCACGCCCGCGGCCCAGAATGGGGAGATCGTGGTGGCGCTGGTGGAGGATGAAGCCACCGTCAAGCGCTTCTACAAGGAAAACGGGCATTACCGCCTGCAGCCGGAAAACAGCACCATGGAGCCCATTATTGTGGATTCGGTGCTGATCCTGGGCAAGGTGGTAGCACTGCTGCGGGAATACTAAGAAGAAGTCCGCAAAAAAGGCGGGCGGCGCGGCGGCGCGTGCGAGGGGCGACCGGAGGGAGCCCCGAGGAGAGCAGAACCGCGATGCCCGGTAAGCGTGCCGCTATTTTGAAAAGCTGAATAAAAGGAAGCCTCCTGCCAAAGATGTGAGTATCTTACGGCAGGAGGTTTTTATAATGGAAAGCATGATGGAAAAGCTGTGCGGCACCCGCACCGAGGAAAATCTCAGGACAGCCTTTGCGGGAGAATCACAGGCAAGGAACAAGTACACCTACTACGCCAAAAAGGCCGAGGAGGACGGCATGAACCAAATCGCGGAGATCTTCCGCATTACGGCGCTTAATGAGGAACAGCACGCGAAGATCTGGTTCAAGCTACTGAATGACGGAATAGGCTCCACAGAGGAGAACTTGAAAAACGCCGCGGAAGGAGAGCACTTTGAGTGGGCGGAAATGTATGCCGATTTTGCCAAAACGGCCGAAGAGGAGGGCTTTGCAAACATCGCGCGGCTATTTAGCGGGGTGGCGGCCATAGAAAAGAGCCATGAGCAGCGATTCCTAACGCTGGAGCGCTCCGTCCGGGAGGGGGGAGTATTCCAAAGTGGGGAGGAGACCACCGTTTGGATCTGCCGCAACTGTGGGCATATTGCCGTGGGTAAGACAGCACCGCAGGTTTGCCCGGTGTGCAGCCATCCACAGGCGTACTTCCAGCGCCGGGCGGAAAACTACTGATGTGAGAAGGCGGGCTCTCCGGAGCGGGCAAGGGCTGCCCACAGCAAAGCGGAGGGGCAGCCCTGAGAAGCGCAGGAGCGCCCGCCTGGCTAAATGGGATAAAGGAAAAGCCGCCCCTTTGCAGGGACGACTTTTTAAGTTAGCTTATTGCAAGGATCAAGCCTTGAACATGAGCAGCAGGAAGCCAGCGGCTACAGCGGAACCGATAACACCGGCTACATTGGGGCCCATGGCGTGCATCAGCAGGAAGTTGGTGGGGTTGTACTTACGACCCTCGACCTGAGATACACGGGCAGCCATAGGAACGGCGGAAACGCCGGCAGAACCGATCAGAGGATTGATCTTGCCGCCGGTGAGCAGGCACAGCAGCTTGCCCAGCAGTACACCACCAGCGGTGGAGAAGCAGAAGGCAGCCAGACCCATTACAACGATACCAATGGTCTGCAGGGAAAGGAAAGTCTGACCATCGGCGGTAGCGCCAACGGTGGTACCCAGCATGATGGTAACGATGTTGCAGAGAGCGTTCTGCGCGGTGTCGGAAAGACGCTCAACGCAGCCGGCCTCACGGAACAGGTTACCCAGCATCAGGCAGCCGATCAGAGAAGCGGTATCGGGGATGAGCATGATAACAACGCAGGAAACAACAATGGGGAAGATGACCTTCTCCGCCTTGGAAACCTTGCGCAGCTGGCCCATCTTGATGACGCGCTCTTTCTTGGTGGTAAGAGCCTTCATGATGGGGGGCTGGATGAGCGGGATCAGAGCCATGTAGGAGTAGGCAGCTACTGCGATGGCAGAGAGCAGCTCGGGAGCCAGCTTATTGGTAACAAAGATAGCGGTAGGACCATCCGCGCCGCCGATGATACCGATGGAAGCAGCCTGAGCAGCCGTGAACAGGTGCTCGCCGCCGACGGTGATGGCATTGGCGAAGATGAAGGCAATGTAGATACCCAGCTGAGCGGCAGCGCCGAGCAGCAGGGAGATGGGGTTGGCCAGCAGCGGGCCAAAGTCGGTCATCGCGCCTACGCCCATGAAGATGAGGCAGGGGAAGATGGAAGACTTAACGCCGCGGTGGATGATACGCAGAACGCCGGAATCATACCAGTGAACATTGGCCAGCTGGGACTGGGCAGCAGCCAGTTCCGAGACAAGCGTTGGGTTGGTAGGATCGGCGGCCAGTGCGGCCGAAGCATTCTTTACCGCAAGGGTGGCGGCTTCGGTGGCATCGGTCATAATACCGGTATCAGGCAGGTTGGCCAGCATCATACCAAAAGCGATGGGCAGCAGCAGCAGCGGCTCAAAACCCTTTACAATGGCGCAGTACAGCAGCACAAAGGAAATGAGCAGCATGACGCCCTGCTGCCAGCTGAGATTAGCAAAGCCGGAGCGAGCAAAGGTCTCGCTGAGAATTCCTAAAAAGTCCATTTAGTATATCCTCCCTCTATCAAGAAAGAGTAGCAAGAACATCATCGGTGTTAACAGAAGTGCCCTTGGCAGCGACGGAAGCAACGGTACCATCGCAGGGAGCAACGATATCGTTTTCCATCTTCATAGCCTCCAGAATCAGAATGACATCGCCGGCCTTTACAGCGGTGCCAACAGGAGCGACCACATTAAGTACAGTGCCGGGCATGGGGGCGGTTACATTGGCGCCGCCGGCGGGAGCAGCCGCTACGGGAGCGGGGGCGGGAGCGGCTACAGGTGCGGGAGCAGGAGCAGCCTTGGGAGCGGGGGCAGCAGCAGGAGCGGCAGCCGCGGTGGTATTGGTGATCTTAGCAGTATTCTTCTCAACTTCTACTTCATAGTTCTTGCCGTTGAGAGTAACAACATACTTGGCCATTTGGTTTTTCCTCCTCTAAAAATTAGCAAGCTTTGATGGATTTGATGGTGACGGTATCCAGCGTAAAGCCGTTTTCGGTGGCGCACTTGGAAACCAGCTCAGCAGCCTCCTCAGGCTTCAGGCCGCCCAGATTCTCAGGCAGCTCGATAGCGCGGATCGCACGGAAAGACAGCTCAGAGGGCTGAGCTCCCAGCTTATCAGCGGTGATCGCCATGACCATGGCAGCGGTGGGCTCATCCACGCCGCACAGGGCCAGAACAGGCTTCAGAACATTGTAGCCGGCAACGAGGGTACGCACGGCAGCCGCCGGTGCAGCAGCCTTAGGAGCAGGCGCAGCAGCGGGAGCGGCTTTGGCAGCGGGTGCCGCGTTACCTTTTTTTCCAGCAATGGAAGACACGACCTTGCCCATCAGCATGATGATAAGAGCCAGAATGATCAGCTCCATAAATACGACCAGCATACCGATACCAGCCATAGTGAGCGACTCGCCAAAGGTCAGGTTGTAGCTGCCGCCGTTGGCTACGCGCTCAGTCAACATTTGTACTAACATCAGTCTTTACCTCCTTCTTGTGTTATTTTACCTCACGGATAGAAAAGTGAATTTCGTTATCATCCTCTTTGCGGTCACGCTTCTCAAAGTAAGCCTCCGCCTGCGCGGGGAACGCAATGTAGGAAAGAACATCCTCATCGCTGTGGGCACGCTCTCCCAGCTCCCGCTTGGCTTTCTCAAAGCCGGGCTCCAGCAGGTCGGCGTAGCGCTGGGTAATGGGTTTTTCGTCACCCAGCACCAGCTTCTGTACTTCGGGGTCTATCTTGCCCGGAGCGCGGCCATACTCGCCTTTGACATAGGCTTTGATCTCTTTGGAAACATTCTTATAGCGTCCGCCGGTCAGCACATTTACCGTGGCCTGAACACCGACCATCTGGCTCATGGGCGTAACGAGCGGAGGATAACCAAGATCTTTGCGTACCTTCGGTACTTCCAGCAAAACGGCATCCAGCTTGTCCAGCGCCTTCTGCGCGGTAAGCTGGGCCACCAGGTTGGAGAGCATGCCGCCCGGCACCTGATAAATGAGGGCATCGGTGGCATTGCCCATGACCACGGGGTTCAAGAGGCCGTTGGCCAGGTACTTGGCCCGGATGGGCTTAAAGAAGTCATTGATCTTCTTTACCACATCATCCTTGACGGAGATCTCGTAGCCCATTTCACGCAGGGCGTAAACAAGGGTCTCCGTGGGGGGCTGGCTGGTGCCGCCGGAGAAGCAGGAAACAGCGGTATCGATAACATCGGCGCCGGCTTCCACAGCCTTCATCAGCGTCATGGGGCCCAGACCCGTGGTATTGTGGGTATGGATGACGATGGGAACCTTGATCTCTTTCTTGAGCGCGGTCACGAGGTCATAGGCCTCCTTCGGGCTCATAATGCCGGCCATATCCTTGACGCAGATGGATTGAACGCCCAGCGCCTCGATCTCCTTGGCCAGCTTCACATAGCTTTCCAGGTTATGAATGGGGCTGATGGTGTAGCAGATGCAGCCGGAGGCATGCGCGCCACACTTCAAGGTCTCATCCACGGCCACTTCAATATTGCGGATATCGTTGAGCGCATCAAAGATGCGGATGATATCAATGCCGTTTTCCACCGACTTGCGGACGAACATGCGCACCACATCATCGGGGTAGTGCTTGTAGCCCAGCAGGTTCTGGCCGCGCAGCAGCATCTGCAGCGGGGTCTTGGGGCAGGCCTTCTTTATCTTGCGCAGCCGCTCCCAGGGATCTTCGTTGAGGTAGCGCAGGCAGCTATCAAAGGTGGCGCCGCCCCAGCACTCCAGCGAATAATACCCTGCGTTATCCAGCTCGCTCAGGATCGGCTCGAACTCATCAAACGCCATACGGGTCGCGATCAGGGACTGGTTGGCATCGCGCAGCACAGTCTCGGTGAACTTTACGGTTTTTTTCATGACAATCCCTCCTGCGGTTTTAGTTTCCTGCATCAGTTTAATACAGAATAGGAATGACGCGGCGGGGATAAACGGAATACGCCGAGCACAATCCGTTATGCTCCCATTTAACGCTTACCTTGGTATTATAGTACATTTTCTATCGGAAGTGCAATACCTAATCTATTTAATTTAGGGAAAAATTCATAGCAAAATTATCATAAGACTTTTCGGCGACAAATCGGCGGCTACTATTTTATTTATATTAACGAAATCTTAGTGCGCATGACAAAATTATAACAAAAACGGGAAGGATCGGCTCCTCCCCGTTTGTGAATTGTTTACATATCCCGGCTGGCCACAAAGTTGATGCCCGTCCCGCCGAGATCGGCTAGGATGACCTGTCCGCAGGCCACCGGAGCGGTCACTTCCACCGTATCCAGCATCCGCACGGCATCCCGCACCAGAGAACGGGGCAGGGCGCCGTCGGTTTTTACCGGCAGGCGGGGGTGAATGCCCCCAGTGATCCTGACCGTGGAGGTGACCACCCGGGTGGGGTTGGTCATCTCCGCCACGCCGTACTGCTGCCCGCGCGGGCAGCCATAGCCCGCGATCTGCCAGCCTTCGGCCGTCTGTTCGGCGGTCAGGTGGCAGCCCTTGGGGCACACGATGCAGATAAGCTCCTGTTTCATAGGTCAGCCTCCTCCTTTGCTATCACAGAGATGGTGACGCTCCCTACGGCCTTTTCCAGCAGGGGGCGGGGCAGCGCGATCTTTTCCATCTCACCGGGGGCCATGTGTTCCCGCGGGAAGCGGCAAAGCAGTGTGCCAGCCTCATCGGTCACGGTGATGACACGATCCCGGTAGACATTATTCACCCGGAAAAATACTTCGCACAGCTTATCCACACCCTCTACCCGGATGTGCTGGGGCACGGTATAGTTGACGGCATTGCCGTTTTTCAGCTCGATGCACCGGCCGCCGATCTCTTCGCCCAGGGCGTAGCAGGCCGCGGCGGCTCCGGCCTTTTCACTTTCGGCCGAAACGAAATCCACCAGGTCATGCACATGCACCACATTGCCGCAGGCAAAGATACCCGGTGCCATGGTCTCCATGTTCTCGTAAACGACGGCGCCGTTGGTGCGGCGATCCATGGGAATGCCGGCGCCGCGGGTCAGCTCATTTTCCGGGATAAGCCCGACCGAGAGCAGAACGGTATCGCAGTCAAAGGTCTGCTCGGTGCCGGGAATGGGCCGGCGGGCCTCATCTACCTGGCTGATAACCACCTGCTCGACACGCTCCCGGCCCTTGATATCTGTAATGGTGTGGGAAAGATACAGGGGGATATTGTAGTCATTCAGGCACTGGACGATATTGCGGTTCAGGCCGTTGGAATAGGGGCAGAGCTCGACGCAGGCCAGCACCTTGGCGCCCTCCAGCGTCATGCGGCGCGCCATAATAAGGCCGATATCGCCGGAGCCGAGAATGACCACCCGGCGGCCGACCATGTAGCCTTCCATATTGACATAGCGCTGTGCCGCGCCTGCGGTAAAAATACCGGCAGGCCGGTCGCCCGGAATGGCAATGGCCCCGCGGGTGCGCTCCCGGCAGCCCATGGCCAGCACCACAGCCCCGGCCTTCAGCTCCTGGTAGCCATCCACGGTATTGATGCAGCAGACCCGGCGGTCGGCGGTGATCTCCACCACCATGGTATCCAGCATCACTTCCGCCTTGGTTTGCCGCAGCAGCTGAATAAAGCGCCCAGCGTATTCGGGACCGGTCAGCTCCTCCTTAAAGCGGTGCAGTCCAAACCCATTGTGGATACACTGATTGAGGATGCCGCCCAGCTCTTTGTCCCGCTCGATGACCAGGACTTTCTTGGCGCCCTTTTCGCAGGCGGCGCAGGCGGCAGCCAAGCCGGCGGGTCCGCCGCCGATGACAATGACATCGTATTTTTTCATTGGGCGTCGCCTCCTTTTTCGGCTTTGGAGCCGGTCTTGGTCTCGCCGCACAGCAGCCAGCTGCCTTCCTCATCCATCAGCACCTGCTCTTTGGGGAGGCCCAGCTCCCGGGCAATGATCTCGTGCACACGCGGCCCGCAGAAGCCGCCCTGACAGCGGCCCATGCCGGCATTGCAGCGGCGCTTGATGGCATCGATAGAGGTGGGAACGATGGGCCGGTGCAGCGCCTCCACAATCTCCCCTTCGGTAACAGTCTCGCACCGGCAGATGACCCGGCCGTACAGAGGATTTTCCTTAATGAGAGCAGCCTTTTCCTTGGGGGAAAGGTGCCGGAACACTGTGCGCTTGCGGGTATCGGTAAAGTGCTCTTTTTCTACGGTTTCCAGGCCGCAGCCACGCAGCAGCTCCACCGCCTTTTCCGCTATGGCAGGCGCGGCGGAAAGTCCCGGGGAACGGATCCCGGCCAGATTGATAAAGCCAGGCGCCTGTTTGGATTCCTCTATAATAAAATCCTCCTGCTGGGTATAGCAGCGTACCCCTGAAAAATTGCGGATGCTCTCCCGGTAATTGAGATCCGGCACGCTGCGGGCAGCCGCGGTGCGCACCTCCTCCAGCCCAAAGGCGGTATTGGCCACGCTTTCCACATCCTCCACAGCATCGGCGCTGGGCCCAACGATCAAATTCCCGTGAACGGTGGGGGAGACTAGTACGCCCTTGCCCCTTTCATTGGGACATTGGAAAATGACATGCTCCACCACATGTCCCTGCGATTTATCCATTATATAATATTCGCCCCGTACGCCCTTCACGGTAAAGCCGGCGCCGCCCGCCATCTCGTGCACCTTATCGCAGTGCAGCCCGGCGGCATTTATAATATAGCGTGCCTCAAAATTCCCCTTGGGGGTATGCAGGCGGTAGCCCTCCCCGGAGCGGTCTATGCCGGTAACGGGGGCGGAAAGCCGCAGCTCGCAGCCGTTCACCACGGCGGTCTCGGCCAGCGCCAGCGCGTATTCCCACGGGCTTACGATGGCGGCGGTGGGGGCGTACAGCGCGGCGGTCACTTTGTCGCTCACATTTGGCTCCAATGCGTGCACTTCATCAGCGGTCAGCAGCTCAATGCCGGGCACACCATTGGCAAGGCCCTGCTGGTACAGCTTCTCCAGGTGGCGCTCGTCCTCTTCGCCAAAGGCCAGTACCAACGAGCCGATCTCCTCCCGCTCCACATCCAGCTTTTCACACAACTCCTTGGCCAGCGCCACGCCGCGCACATTGGTCTCAGCCATCAGGGTGCCGGGGGTGGGGTCATATCCCGCGTGCAGAATAGCGCTGTTGGCTTTGGTGGTCACATTGGCCACATCGTTTTTGGCCTCCAGCACCAGCACGCGGCAGTTGTACCGGCTCAGCTCGTAGGCAGCAGCGGCGCCCACTATCCCGCAGCCGATGACAGCAACATCATACATCATTGGTTCCTCCTTTTTAATGAAAGAAACAGATTGTTAAAACCACCACAAATATACCATTATAAAGGGGGCTTTTCAATAGCAAAAAAAGAAAAGAAAACCGTAAAAAAGTGATTGACACCGGCTTTTCGCTGTGGTATGATATAAAAGCTGTCGGGTAAGACAGCAAGCCGCACCTTGAAAATTGAACAGCATTCACTTGAAATTGACTGAAAGGTCAATGGAGA
>ERZ825896.1198-NODE-1198-length-30225-cov-3.786510_pt1 | contig 30225 bp, 36 predicted proteins | sample MGYA00519858_ERZ825896 | MGnify/ENA primary metagenome ERZ825896 (study PRJEB31778, sample SAMEA3449214) | human gut metagenome | biome: human gut; feature: human-associated habitat; material: faeces | place: United Kingdom | collected 2010/2012 ...
GAAGGTGTTGCGGCCCTGCTTCTCGCTCTTCATAGTGCGGGAGATGATGGCCGTTTGGGTGGAATGGAAGCCGGAGAGGATGCCGCAGGCCACCGTTACGAAGAAGATGGGCAGGAAGTGGCCGTTTGCGAAGTAATCAGCATAGGTAAAGGACTTGCCGGAGCTGGCGATGGTCAGGATGGGGGAAGACCAGTCGTCCCAGATGTTCAGCAGGGGATAGCCCTGGACAAAGATGCCGATGAACACGCCGATGGCGGAGAACAGCAGGATGCCGCCGAAGATGGGGTAGACCTTGCCGATGATGGCATCGATGGGGAAGACGGTTGCAATGAGGTAATACAGGAAGATCACACCGTAGATGATCCAAGTGGTGGGATCACTGGCCTTGCCGGTGAAGCCAAAGACCTGGGTGGCGGCAATGTCGCCGGGGGTGTAGATAAACACCGCGCCCACCAGCAGAAGCATGACGCACACAAAAATATTATAGAACTTATAGATACCCTTGGGGGAATAGCGGCGGATCATCTCAGGCATCTGGGTGCCGCCGTCACGCAGGCAGATCATGCCGGAGAAATAGTCATGCATGGCGCCGCCGATGATGTTGCCGATAGGAATGGTGATAAACGCGATAGGCCCGAACAGGATGCCTTGGATCGGCCCGATGATGGGGCCGGTACCAGCGATATTCAGCAGGTTAATCAGGCTGTTTTCCAGCCGCGCATGGGAACAAAGTCCACGCCGTCCTCTTTTGTATAGGCGGGGGTCTTCCGGTCGTCAGGGCCAAAGACCTTTTCGCAGAACCGTCCGTACAGGGCGGCACCGCCGATGAGGATCACGAGACCAATAATGAATGTTGTCATAATCTCATACTCCTTTTACCGGTTATTTATCCAGAATTCCCGGACAACTCTGGATTTGATTGCACTAGTATAGCAGAAAATTCATATTATGCACGTTAAGAAAAGACTGTTGTGCATAAATTATTCATAAATAAATCGACAACATCTGACAATAAAAAACAGGATCTTGCAAAAGTAGTCACAGCAGGAAACTATGCCATTTGTTTGTGAAAAGTTAAACATTAGCAGAAGTTAACTCAAAAGAAACAGGAGGCATGGCCTTTGCCATGCCTCTCAGTTATTGGAAATGGTACCGTTACCGGTATTGTTACCGGCGTCGATGTCTTTTTATCGTGAAGCCGAATACCAGACCGCACAGTCCGCCCACAATATGTGTCAGCTGGGATACATTATCTGAAGTGGTCAGACCGTCCAGCAGCTCTCCGCCCAGATAGAAGATGACCACAAGGATCAATGTAATGGGGATGCCCTCTTTGCCCATTTCGGTGAAGGAGGACAGGACGATCATCATAAATACCACGCCGCTGGCGCCCAGCAGCACCGTGTTGGGGAAAAAGATAAACTGTACCAGACCTGTTACCAGCGCCGTGGCTGCGATGCATAGCGCCGTCGTTCTGTGACCATACTTTTCTTCAATACCGGGTCCCACCAGCAGCAGAAGCAGCATATTGCCCATGTAATGCTCGTAGTTCGCATGACCCAGCACATGGCCGAAAAAGCGTACATAGGTCAGTGGATCGGACAGGGAGGAGCGGTATACGCTGAAATACCGATAGGTCGTGGCGCCGTCCGTCCAGCCGCCCAGCAGCAGCGCCGCCAGCGACAGCAGCGCAAAGCTCAGGATCACCGGCGCGTTGAGCCGGATCACAATGCGTCGTTTCAATGGAAATTCCTCTTTTCAAATCGTGGTACCATCGAATAACAAGGGCTCTTGTCATTCGATGGTAAAGCTATTATAATAGATTTATCGAAATTTGTAAACGGGAGGTTTGCCCGATGAGAAAAGCGAAGCGTTGGGTAAAAGTACTGGTAGGTATCCTGTTGGCAGTGGTGTTGCTGGTCGGCGCATACGTGGCCTATGTGTTCCTTGACTATCACCGCATCGGCAATCAGGAGCTTGAGGCACAGGGGGAGGGCGGAGCGACCGCGCTTGATACCGCCGCGTCCTATTCCATCCTGTCTTACAATATCGGCTTCGGCGCGTACGAGGACGACTACGGCTTTTTTATGGATGGCGGCACGGAGTCCTGGGCGTGGAGCGAGGAACGTCTGACGGAAAATCTGAATCACATTGCCGATTTTCTGAAAGGACAGGCGGACTTCTGTCTCGTACAGGAGGTGGACATTGACTCTACCCGCAGCTATCACGTGGATGAGCGGGAACCGCTCTGTGACGCACGGGAAGGGGACAGCTACGTTTTTGCACAGAATTATGATTCGCCTTTTTTGATGTATCCGCTGACGCAGCCCCACGGTGCGTCCCGTTCCGGCCTGCTGACGTTCTCTCCGGTGACGATCACCTCCGCAAATCGTGTAGAGCTGCCGGTGGAGACCGGTGTGATGAAACTATTGGATCTGGATCGGTGCTATTCCGTCAGCCGGATCCCTACAAATGGCAGTAAAGAGCTTATCCTTTACAACCTGCATCTTTCCGCCTATACCTCCGATGGCACGATCGCGACGCAGCAGCTGAAGCTGCTGCTGGCGGACATGCAGGCGGAATACGAGGCGGGCAACTGGTGCGTGGCCGGCGGAGACTTCAACAAGGATCTTCTGGGTGACTCTGCCTACTATTTTGGCGAGGCGGATCAGGCGTATTCCTGGGCACAGCCCATCCCGGAGGGCACATTTGATAACTATGATATCTCACTGGTGGCTCCGCTGGATGAATCCGCTCCCGTCCCCAGCTGCCGCAACGCGGACAGTGCCTATCACGAGGGACAATACGTCCTGACGGTGGATGGCTTTCTGGTATCGAAGAATGTGACGGTAGAAAACGCCGCCGTGGTGGACACCGGCTTCCAGTGGTCGGATCATAATCCGGTCATAATGACCTTTACGCTGCGCTGAAAGCACGGCATATACAGGCGGTGGAGGATACGTAAAGGGGGGATGATCCCCATGGGTGATATATACTGAAGGACGCGCCATGCGCGTCCTTTTCTTTTTCTTGAAATATTGTAAAGGGAGGGCTATATAAATGAGTATTACAGAAGAAACTTTGCAAAGATATAAACTTCGGCTGATTGAACAAGAGAAAAGTACCCATACGATTGAAAAATATATGCGCGATATTCATTCCTTTATCACTTTTTTGGCAGATTCTGAACCGCCGCTTTCAAAAATGCAGGTAATTACCTATAAGGAAGCATTAAAAGCGCGTTATGCTATCAGTAGTGTCAACTCTATGCTGATACCGGTCAATGATTTCCTTCGATTTCTGGGACTAGAGCAATGCTGTGTCAGGTTGGTGAAATGTCAGCGTCGGATATTTAAGGAAGCCAACCGCGAATTAACAAAGGAGGAATATATACGTTTGCTGAACGCCGCACAGAAGGATCATGATGACCGCTTGTATCTGTTGATAAAAACTATCTGTGCGACAGGAATACGTATATCTGAACTGCCTTACATTACACTAGAGGCTGCCAAACGGGGACACGCAATGATTTATTGCAAGAACAAACAGCGCTGTATCCTGCTGCCGCAAAAAATTTGTCGTGAGCTTACGGACTACGCTAAAGCTCATGACATTACTGCGGGATATATTTTTCGGACGAAATCGGGACGGCCTGTGGATCGCTCCAATGCTTGGCACGCAATGAAGCGGCTGGGAAGGGAAGCGGGGGTTCCGGAAGACAAGATATTTCCGCATAACCTGCGCCATCTGTTTGCCAGAACCTTCTACGATACAGAAAAAGATATCGTTCGTTTGGCGGACATTTTGGGACACAGCAGCATTGACACTACTCGCATCTATACAGCCGCCAGCGGCGCCGAGTGCATGCGGCAGATCGACGAATTGGGCCTATAACCGACAGCATCGCAGCGAACGGTGACGCGGGATTTACCGCTGTAGGCCATCAACCAGAACGGCGGTCATCTGTGGGGAGGGGTGATTGGCGGGAACGTCCTTTCGTTCCCGCCAATCTCTTCCACCAGCTATCGCGCCCAAAAATGCGCAAAAAAAATTCGCAAAAACAACATAATCTGCATTATGTTGTTTTCACTCAACCACATAATCTGCATTATGTTGTTTTTGCTTCTTGCAAAACGAATAGAAATATATATTGTATGCGGTAAAAAATGAATGAAAGGTTCGTCTTGGCCTGCATGCCCAATATCATTACCGTAAAAATTGCTCAACACAGCGTTGATTAACACAGCTTATTTTAGCTAATATTTCTACTAAGATTATATTTTTATTAAAATTCCGGCTGAAACAACCAAAATTATAAGCAGAGGGGGTTGACAAATGAAGAATCTTTCTGTAACCTTAATTAAAATGCAGGTATTCAAATGTCTTGATATTAGTATATTCACGGTATAAATATTTGCAAAGACCACATAATGCAGATTATGTGGTTGAGTGAAAACAACATAATGCAGATTTTGTTGTTTTTGCAAATTTTTTTGCGCATTTTCGGGCGCGATAGGAGGAAGAACCAGTTGACAGATAAAGAGTTACATAAGCTGAATCGAAAAGAGCTGTTGGAGCTGATGCTGGATCAGAGCCGCCAGTTGGACGACCTGCGGGAGCAACTGCGGCAGGCGCAGGAACAGCTGGCAAGCCGGCAGCTGCTGTTGAACAAGGCCGGGTCTATCGCAGAGGCGTCCTTGCAGCTGAACCGGGTATTCGAGGCGGCGCAGGCGGCAGCGGAGCAGTATCTGGAAAACGTGCAGACTCTCAGCGGCCGACAGACGGAGGTCTGCCAGCAGCTGGTAGATGAAAGCCAGCAAAAAGCCGATACGCTGCTGAACGAGACGCAGACCCGCTGCCAGATCATGGAAGCCGAGACGCAGGCCAGATGTCAGGCGATGGAAGCGGAAACGCAGGAGAAATGCCGGATTCTGGAGACTGAGACCCGTGAAAAATGCGAGACCATGACCTGGAAGGCGGAGGAACAGGCCAAACAGGCATGGCAGCAGGCGCAGGAAAAGATACAGCAGGTCATCGACCAGCACGACGCTCTGAAGGATCTGCTGAACATCATCAGCAAAGAGGCAACGGAAGCATGAAAGAGAATTTGACACAGCCGACTACGGCGCAGTTGGAAGCGGAGGTTGCCCGCGTCAGCTACCGTTCCCGTTTCGGCAGGGTGCTACGCAGCACCATTTACGCGCTGGTCATCGTGGCGGCGGTGGCGGTGCTGATCGCCACACTGTGGCTGCCCATCCTGCAAATTTACGGAAGCTCCATGACCCCTACGCTGGAAGAGGGCGAGATCGTGGTGGCGGTAAAGGGCTCCCGTTTTCGCACCGGCGATGTGATCGCCTTCTACTACAACAACAAGATGCTGGTGAAGCGCGTGATCGCTTCTGCCGGACAGTGGGTGAATATTGACGAGGACGGCACGGTCTACGTAGACAACGTTAAGATCGACGAGCCGTATCTGACGGAAAAAGCCTTTGGCGACTGTGACCTGAAGCTGCCCTATCAGGTGCCGGACGGCCGGTTGTTCGTCATGGGCGACCATCGGGCCACCTCCGTGGACTCCCGTAACACGGTGGTGGGCTGCGTGGCGGAGGAACAGATCGTAGGAAAAATCGTGTTTTGCGTCTGGCCGATGGAACGGCTGGGGCGCGTCAGTTAACAGGACAGAGGAGGAAATGATATGAAGAAAGGAATGCGTTCCAACGCGGACGGCGTTCTGGAGAAGAAGCGCCGCAGTCAGAAGTGGAAGCGACTGGCGGGCGTATTGGGCTGCCTGGTGGTGATCGTCACCGCCTACGTGCTGATGCGGCCCGCCGAGACGCTGGAGCGTGAGTTGATCTGCGGCATGGAGGAGCACCAGCACTCCGTGGAGCAGGGCTGCTATCAGGAGATAGCGGCGGAGCCTTCCCAGCCCATCTGCGGCATGAAGGAAGCAGGCCATGCGCACAGTGAGGAATGCTACAGCGAGGAGAGCGTGCTGACCTGCACGGAGCCGGAGGGCGGCGGGCACCAGCACGGCGAGAGCTGTTATACCATGGAAACCACTTTGATTTGTGATCTGCCGGAGGCCGAGGGTCACACCCACACGGCTGAGTGCTACCCTGCCGAGGACGCGGAAGCTACTCCGGAGCTTGAACTGGTCTGCGAGCTGCCGGAGCATACCCACACCGAGGATTGCTATGCCGACGACGCGGCTCAGCATGCTCAGGTGGAGGAAGTGGCGGCGCTGATCGATGCACTGCCCAGTGCGGAGGAAGTGGAAGCCAGACTGGAGGAGCTGCTGGCAGCGGATGACGCCGAGGCTTACGATGCCTACTGCGCGGAGTTGGCCCGTCAGGTGGAGCAGGCCAACACGGCCTACGAAGCCCTGACCGACGAACAGAAGGCCCAGCTGAATATCGACAAGCTGACGGCGCTGTTTGTCTATCTCCCTGCAAAGGAAGGAACCTTTACACTGACTGCGCCCGCTACCGAAAGCGGCATTGTTGTGACCATTTCTGGCGAGACGGCGTCGCTGCCCTTCCCAGTGGAGGAGCTGACCCTGACTGCCGTCGAGGTGGAGGACGAGAACGCCAACGCACTGCGGGATGAAGCGCTGGAAAGCGAGGAACTGACGGCGGCGGAGAACTACATGCTGGACATCCGCCTGATGCACGGCGAAGAGGAAGTACAGCCCACCGGCCCCATCACGGTGACGTTCGCGGGTCTGCCGCTGGATGGCGGCGCGGATGTGGCGCTGGTCGACGATGTTGAGGACAACGCTGACACCGACGCGGAGCCTGTGGCGTATCAGGCGCAGAAAATGGCCGCGCAGGCCGTAGTGGCCAACGCGGCGGATGATATGGATATGTCGGAGGAAACAACGGACGACACAGTAAATGACGCAGGCGAGAGCTATGTGACCGGCCCCAAGGTCTACCAGATCGACGAGGGCACCCAGCAGGCCACGGAAGTCGACGTGGCGGTGAACGATGAAAATAATGTAGTGCTGGAAACTGAACAGCTTACTAATTTATATAGTGTATCCCTGCTGGCGGCCACGTCGCGGGCGACGGGAAATGTGAGTGATCTTTCGTCGTTAAATAAGCAATTAAGCAACGGAAAAAATGCAACGCTTTCAAAAAATATACTGATTGATTGCAGCAAATTTTCTACAACTTTGATAAATATGACCTATTTAGTCAAAGTGAAGGGGAGTCCCACATTAAACCTGAATGGCTATTCGATTACTCTTAAAAATAGCAACAAGGCAAATATGAAGGCGATTTTCCTAGTACAGCCTGGTGCGACACTAACAGTTACAGACAGTACGGTAGGGACATCAGAAACACTTACAGCTACCACAGTAACGGGTACGTTAAAACCTGCGTCATATTCTGCATCTACTCTGACCTACAGCCGTACAGAAAGCTCTGAAAATAATCAAACAAACCACACGACAAAAGAAGTACGTAAAGATTATAGGGTAACATTGGGCGGAGGTGCGATTATTGGCGACCAGCGGGCAGGAAAGGGTGCATTCTACGTACAGGGAACCTTGAAAATGCAACGCGGCTATATTCGTAATTTTGGCGCAAGTAATGCAACAAAAATGCAAGAACCCCTTCCTGTCAGCGCCATTACTGTTGCCGGTGGTACTTTTACAATGTCAGGCGGCGTAGTGGCTGGAAATGCAAACAGAACTGGCGGAGCAATTAAATTAAACGGCAGCGCCACGATGAACATGAGCAACGGCTATATTGCCGGAAATACCGCAGGAACTTACGGCGGTGCAATTTACGTTTTAGGAGGTAGTGCACAACTCAATATAAGCGGCGGTGTAATTGCTGCGAACAAAAGTCTTGATGTTGGTGGAGCAATCGCAATGGCCGGAGGAACTTTTAATTTGACAGGCGGTGTTATCAGCGGTAATCAGGCTGCGAGACAGGGCGGCGCTGTATATTGTAAAACAACATTTAATATGCGTGGTGGCTACATTACCAACAACAAAATTACTGTCGAAGCAGGCTATATATTCGTGAAATTTCAGTGTGGTGGCGGCGGCATCTTTTTGGAGCAGGGTTCCAAATTCAATATGTATGGAGGTTACATTACCAGCAATTTGTCTACAATGCGTGGTGGCGGTATTTGTACATACTATTTGGCAAATACAGACCTTCCAACTACCTCCTATGCAGAAATCACAATAAATGGCGGCTTTATCTCATCAAATTATGCTACAGGTCATGAGGGCGGCGGGATTAATTGTGATTCCGGTAGTAAGTGTACGATTGAGAAAAAGAATGCCCCCATATATATTTCTAACAATAAAATGCAGACTACTAGAGTATGGGGAGGTGGCGGAATTTATATTGGTCATACCGCCACACTGTATATTAAGAATAGTTTGTTGACACAAAATTCTGCTGACGGATTGGGCGGTGGCTATGGCAGTTGTACAACGGCCGATAGCTTCTTCTATCTTAGTGACGGTACGGCAATTTTTGACAATACTGCAGGTGGAAAGGATCGTGGTGGTGACGGTGCTGACTACAAACTTCATGTTTATCCTAGTTCGGCCAGTAAGACTTCAATTAAAGGTGTTGGAGATCCTCCGGATGTCTTCGCGGGCGGTAAGACAAGATTATATGCCACTATGCTCGGTGGTGGAGATCCCCGCTGGCGTGGCAGTCGCGATGGTAATAGACTAACCTTGAATCAGGCGGATATCCTGTGTACATCAAATAAGGTCATGGGATTGAAATCCAACCCGAGTAATAATGCCAAAACGGCTGCTCGCAATGCAGCCGGTGTTTATATTACAGGTAACAAATCTTCCATGCACGGTGCAGGTATTATGAGTAACGGTATTGTTTATTTCGGTACCGATACTTGGAGTGACAAGTATCTGCCAACGCGAGTAGCAATTACAGCAACAAAAGTCCTTCTTCAGGAGGATGGACAAGCGGAAACCCCTGTTTCTGCTGATATGTTCCAGTTTTCGATAGTCGATGCCAGCAATGGAAAAGTTGTCTCTACTGCTGCGACTGACAGTACTGGTTTGATTGCATTTGATTGGCTGTCGTTCTCAGAAGTTGGAACGCACACCTACCAAATCAAGGAAATAGTTACCCCATCAACTGCTGTGCAATACGATACTACCAGTTATACAATGACCGTCAAATTAGATGCAGCAAAAGAAATCATCAATACCCTTGGCGCAAAAACGGGTGTCCATTACTATCCTACGACAGTTACAATCATAAATGATTTAACCGGCGAGCAGGTATTCCGTTCAGAAAAAGTACATGATGAACCGACCATTATACTGCAAAAATCTGCTTCCGGCGGCGCGGCCTTTACCAATCGGCTGAAGAAAGAGGAATACTCGGTGAACGTCACCAAGGTGGACAGTGGTGATCCGACCCATACTCTGGCCGGTGCGGAATTTACGCTGGAGGTCAAGAGCGGGGCTGACTACACCCCCGTCAGCGGCGTTGCCAGCGGCACGGCAGGCGTGTATACCTATGTGGCCGACGCCAGTACGTCCGGCGCGGTGACGACCTTTGTCACCGCCGAAAACGGCAACCTGCAAATCGTGGGCCTGCCCGCCGGCGATTACAAACTGACGGAGACAAAGGCTCCGGAGGGCTACCTGATCGCTGAGGAATGGCAGACGGGTAAAGAGTTCAAGCTCAACAAAACAGGTGCCACCACCGGTGCCTACACCGTCACGGTGGCCGACCCGCCCGCCACCTACACGTTCCAGTTCCTGAAGGTCAGCGAAGCCGACAAGACTAAGCCCGTTCCCAACGCGAAGTACAAGCTGCTGGACAGCACAGGCCAGGAGGTCAAGTTTACCAAAGCCGGTACGGAGTATCAGTACAGCACCAGCGGCACAGTTACCGAGCTTATCACGGACAAGGACGGCAGATTCCAGTTGACAGGCCTGCCGCGCGGCAGCTACACGCTGCGCGAGATCGAAGCGCCTGCCGGATTTGGCCTTGTGAATGACTATTCCTTCACGCTTTCACTTGAAGAAACAACCGATCAAGTGTTTACCTACACACAGGAGGAGCCTGTTGTATATGAACTTCCCGAAACGGGCGGCGGCGGTGCGAAACCCTATATCATCACCGGCGCGGCACTGTTGGTAGGCGCGGCATGCCTGATGGTTTGCCGTGACAAGCGCAGAAAGGCGGGTGGTCGTACTTTCTGACAACTTTCCGCACAAAAATCGGCACATACCAAAACCACAAGGAAATTAAAAGGAGAAGAAATGAAACACATGAAAAAGCTCGTCACATTACTGCTGGCGCTCATCATGGCGCTGGCACTGGTGGTTCCCGCTTCGGCGTACACTGTGGATAATAAAACAGACCACGCCTACAAGGCCTACCAGATCTTTAGCGGTACACAGAGTACCGAAAGTAAACCAGCTCTGGGGGATGTCAAGTGGGGTAACGGCATCGAGAGTGCTAAATTTCTGACAGCGCTGAAAGCGGACACGCGTTTCGGAACTGGCGACAAGAACATTTTTGCCGCTTGCAACACTGCCGCAGATGTGGCTGCTATTATGGCAAAGGAACAGGATAAGAGTGCTGTCGCCAAGGCGTTTGCCAATGTTGCCGCCCAACACCTGACGAATACTGCTGTTGCTATCGCCGCAAAGAAAACCTCCGACGTGGTGCTGAATCCCGGTTATTACCTGTTGGTTGACGTTACCACCCCTGGCAAGGGTGATGCCATGAACTCCGCACTGCTGCAGGTGACGGGAAAAGGTAACATCATCATTGAACAGAAATACGATGCACCTAGCGTTGGTAAAAGCGTAAAAGACACCGACGGCGCATGGGGTGAGGCTGCCGACTGGTGTATCGGCTCCAATGTGCCTTTCCAGCTGATTGGTAAGCTGCCCAGCAACTACGCGGATTACGAAACCTATAAATATGTGTTCCACGATACGCTCGGCACCGGTCTGCAGTACAACGGCGATGTGAAAGTTTATGTACGCAATGGAGAAAAAGATACGGAATTAACCTCCGGTTTCACTGTGGCGCCCGATAAGGCGGCTACTGCCGGCGGAGGTTCTCTGACGATTACCTTTGATAACCTGAAAACCATTACGAGCATTACCTCTAGCAGCTCGATCGTGGTGAAGTACACGGCCAAGCTGCTCAATACCGCTGTGATCGGCCAGTCCGGCAACCCCAACGAGGTCTATCTGGAATATTCCAGCAATCCCAACTTCTCCGGCACTGGTACGCCTCCCACCAGTGAGACTCCCAAAGATACAGTTCTGGTGTTTACCTATCAGTTGGACATCAACAAGGTAGATGGTACAACTCCCACCAAGAAGCTGCAGAATGCCGAATTCAAGCTGAAGTGCGTTGCTGCTGAAAGAGAGGCCACCTGGAAAGGCAAGTGGGTCACTGTTGACGCCAACAACAAAGTCACCGGTTGGGCAGATACGCAGGATAAGGGTTCTGCTCTGATCACTAACGCCAACGGTCTTGCCCAGGTTATCGGTTTGGATGCCGGTACATATGAGCTGTATGAAACCAAGGCTCCCGGTGGTTATAACAAGTTGAAGGCTCCTATTAAGATCGTCATTACTGCTACACTGGATAAGAGCGAAGATAATCCTGCCCTGACCGCTTTGACCATCAAGGTTGATGACAGTGCAGCGGAAGAGGGCGATGTGACTAAGGGTACCGTTTCCACCACTGTCACCAATAACTCCGGTGCGACGCTGCCTGAGACCGGCGGCGTGGGCACCACCCTGTTCTACATCATCGGCGGCGTGCTGATGGTGGGCGCGGCTGTGCTGCTGGTCACCCGCAAGCGTATGAACAACACCAAGTAACACTATCCCGATTCTCTCAATTACCCTACCCGTATGCTGCAGTGGGGGAGATGGTACGCCGTCTCCCCGCCGCGGCAAGGAGGCTCCTGAATGAAAAAGAAAAGCAGCTTTGTGACTGCCATCCTGATCGCCGCGCTTCTTGCCGGAGCGCTGCTGCTGTTGTATCCTACCGTCAGCGATTACTGGAACTCGTTCCACCAGTCCCGCGCCATCGCCAGCTATGCCGAGCAGGTGGCCGATCTGGACGATAACACATATGACCAGATTTGGGCGGATGCACGCGCTTACAATGAAACACTGGACAACAGCACAAGCCGCTTTGTCATGACCGAGGAGCAGAAGAAGATCTATGAAGCCCTGCTGAATATTGCGGACAACGGCGTCATGGGCTACATCGAGATTCCCAAAATAAAGTGTAACCTTCCCATCTATCATGGCACGGACGAGGCGGTTTTGCAGATCGCTATCGGCCATGTGCAGGGCTCCTCGCTTCCTGCCGGCGGCGAGAGCACGCACTGTGTCCTGTCCGGCCACCGCGGTTTGCCCAGCGCCAAGCTGTTCTCCGATCTGGATCAGCTGACCGAGGGCGACGTATTCCTGCTGCGAGTGCTGGACGAGACACTGACCTACGAGGTGGATCAGATCCGCACTGTGCTGCCCGACGAACTGGACGACCTTGCCATTGAGGAGGGCAAGGAGTACTGCACACTTGTCACCTGCACGCCCTATGGCATCAACAGCCATCGCCTGCTGGTGCGGGGACATCGGGTAGAGAATCAGGCCAGCGCGTCCACCATCCGTGTGACGGCGGACGCCATGCAGATCGAACCGCTGCTGATCGCGCCGTTGGTAGCGGTGCCCATGCTGCTGGTTCTGCTGGTCATGGTACTGATACCCCATCGAACAAAAAAGAAAGGGTGATGTAGGATGAAACGCATCACAGCCCTTTTTCTGAGCATTCTGTTGCTGCTGAGCCTGTGCGTGACGGCTCTTGGCCATGAAGCGCCGGATCTCACGAAAAAGGGAACAATCACTATCCAATGGAAATTTCAGGGCGATGCGCTGCCGGACGGCACGCTGCGCGCCTATCGTGTTGGCACGCTAAAGGATACCGATGGCAACTTCAGCTTTGCGCCGCTGCCCGCCTATCAGGGCAAGGACTTGTCCGAAAAGAACCTGACGCCGGAGCTGGCGAAAGAACTGGCCGGAATGGTCAAGGCTTCCAGTGCCATTAAGCCCGCGTCGTTCAAAAGCGGCGTTGTGACCTTTGATAATCTGGAGCTGGGACTGTACCTGATCGTTCAGACGAAGAGCATTTCCGGCTACGAGAAGGTCGCACCGTTTCTGGTGTCCGTCCCTCTGTGGGACAAGGATCATTATCTGTACGAGATCAACGTTTCGGAGAAATTCGAGATCAAGAAGGAACCGCCTACCCCCGGAACGCCGGAAACGCCGGATCAGCCCGGTGATAAGCTGCCCCAAACTGGGCAGGTAAATTGGCCTATGCCGGTGCTGCTGATACTGGGACTGGCACTGATTGTGACCGGCACGGCGCTGAAGAGGAAGTCGAAGCATGCGCGGTAAGCTGGGGAAGCTTCTGATCTGCGTGGGCGCTGCCATGGTGCTGGCTGCTGCTGCGCTATTCTCTTGGAACTGGCGGGAGAGCAACACGGCCGGTGAGCTGTCCGACGAGGTACTGCCGTTGCTGGTGGATGAAATCCGGGAACGAAAGGATGTTCCCGCCAATCCCTTCTCCCCGCAGATGACCGCCGTTCTGATTGATGGCTATGAGTACGTGGGCTTTCTCAGTCTGCCCACGCTGGAGCTTGAGCTGCCCGTCATGGCGGATTGGAGCGAGGCAAAGCTGAAGCTCTCGCCATGCCGGTACTACGGCTCGGTGAACGGTAATGACTTGGTGATCTGTGCTCACAACTACGCACGGCACTTCGGTCGTCTGACGGAGCTAAAGTCCGGAGATGACGTCCTGTTTACCGATCTGGACGGCAACGTAACCCACTATGCGGTGGCTGAGATTCAGGTGCTCGGCCCGGGTCAGGTGGAGGATATGACCTCCGGTGACTATCCGTTGACCTTGTTTACCTGCACCTACGGCGGTAAATCCCGCGTCACCGTCCGCTGCGATGCTGTGGGTTAAAAAGGAATCATAAAAACCGTAAGCAGTTTTGCGCTGCTTACGGTTTTCATCGTTACATTTCCCGCTTGATACAGGCGATAGCGCTCTTTTCCAAGCGGCTTACCTGCGCCTGTGAAATACCAATCTCCGAGGAGACCTCCATTTGCGTTTTTCCCTGACAAAACCGCAGTGCCAGAATATTCCGCTGCCGCTTATCCAGCCGTGCGATGGCGTCCTTGAGGCTGATCTGCTCCAGCCAGTGCTCGTCGCTGTTATTGCTGTCCCGCACCTGATCCATCACGCATACGTTGTCCCCAGCGTCGGAATATACCGGTTCGTACAGGCTTACGGGATCAACGATGGCGTCCATCGCCATCACCACTTCCTCGCGGGGGATTCCCAGCTGGGCGGCGATCTGCTCCACGGTCGGCTCCCGCTGGTTTTGCGACATCAGCTGCTCGCGGGCCTGCAGCACCCGGTAGGCAGTATCACGCATGCTGCGGCTGACGCGAATGGCGCTGTTGTCCCGCAGATACCGGCGTATTTCCCCTACGATCATCGGGACTATTGAGACAGGGTGAAATAACTCAAAAGTTAATTTTTTAGAGGATTTTCATACATGAAAAACAAAACTAATATGTTACAAAACGAGGCATTTACCGTTATTTTGAACTATTTTGAAAACAAATCAGAAGAAGTTGAACAAAGTGACGAACTCTGCACAGCGCTTCGTGTTTTGGAAAAAATTAGGAGAAATAATGAAACTTTAGGGTGGAAACAGCTTGGAGCTATTTCAGCCGTCGAGCGATACATTGAAAAAACGGGGGGTAATTCTCCGAGAATGTACGAGATTCCGGAAGATAAACAGCTTCCGGGTGCGAGGGCATTTCGTGCAATTTTTGGAATGCCGGTACATAAGTGGCTTCTTGAAAATTATCCAGAATATACAAAAACTTCCTCAAATCAATATTTTTACGGAGGAACCCGCTATAGTAGCGTCGAAGAAGTTCAAAATATTTTCGTGGAAGAGTATCTTAAATTGAAGCCGCTTGGTCAAGATGACTTCAATCGAAGGAAGGCAAAAACTGTTCCTACGTGGAATTCAATGTCGGCTCTGCTTAATCTGACTTCTTGGAGTTCCTTGATTGATAAGCTGGGCTTGCCCCGCTACGGACAGAAACCAAAGATAAAACCGAGGGTCACATATATGAATATCTCCGTCTCTGATGAAGAGAGTACATCTTCCGATGGTGTCGATGTATGAGCAAAAAGAAAACAAGATGGAACACAAGGCTCATGCATAAGCGGCTTGATGCATTCGTAACTAAGAATCATCGTATTCCGACCAGACGGGAATTAAAAGCGCACAATGGATTACCTGCACCATATATAATTGAGAAGTTCGGTAAGAAGAACTATCGGCTGTGGCTTCAGGCGAGGTATCCTGAGTACGTTTGTGAAAACTGGCAGCTCGACCTTTTGGCAAAGCGTCAGGTATCACGGCGGCGTTGGATTGCACTTTTCCAAAAAGAGTATATGAGAATAAAGCCCACTTCTGGACGTCAGTACAATGAGAATCGCACTCAAGGGACTCCTACATGGGGAACGATTGCCAAGTATATTGGAGAGGACCACAATAAATGGAATAATCTCAAAACCGTTGCTGGTGTAGAAGGTATTTCCATTCCCCCTAAAGAGAAGCCGAAAACTGAATTCAAGGTATCTGTGTTCGTCGAATTCATTCATTAGCGCAAAAAAAAGACCACCATATGGTGGTCTTTTTTTAATTATTCTGAGCTTCTTCCAAAATAGGTGAGACACGTTCAAAGTTTACAGTGCAGCGCTCAGGATTGATGCCGTGTTCAGAGAGACCACGCCGAATGATGTTCAGCATGATTTTCTTTGCGGCACCATAGGAGGGCGCTCGCACAGTAAACGTATCCGTGTTCGAAACTGTGTAGCTGAACTCCACCTTGTAGTCCTGCCAGTCACTACGCTTTTCCGCCATCGTCATCACTCCTTCACAGGGATTCCCTGTCGGAGAAGGTTTTCGTCGAGATACGTGGCCGTCTCATCTGCGCGATGCAGAAGGAAAGCCAAAGGATAGCGCGTGAAGGCAAGAGAGGTATTCTTGTCCGTGCTGTACTCGCCCATGTGGAAGCGAATCGCAAAGGCCTCCGTAATCGTCAGCCGAATATACCGTTCGATGAGGAACACGGACTTATCGCCGTGGTTGCCGTAAGGCATCTTCTCATCATAGGTAATCCAAGGCACAGCCTTCCACTGACCGGTCTGGGGGTCTTTCACATTGCGGCTGCCCCACACATAGAAGTTTGCCTTGCAAACATCATGCAGCAGCGCAGAAATGACGATACTGTCCTCGATAGCGCGTCTCTGCTGGTCATCCAGCGGTGTGCTGTTCCGTTCGACCTCGGAGAAATATGTGTCCTTGAGGCGCATATACACGTTGAGAGAGTGGTCCAGCAAACCGCCGCAATAGCTGGAATGATACTTGGCACTGGCAGGAGCCGTGAAAAAGTCCGTTTCCTTAACCAAATAGTTAATCAGACTTCTCATGCCGGGACGTTCCGTGCTGATGAGAGCGCCGATGAACACGATGGCCTTGGACTCGTACTGCTCGTCGGGCTTCGTGCCGGCGGGGTCAGCGACGGTAGGACGGTAGTCCCTGCCGTGCGCCATGTACTGCTTGACCGCTTCTGCCGCTGCCCACCTGATGAAATCTTCCAACTTGTCGGGGTCGCCATTGTTGGCCTGCTCGACAGCACGGGAGAAGGCGTCATAGTCATCGAGAGCAGCTTGGCAGATGTCATCATGGCAGGCGCCCTTTTCAAACTGTCCGGAAATAGCTATCAACGCAGCGTCAGCACGCTCATAGAGCTTCTGCATCCGCTCGATTTCGGGAGGATAATTGCAGCCCATAATATTTTCTCCTTTCTTTCTTTTTACTTAGCGATGTCTTCAGCACGGATGGTGCCGGAAGTCCATGCGCTTGTCGGGAATGTAATCTCCGGTACTCGCTCCAACATGGCGGCCTTCAGCGCTTCTTTGTAGCGTTCGAAATGCCGTTTTTGGAAGCCGAGCAGCCTATCATCGTACTGAACTTCTTTCTGCAGCAGCTCAACAGCGAGAGATGTCTCGTTGTCCTCAACTGCGATGGTGAACAGTTCGTTTTCCATAATCGCACGTCGCGTTCTGGAAATCCACTTCTCTCCCAGCACAGGAGTCATACTCTGAAAGCGGCGGCTCAAGGCGTCAACGATGCACTCCAGCACATCTTCCTCCTCGTTGGCCGAACCTTCTTCGTCAAACAGCCACCGGCAGGTGTCCAGTTCGGAGTAGGGGATGTCCTTCAGCAAACGAACCTCAGGCTCTTCCTTATCGGGCTCGTCCTCACGGTACACGTGAAGGAAGCTGTTAGGAATGCAAAACACAGCCTCGTAGGGACCGCGTACAGATACGTTGCCTTTACCCATAGTTCTTTTCTCCTTTCTTTTTACCTGAATGACTCAGGCGTGGCAGGCAGTGCGGAGCTGGATTTCCAGCTTCTCCGCGTACTCCCGACTGGCGCCGCAAACGCACATCTGCGGGCAAACCAGCGGGTCGTAGTAGTCGCCGCCATTCTTCGGCAGAATCGCCTCACGTCCCTCATCAACGCGAATCACGTTGGGACGAGGGCAGTTGTAGCAGGGATTATACATAGTGTTTCTCCTTTCTTTCTGTGAGCGTTATTTGTGACGCCCTGTTTCCTTTCGGAAGCGAAGAATGCTGAAATAGGCGTCAGCAGGTCGCTGCGGCAGATGCGCCACGGCATTGAATACCTCGTCGATACAGTGAACTGCGAGTTCGCGTTCTCGTAAGAGCGATGAGAGTATCTCCGCTGCGGCCAGCAGCTCAGTGTCACCGCTGGTGGCACCAAGCTGCTGAATGCGGACGACCATCATTTCAGCGTCTTCTTTTTGAATGTGTGAATGTTTCTCCATGAACCGTCCTTCCGCAGTTTTGGTTAAGGTCTCCACGGCGTAGCGCGAAGCTCGTCGTTGATTTGCTTGACCGTTTTCTCCTGCCACCGATTGACACGCTTCATTTTGGTAAGCTCATAGTCACCAACCTGATGCAGCGTGACACCGTGGGTGCCGAAGTGCAGCCACTTACCCTGCGAAAGCGTCACAGTATGACCTTTTCCGGTCTCCTGCAGCCGTTTTTTCGCCGACGTGACCATTGCCTGCGTGACAATGCCCTTAGGCCGCCCTGCCATCACTGATACCTCTGAGAACGGTACTCACAGAGTCCCTGTTCAGGGTCCCATTTACTCGGAGGAAGTTCCTCATAGCAGATACCGGTCTTCTTGCTGGTAATCTTGATGGGATAGGGGAGAGATGCGTTATCCTCGTCATAGCACGCGATGTCAATGCCGATGTTGCGGATTTCCGTTCTGTAGGGCGCGAACTTATCACCAAGCTCCTTCTTGAGATGTGCAATGAGCGCATCATGCAGGTCTTCGAAAGGAATCGACAGGTCGGCGACGACAGGATACCATGGGAAATCCTTCAGCCGATAGGTCGTTCTCACCAAAGCACCATCTTTCGTCCAGCAGTGGACGTGGGGAAGCAGGTGGTCAGGGTTTTCAGCGATAAACTCACGGTTCCAATCTACGACCAAGTCGTAGACATCCTTGCCGTCGAAGATACCGTAGGTTTCATAGCATGGTTCGCAGATGAATGTCCCGTCGGGACACGCAACGTAACCCCTGCGGTTGGCACGGAGGTTTTTGGTGTTGTTCGTGTCGGCAAACAGCCAAGAGAAGCTACCCATACCTCACACCCCCTCCATCTCAATGCAGGGGACAGGGTACATCACCGCTGTACCGCAGTTGGGGCAGCAATCGGGCATATCGCCGGTATCGCTGCACACCAGTTCTTCGCCACAGATACCGCAGCGGAAAACACCGTCGTCAGTGCGGTCAGCGACGGAAGGCCCCCTGAAGAAGTAGCTTGCCAGAGCTTCCATCAGCTCCTCAAAGGTCAGCTCGATGTCTTCCACCAGATAAACCTTACCGTCAGGCGTACCGATGGTGACGCCGTGGACGTACTCTCCGTTCTCAGGACACATCCTGCAATCGGAGAACCAGTCCTTATACAGCGCCTTGGCATCCGCCGTGACAATGGCGTAAGAGTTGTCCATGCGTTCAAAAGTGAAGCGCACGTCAACGGACTCGGCAGACCAATGGGGCTTAACCGTGGCGAGAGCAAGTTTCAGTTCCATGTTATCTTCTCCTTTCTCAGACTTCAAAAGTATCGAGCAGCTTTTCACTGGAGACAATGTCGAGAACCTGCTTCTGCAACTTCTGCTTGATAGCAGGCCAGTGGCGCAGCAGAGCGACGCCGGCGGACGTATAGGTATCGAAACTACAGGTCCTGCCGAACTCATCCGAGGAGGTACTCAGCAGACTCAGACCGAGATTACCGGTGCGACCGCTGATGTGGTCGCCGATGTGGTCTTTGTAAACCGACAGATGGTATTCCGCCTCACGATAAGGAGGCGTAGGATACTGCCGTTCTTCACCGAAATCCACAGTGATGCTGCTGCCGTGCAGATACGGGCAAATCTCAGATTTGATGTAGGCATCAATTTTCTCGATGTTTGCCCGCAGCTTTTTCTTCTCTTCCTGATTGAGAGTCATGTTGTACTCCTTTCTTTTTTTGCTGGAAAAGCGGGGTCTCGAAATGTATCGAGACCCCGCCTTTCGCTTGCCTTACAGATTTGCGGGGGAGTGGCGGAATCAGAACGGCAGGTCGCTGTCGTTGATACCGTTCAGCTCATAGAAGCCGTTGGGGGCGGGCTGACCGTAGTTCATCGGCTGCTGACCCTGCTGCTGAGGCGCAGGAGCGGGCTGACCCTGCTGAGGCATAGCCTGCTGCTGGGGAGCGTAACCGCCCTGAGGAGCCTGCTGAGGTGCGGGCTGCTGGTAGCCATTGGCAGCGGGAGCGCCGAAGGAAGACTGGTAGCCCTGAGGAGCCTGCTGCTGGGCATTGGGGTCCATGCAGGAGCCGCTGTTGCGGTCACGGAGCAGAGTGAAGTCACTGACCGTGATGTTCAGGCTCTTGGCAGGCGTTCCGTCATTGCGCTTGTACTCCTGAATCTTGGCAGAGCCGGAAATAATCAGCACAGGGTTGCTGTGCCGACCGGTAGCGACCATGTTCAGGAAGCGCTCGGCGACCTTCTCCCACATAGAGCAGTTTGCCCACACCACACCCTTGTCATTGGGAACCAGCGTTCCCTGACCGAAGACACGGTCCAGAGTGTTCTGGCGGCCCTGAATGGGCATAGAGAAGTTGATGTAGGGCTTGCCCTCGCTGGTGTACTTCATCTGGGAGCAGCGGGTGACAGCACACTCGAAGTCCACATAGATGAAGGGCTTACCGTCGGAGGTCACAGCATTGGTGAAATGACCGTAGGTGATGAACTGACGGCCCTGCTGCTGACCCTGCGCGGGAGCACCCTGCTGCGGATAGCCGCCCTGCTGGGGCGCAGGCTGGCCCTGAGGCATACCCTGCTGAGGATACCCACCCTGAGCATAGCCCTGAGGGGCCGGCTGCTGGGGAGGATAGCCGTAGGCGGGCTGGCCCTGCGGAGCGCCGTACTGAGGCTGTGCGGGATACTGGCCCTGTGCCTGAGGATAGCCGTACTGGTTGGGAGCCTGCTGCATACCACCGTTGTTGTTCTGATAAGACATAATTTTCTCCTTTCTTCCGCACGAAGGCGGACCAAATCCTGACAAATGTTGATTTTTGGGGTGTCAGAAAATGGCATATTTGATGTATTTATATATTAAAAAAGACAGCTATCCCGTAATTGGGATAACTGTCTTTAATAATTAGGGTGACTTGAAAACGGAGATAAATCTCCTTTATAAAAATAGCTTCGTAATTATAATTCTATACTACCACAGTTTGATATTTTGTCAATTCCTTTTGGCGTGAAAAAAGAAGCCCCCGAAGGAGCTTCTTTCGAACTTGTTCGGTTTCAACCGGCCATGTCCAAATCCAACACCTGCTCATAGGAGTCTGCGCCGGCGATAGAGCCGATAGGCAGTACCACATGGAGATTTCCGGCACCGTCTGCGTATGTGCGGACATCCATGTTGATGTTCTCGTCGGACAGCGTCCAATCGCGGCGCTCCGTCAGGAACTCATCCATATCGCCGCCCGCAATCGCTCCGTACTGGGTATCAAATTTGTCTGCTGCGGCTCGGCGTACCGCCTCCAAGAAGGCCTGCTCGTCCACATTCAGCGTCTTCAGCAAGTCTTCAGTGATGAGTTGCTGCCCGCTGGCAATATCATACAAATAGACATTATAGCTATCCATATCGGCATCCCAGCCGCAGGAAACTACCAGAGACAGGATATTTTCATACTGATAAGTTTCCCATGCAACGTAAAGGCAGGACAGGCTTACCTTCTCGGAAACACTCTCCTTTACGCCGTCTACGATGGGCCCGTATGTGTCGGCGATAGCCTTATTGATGGCTTCTGCGCCTTGCGTATCAGCTTCAATCTGGGGTACACGGTAGGTATAGTGTCCGCCGTTGCCTACGCCATCGGTGTAGTCAAAGTCTTCGTTATACAGTTCGGCGATTTGAGGCGCCTCAACAGGAGTTATATCCTGTCCTTCGCCCTGCGTATCGTTTCCTGTCGAATTTGGTGTAGTGCCGCACGCGGCCAGTGTGAACAGCATTGCTGCGGCCAGCAATAAGGCTAAAAACTTCTTCATAGGTTCCTCCTTTTGCGGGAATACCCGCGAATGTTGCGTGGGGCTCAGACACGATAGATGGTCAGCCCTTGCGCTTGAGCGTACTGTAGGGTATATGCTGCATCTCCTGCATTGTTGGTACAGTGGGCGACGCATACGCCGGAACAATCCACCAAGTGCCGGTCTCGCGCCAGATATGCTTCCTTGGATGGAGTAGGGGATATGCACACCTTCTTATCGTACTGGTCGTATAGCTTCGCATACGTCTGTCGCTGTTCATCCGTCCAAAGCGAATCGAAGCCCTCGAATGGGTAAACCAGAATGATTCGGATATGCGGATACGAGGTTTCTTTAAGCCGGAACAGTATCTCCGCTGCCATGGTGTCGTACCCAATGGCACCACCCACACCAAAGAACCTTATTCCTTGGCGTGTGATAAGCTCTCTGAGTTTGATTTCAGTGCCTCCGAATACGGAGTCCCGAAGGTCTGGTCGAATAGTCCTGTTTCCCGTAAGGCAGCACGTCTGCCGGCGAACACCATCCCACATACACCTTGCCCCCTGCATTGGTATATTCTTGGTTATTATATCCTGTATTGCTGTTTAAGTCCATATTAAATGTGGGGCGGATATTCCAACTTTTCTGTGGGATTTTTATTTTCAAGCCCCATTTCGACTGAGCGATTCCTTCCAACTTTTGTGTGGGATTTCGGTTTTAAGCCCCGATTTCGGGTGAGCGACTTCTTCCAACTTTTGAGTGGGCAGCTTCGCTCATATACCAAACACTGGTATTCTCGTCCACCACTCATAATAAGCTGCGAAAATGCGTCCGGGTCAGATTGTGAACGCATGAGTTCACAATCTCAATATTCGGAAAGCACAGATTCCTCGCAAACTGGGAATCATTTTTTCCAATGCCATCTCAATCGTCATGTGCATCTCCGCTACCCCTTGCCATTATTTCTTGAGCAAATTCGCTGCTCTAAAGTTTTCTGTGGGATAGGCGATGTTTAACACAAAAGAACAATTTTATAGGCACAAAAAACAGGAGAAGCCGAAGCCTCTCCTGTTTTTCCTTAGATAACACCGCCGTCAGAAGTGATGATACAATAGCAACCATCCTTGGCATAACTGCCGCAATACTCATTGCCGGCCTCATCAATCCAAAGCGGATATTTCCGCTTGTCGTCCATGCCATAGTGGACATCGGGCAATCTTTTCAATTTGCCAACAACCTCGAAGCCAACACTCTTTGCGTATTCACGTGCGGTCATAGTCAAAATTCCCCTCCAACGTATTTTTTTGAAAGCAGGAGGAGCATGAACTCCTCCCGCTTATTTATTTTTCAAAATTTCCAAAAATCAGTCGTCATAGTGGTAACGGCACGATGCGATAATAAGCTCGTCTTCGCCTGTTTCGCTGTTTCGCTTCACAGTATATACAAGGCGGTTCGCATCGTCAATGCGACGGCTCCAGTATCCTTGCAAATTCCACTTGAGGCCTTCAGGTTTCCCAATACCCTCAAACGGACTACGCATAGCATCCTTTACCAGCATATTGATGCGTTTGAGCATTTGCTTATCGCGTGCTTGGATTTCAGTGTATTCTTTCCACGCACTTTCGTCCCACTTCAGCTTCACTCGTCTTCCACCTCAATTAAGTCATGTTCGACAAGATTCGCTGTTCCATTGTTAATTCTCTTAGCCACAGCGGACAGATAATCCATGTTGCTCTTTGAATAAAACGGGTCAGCAGACAGTTCAAAGGGGATTCTACGCTCCTTAACGACCTTTTTTGCGAAAATTTTGAATGCTGTGCTCATGGAGATTCCCATTTCTGCACAGACCTCTTCCATTGAGTCCTTGACATCGTCCTCAAGCCTGAAATTAACGTTCACCATCTTCGGCATAGATATCTCAACTCCTCTCGGAGATATTATATACCTCGGTAACGCATTATGCAAGCGTTTTGCGTTACATACGCTTACGCTTTCAATATATACAGGCACTATGTCAGTCTTTTTTATGGAAATAGGGCTTTTGATTGCGAGTGCTAAACTCACCATATCATCTCCTTTCAAAAAGGGAGAGAGGCTAAATGCCTCTCTCCCTTAAAATAGTAATATCAATCACGAACAAAATACTCGTGGCGCTGCACCTCCAGCGGGTCAGGCTCCTCACCCCGCACATAGACAGGGTAGGCCTTCCAGCCACTCTCGGTATAGTTGTCGGGAACGATAACACGCTCGGAATCGAGGACTTCCACCTCCTCTGCGTCCGGAGACTCGCAGGGGGTGACAGACACGACCTCGCGCTTGCTCAAATCCACGATACACTCAGACGAGCAGACGACGCTCTCACCATCCCAGATAGACTCGTACCGTGCGGTGACGATGTTGTCGTTCGGCGCCGCAAAGCGGTCCAGATTGGCGTCGATGAACTTCCGAATGAAGAATGCGAGGCACGCTGCGTACTGCGCGGCCCTCATGCATCCACTCATGCTTTCATCCATCGTCCGGACGGAAAAGATTTCCATGCGCTCCCGCATACCGGCCTTCTGAGACGGCATCCATCGCCCATCCAAAACGATGTCAGCGTAGTACCCTTCATTACTGCCATGAACGCAGTCAACATGGATGTCGAAGTTGGAATAGACCAACTCTTCATCCGCTGCAGTGGTACGGATGCTGGAAGCATTCCGCTCAAACTGATTCAGCAGATTGAGAATCTCATCATCAGCTCGCGCAACGCTCTTCATCATCTCCTTAGCACCGAAGATGATTTCCTTGACGGTCAGGGGCTTGTGTTCGTTCTTTTTTCTCATGTTTTTCTCCTTTCTTGGTAAACAGGACAGGGGAGAGGGCTGGAAACCAGCCCTCAACTCCATATCATATCGCACTTGTTGTCGGCACAATCCTGCAGGATGGCTTTGAAATCTCGGAACTTGGCGCAATCCGGACGGCCAATGTAGCCGTACAGAACGTTGTCGTCGTAATCTCCGATGATTTTCAGCAGCTCCTTGCAGGCACCGTAACGGATAAGGCCCTCACAGTCCGGCTGAAGCAGGAAGTCTACAACCTTGAAGCTGACCTTTTTCTCGGTAAGGAGCCGTTCGGTCTCAGCATCAAAGGCATTGTAGGCCAGCCTGCGTTCCTCATCGCTCATGGAAAAAGCCTTACGGAAGATATCCTCCAGCTTACGGTAGTGGGATGCCCACGGGTCGCCAACGAGGTCAGAGACCTTATTGCGTAGATTGAAGAAACCTCCACCGCCAAGGTCGATAGACCGACCGGTCTTTCGGCAGCTTATCGTGACGCCCATGGCTCAGTCCTCCTTCTCAGGCACCGTCTCCAGTGCCAGCTTCGAGGGGCGCTTTTCCCAGTAGGCGGAACGCTCCGCAACAGCCATGTCGATGAGCCAGAACTCGTTCGGCTTCTCGAAATGCTCCGTAGAAAATCCCTCATTCAACATAATGTCGATAGACCACGGGCCGCTGAGACCCTGCACATTCTTCATATGCTCGGCCACCAGTGCTTCCACCTCGCCGCGATACTTCTCGAACTTCTCCTGCATCTCATCCCTCATCGCATCGAACACAATTCGGTCGGTGCGGTCATAAAGGTGGGGATAGAGGTAGTCGTAGTCCCAGTAGTTCGCAGTGAAGATGACCTCGCGGGTGTCGAAGTCGTAGAACACGCGGAACTCAGTGCGGAAGGGAAGTCCGCCGTAGATACACGGAACCATTTTGCTCATATGTAGAATCCTGTCGCGGAACACGAACTCCGTGTCGCCGTAGGGACCCCACATCTTATTCTCATACTCACTGTACTGAATGCCGATGATGGCATCGGTCAGTGCGTTGGGAGTAGGTGCCGGCATACAGGTACGCGCATCGAACTTGTTGGAGTACAGGCTGTTCTTAACGAACAGCAGATGTCCCTTCAGCGGAGAGGCGTTGAGAGTGGGGATGACAACATCATCGACCCACTTCTTGATGGCGGGATAGTCTTCCGGACGCTCCATATAGAAGTGTCTGTAGAAAGTCTTCTGACCTTCCTCATCCAGTTCTTCCGGCACCTTGATGATAACAGTCTCCGGCACGCGAATGCCACAGTCTTTTACCAGCGGCCACCAGAAGGAGAAGGCGTCCTGCTCCTCACGTTGGCTCAAAGCGCAGCTCTCGTAGCCGTTTTTGGCGTACTTATCGAGCCTTTTTGCGCCGAACAGCTTTTCTGCCATATTCGTTCTCTCCTTTCTGCGTTTTACGCCACGTAAGCACTCACATCAACGCCGATGAGCCGACCGACTGCCAGAGCTGCGTCTTTGAAGGTTTGGTACTCTTCCGATGTGTCATACTCTGTAGCAGAGGTCTCGAAAACCGTCTCGGCCAAAATCGCGTTGAAGTCGGGGCTGTTGATAATCTCCGCGTCCCAGTCGTACAGCTCGCACAGCAAGTCGCGCTCGTGCCCGTCTAAGTCGTTGTCGAGATAGACAAAACCGTGGGCGACGCGGAACAGGCCGGCGCCGTATTGGTTTACCTGTGCCAGCTCAAAGACGTTGTGGCCGTGTTCCGGCGCCTCGCGGCGGAACTGGACGCAATCGGGGTCCGTACAGACCCAGTTCTTCTTACCAGCCACCATTACTCGTCACCGCCCTTCTCGACGCTGCGAACGTGGTAGGTCTGCATGACATCCACCAGCTCCTGCAGTTTCGTCTTGATGGCATCGCGTGCCTCATCGGGCAAACCACGGAAATTCTCGGTCTCATTCACGTCGCTTAGAAGCGCGTCCACACGATTCCCGAAGGTCTCGATGGGCTTGTAGGGAACCAGCAGAATACCCTCGGTGATGGGGATAATTTCGAAGGGGGAGCCCTCCTCATACCCCATGCGCTTGCGAATCTCACGGGGGACGACGATGCGGCCAAGGTCATCGAAGCGCCGGACGGAACCGGTGCGGGTGGCCTTCTGTGCCTGAATTTTGATGCGATTTTCTTTCATATGAATTCTCCTTTCTTTTCAGGGGTATTTCAGATTTGATGTGTTTTCCCACAAAACTTCGTTTTCAGGTGGGGATGAACACCATGCCTGCGTTCTGTGAGAGAAGCACACATCTCTTCGGCGTAGCTTTGTGTCCTTTCGTGGATTTGTAGAACTGACCGACAATCGAACTCTGCATAACACCCACAATTCCATCGAAATCCATCACCGCACCCGGCATGATACGAGACATATCCTTGTACTGGGGCGGGTGCGGCTTCACGGTGAGCTGTGATACCGCAACATCGCTATATGCCTCACGGAACTCCTGCAGGCTGTCGGACTTTTGCTCGAAAGCCTTGTGCCGGTTTGCTGCAACGACCTTGCCGTGCAGAAGGTACTTCCGGTCAACCATTTGACGAATACAGGCCTGCCGGTCGTGCCGACGGAACTGCTTCAGTTCAAAGGGTTCGACAGGTGCGGATACTTTATTATCGGTGTCCAAGATGGAACAAGCGATACAATAGGCATCCGTGTAATGCTCCTTCGGCACGTTCTTGGCGATGCGGAACCCCTTGATGGAACGTCCATCTATTGCATAGACATCGTAGAGCGTCTCGCTTCCGAGGTACTCCATGAGGAACGGGATAATCTGGTTGAGGACACTCAAGGCATGGTACTTTTTATTCATACCTTCCTTACGAGTGACCAGTTTATCCGCCCACGCCTTGTCCTTGTGGACAAGGTCGTGATGCTTCGCACAAAGCCCACACCGGTTTGCCAACGTCTCGCTCCCACCTTTATGGCGGGGGATGACATGGTGGTAATGGTCGATAGGCTTCTTGCAGAACAGGCAATGCCCATCCTGCTGTGCGTACACCGCATCCTCCACGGAACCCAGCCCGTACAGCGGACCCTGCTGGTATTCCCACCTATGGATATTGGGATTATCCATTGCCATAAATGCGAAGCGGTTCAGTTCCACCACCACTTTTGTAATAGGCAAAAACTTTGCTACTTTCGCAATCAGGTTGATGTGGGTCTGCAGCAGATGGTTTGCTGTGGGTGTCAACCATCCCGCAGGGCGGCTGCGGTTATTGAACCGCGCCGCCTTGTTGCGGATGTAGTGACACACGACAGGCTTCTCATAACCGGGGAGCAATCTCTCAACGGAGCCCTCGGCGATGGTAGTTCCGGCAGCCCTCGCACGACGCTGGCGCTTGCGGCGCCGGTCCAACGTGCGATGCTGCCTACGGAAACCGGCACGCTTCTTCATCAAAAGAGGAATGTCCTTGTTGCGCGTCTCCAGATGTGCGGAGAACACGCACTGGCCGTCCTCCTTGACGACAGCAACGCCGATGTTCGTCCTGCCGGGGTCGATGCCAAGAATCAGGTCTTGGGTAATATCAGGGGTATCATAGTTCAACTGGATGGTAAACGGGGTAGTGCAAACAACTCGTGCTTTCTTTTCCTTCAGGAGAAGGCGCACATAACAATAGCGAGTTGTCGGCATCAAAGGTTTACCGTCTTTGTTTTGCACATAGACCATCGCCATGTGCGCTCATCTCCTTTCAGTAGTGTCTCACCTCCGGAGGAGGCGGTAGTGTCTCCCTTGCCTCGGCGTATGCTTGGCAGTGCTGCGAGCTGGGAAAACCCGCAGGTGCATCCACTCCCTCTACCTGAGGTGCTTACATACGTCGTTTTGGCTGTGGCTATTAGACTTTTTGGTGGTTTCCCACATCAAATCTTAAATAGCCCTCCAACTGCCATCAGGCTTTTTGACAAAGGCCTATTACCGTTCGGTTCCCACTCATTTCATGTTCTCCTTTCACTTTTCGACAAAATTTGCCTTGAGCCAGTCCAGCATACAGGAGATGTCACAGCAGGCATCCAACACATCACTGTCATCACAGACAAACGAATCGAGAGACTTACCGGACGGGTCTTTCACGAAGACCTCAATCCAGTTGTTATTCCCAAATTCGATGTCACCGTCTTCTACAGCCTGATAAAGTTCTTTATCGCTCTCAAAGGCGGTTCGCAGTGATGCATCAGAGTTGTGGCTCATAGCACCGTCATTGTTCTTATCGACGTAATCCACCTCAACTCCCTTGTACTCGCCGCTGACACGGACATCGCCCATTGCAGCAACAGAGACAACATAGCCCTTGTATCTCAGGCCGCCAATATAGCCTCCGTACCACGTGCAATCGAGGTGGTCATCATCAATGAAAGCCTCAGGTTTGGTCAGTAGCGTAACGCCGAGGCGTTTTGCTTCAGCTTCCATCTTCTTGAACTTTTGCTCAATGACAGTCCTTTTTGCGCTCATTGATTCTTCTCCTTTCACTTTTCAGCTTCTGCGTCGTCCTCGGACTCGTGGTAACGCTCCACGACATACTCCTTGGTGTAGTCTTCGTTCTCCGCCTCAGTCCACACACGCACGGTCATGGAGTCCTTAGCGACAAAATCAGCATCGCTGCTCTTATCCTCGTTACGCTCGTAGGTCTGACCGATATAGGCCAAATCCTGTGTGTTGGACCCATCCTTATCCTGCACGCTTACAAACACCTCCGTGTGGAGTCCCTTTTCGCAGGGGTCAATCGCTTCCACAGAGATAGTCCCGTTGCCGACATCGGCAATAAGGCTTACCGCAGTGCGATGGTTGGATTCCACGCGGATAGGGTCGTAGATGGCAGTGCCATCTGCGATAGCCTGCTCAATCATCTGGATACCAGCCACCCAACTCAGGTAGCGGCAGCCAAACGTCTTACCGGCATCCATGATATCCGCGATGACTTCGGAATCGCTGAACATCCCCTCCACCATGTCGTAGTTGGAGATGATGTAGTTGCGCCACTCATCGCAGAAACGATAGTTTTCCGTCTCTTTCAGCAGGTCCTTGAAGTCGTCCTTATAGTCCTTAGACACGTACTCGCGGTAGTGCTTGATTTCTTCCTTGGCTTCCACCGAGGAGAACTCATACACATCGCTTCCCCTGAATGCGCCCAGCTTTTCCTCAAGATACTCAAGGGAGATGGGCTTGAACTTATTGGGCCGGCCACATCCCACCGGTGCGTTCTTGTAGGGCTTCTCAGTGGTCCACGTTTGCCACGTGCAGTTGAAGATGGCATCGCCGAGGTCGCCGGTGATGAAGACGTGGTTCTTGTAGAACGTATACTGGACAGCATAGGCGTTTGTGTTATCTCGCTTCCAGTCCACAACGACGATGTCTCCACGGTTGTGAATGTGGGCGCGGTGCTTGGCGAACTGCGTGTCCTTGATACGCTGCATACGCTCCTGTACCTTCTTGTAATCCATGTTTTTCTCCTTTCTCCCAGCCTGTTATAAGGACTTATGGGAACACAAATGTATGAAAATATATAAAAAAGACAGCTATCCCCGAAAAAGGATAACTGTCTGAATTTACGTATGGTGACTTGGAAAACGGAGATAATCTCCTTTATAAAAATAGCTTCGTAATTATA
>ERZ825896.1203-NODE-1203-length-30184-cov-23.721796_pt1 | contig 30184 bp, 25 predicted proteins | sample MGYA00519858_ERZ825896 | MGnify/ENA primary metagenome ERZ825896 (study PRJEB31778, sample SAMEA3449214) | human gut metagenome | biome: human gut; feature: human-associated habitat; material: faeces | place: United Kingdom | collected 2010/2012 ...
GGGCAGGCCATTCTATGCATCAGGACGGCCCACCGGCACCGAAACACCCGAAAAAGCCCCCGCGGACTTCCGCCCGCGGGGGCTTTCGCTACATTCGGATCTCCGTTCGGAACCAGCGCTCCTGGAACGCCACCCGGGCAGCGATCTCCTCCCGGGAAAAGCGCTTCCCCGGCGGCGCGGCCACCCATTTCTCCTCCACGTCGTCAAAGCGGTGGATCACGGCGATCACCTGGCCCACGAACTCCTCCAGCGGCACCTCCACCCCCAGGATGTAAACGTCCTGCTCCTCCCCGTCGGGGGCCGGGACGCCCTCCACATACCCGTAGTTCACAGGGTAGCGGAGATCCTTCCACTTGGGGTGCGTGCTGCCCAGGGGGCGGTCGACGATCACCCGTACCGTCTCACCCAGCATGGTCCTCCCCCTCCAGCGCCAGCAGGAACGCCTTCCGTTCCACTCCCCCGGCGTAGCCGGTGAGGGAGCCGCTGCTGCCCACCACCCGGTGGCAGGGGATCATCAGGCTGATGGGATTCCGCCCCACGGCGGAGCCCACGGCCCTCGCCGAGGTCCTCCGCCCCAGAATGGTCTCCAGCTCCCCGGCAAGGCCCCCATAGGTCCGCCGCTCCCCATAGGGGATGGCCAGGAGCCGCTGCCAGACGGCTTTCTGAAAGTCCGTCCCGGCGGGCCGCAGGGGCGGCAGCTCCGGCAGGGCCTCCCCGGCGAAGTAGGCCCGCAGCCAGGCCCGGGCCGTCTCAAAGACCGGCAGGCCCTCGTCCGTCGGGGCATTCTCCGGCAGCCCCGCGCCCTCGTACTTCTGCCCCAGGAACCAGAGGCCCGTCAGGGCCTCCCCGTCCCCGGAGAGCAGGAGGGTCCCAAGGGGGCTCTCCGCGTGGCCCAGCGCCGTCACGGGGTCTCCCCCTCTCCGGTCTCCGCTCCCGTGTCCGCCGGAACATCCGGGGTCACGGGAAGCTCCGGCAGGGGCTCCCCGCCCAGAACGGTGACGCTCTCCGCCTCCCGGAGGGCAGCGCCGTCCTCGCTCTCCCGGCAGCTGACCTCCACCCGGTCGCCCACGTTGAGAAGGACGGCCCAGCTGACCTTCTCCGCACTGACATAGACGGTGAAGTTCTCCTCGCCGGCAAAGCGCAGGAAGTAAAGGCTGCTGCCGCTCACCACGGTGCTCCGGATCTCGGCCAGGGTCCCGGTGAGGGTCTCGGTGGTCCCGGCGTCGATGTCCGTCTGGTCCTCCGTGATGAGGTTATTCTGCCGCAGCATCCGGCGATAGTTGCTCTCACAGTCGGCCACGGTGGAGCCGGTGGCCACGATCTGATACTGGGAGACATTGACCATGGCGTACATCTTCACAAGCTCGCTGGCATCCTTCAGCGCCATGAAGTAGGTGGGCTGGTCCGCGACGTTCAGCAGCAGCGGGAAGGTGGCCACATACCGCAGGTTCTGCACCTGGCCCTGGGCGCTGTCCATGGCGCTGTACTCCGTGGCGCCGGCGCAGGGATAGTAGCGGGTCTCCTTCGTCCGCTGGTTGGAGAGGAGGAAGCCGATGTTGCTCTCGTCCCCGCCCACGCTGGTGACGCCGGTGTAGAGGTAGACATCGTCCCCCTCCGCGAGATAGTTGTAGCCGTCAGTGGTGACGGTGACGTCCCGCTGGCCGAAGATGGAGTTCAAAAAGCCGTTATGGTACTGGCCGTAGTAGTCGTACTGCTGGATGATGAGCTCCGCCGAGTAGACGTGGTCCACCCAGGCGGGGGGCTCCTCATAGTACTGGCTCTCGCCGGTGACGGCGTTCACCAGCACCGCGCCGATAATGTCGCGGCCGCCGAACAGGCCGATGGTGTGGCTGACACGGGGGCAGACCCACCAGGGATCGCCGTTTTCGTCGATCTCAAAGGCGGGATCGTCGAACATGAAGGTGGGATAGCGGAGCCGCAGGTGGCGGTTCAGGTTGCGGCCGAAGTGCTCGGCGGTGGTGTAGCGGATCCCCTCGTCCAGACGCACCACCTCCACGTTCTGGGTGACCATGTCGATGATGAGATAGGCGGGCAGGCCCTGGGAACGGTTGTTCAGCCACTTGATGAGGTCGCCGTAGCGCAGGGGCGTCACGCGGACGGGGCGGCCCTGATAGTTGATCTGCGTGTAGTCGTCGGCCACCTCGAACTGGGACACCATGTCCGCCAGCTCGCCCAGCTTGCGGTTGCCCAGCTTCATGGCGGACTCGGCGTCCAGCATGGGGATCTGGTCGTAGCTGATCTCCTCCACCTCGGCGGCAAAGTCGCCGTCCTGAACGGTCAGCAGATCGCGGTAGTCCTTGGCGCGGAACAGCTGCCAGCCCAGCACCGCGCCTACCAGCGCGGTGGCTGCCAGCGCTACGGCGACGATGAGGGGGACGGTACACTGCTTCTTCAGGAAGTCGAAGTAGCCCTTGGCGCCGGCGCCCTGAAAGCCGGAGGTCAGGACGGCGCAGACGCCGTACACCGCGCAGCACAGCAGCATGAAGATGTAGAATTCCTCGCTTTTGAGGTTGATGGGCGGCAGCACCACATAGTAGTAGATGGCGGCGAATACCAGCGTCACCGCCAGATTCAGCAGTGTGCGGCCCAGAGGTGTGCCCACGGGCTTGTGCTCCCTTTTGGGGCGGGGCTGGCGGGCAAAGCCCTGAAAGTTGGGGTCGTTCCAGTTTGTGTTCATAGGCAGTTCCTTTCTGTATTTTTGCACTTCAAGGATATTATACCCGATGGAGGGGGTTTTGTATAGGGGGTGGGGATGTTTTACGCCTGCGGCTGCGCAAACGAAATCCCCCCCGTTTTGACAACCAGCCGTATAAAACGCCAGAAAAATCACCCTGCGTATCATTACGCAGAGTGATTCTTTTATGACAGGCAGGTACACCTGCCGACCGTACACCGTCACTCAGGCCAAGATGTCCGTCAGGTCCTTCAGTCCCATGGACCGGGCGATGACCAGCACATGGTCGCCCTCCTCAATGGTGGTCATGCCGCTGGGGATCATGGTGACGCCGCCGCGGACAATGGCTGCCAGCAGCACGCCGCTGCGCAGCTGCAGATCCTTCAGGGGCACGTGCAGCAGGCGGTTGGAGGCGCCTCTGGCCAGAAACTCCAGAGCCTCCACCTGGCCGCCCAGCAGCTTGTACAGCGACTCCACGGCCATGCCCTCGGAATTGGCCAGGGCGCGGACGTAGCGGGTGATCTGGTTGGCGATAATGTCCTTGGGGCTGATGATGCTGCCAAGGCCAGTGTCCCGCACCAGCTCGATGTAGTTGGGGCGGGTCATCTTGGCCAGCACCTTGCGGACTCCGGCGCGGCGGGCCGACATGGCCATCAGCAGGTTCTCCTCGTCGCGGCCGGTCAGAGACACGAAGCCGTCGGCGCCGAAGATATTCTCCGCCTGAATGAGGTCGTTGTCCGTGCCATCGCCCTCGATAACCATGGTCCCCGGCAGGTGCTGGGACAGGAACAGGCACTTGTCGTGATCCTGCTCTACGATGCGGACGTGGGTATTGGTGCGGGCCAGCTCCCACGTCAGGTACATGCTGATGCGGCTGCCGCCCAGCAGGGCCACGTTCTTCACCCGATGGAGGGGGCGTCCCATGACCTTCAGCATCTTCTGGAGCTCACCCTTGGTGCCCACCAGATACAGCCGGTCATCGGCTTGGGGCACGAAGGAGCCGTTGGGAATGATGCACTCGTCGCCCCGCTGGGCGGCGCAGATCAGCACGTCCGCCCTGCGCTCGCCGTGGAAGCTGCTGAGGCTGTGGCCCACCAGCGTGTCCTCCGGCAGGGCCTGCAGGCCGATCATATCGATGCGGCCGCCGGCAAAGGGCTCCACGGAGATGGCGGCGGGAAAGCTGAGGATGCGGGCTATCTCCTGCGCCGCAGCCAGATCGGGGTTGATGACCATGTCCAGCCCGATCTCCCGCTTCAGGATGTCCGCATCCTGCCGGTACTCGGTGTTGCGGACGCGGGCCACGGTATGACGTGCGCCCAGACTCTTGGCGATGAGGCAGCAGACCATGTTGGTGTCATCCACGCCGGTGACGGCGATGACCAGATCCGCCGAGCGGACGCCGGCGTCCATCAGGACGCTGATGGACGCGCCGCTGCCGTGGACGCACATAACATCCATCGTACTGTCGGCGCGGGACAGGTGGGCGATCTCGTTGTCCACCATGACGATGTCGTGCTTCTCCTGGGTCAGCTGGCCGGCGATGGCGTAGCCCACCTTGCCGCAGCCCACAATGATGATCTTCATGCTTCCTCCTCCCCGCCCGATGAGGGCGCGGCATGTTTCTTTCGATGGATCAGGGACGCGGACAGCTCCGCGCCCAGTATCAGGACCTGCCCCGACATATACAGCCACAGCAGTACCACCACAATGGTGGCGATGGAGCCGTACAGCTGCGCATACCGGGCCATATTTTCCACATAATAGGAAAAGGCCATGCTCAGCAGCAGCCATGCCGCCAGAGAGCTGCCTACGCCGGGCAGTACCTCCCGCAGGGGGCGGCGCTGCCCCAGCGCCAACTGGTACAGGATGCCCAGCGAGATGGCCATGACAAGACCCAGAATGATAAAGCGCAGGTAGCCCCAGACGCTGATGAACGTCTCCGACAGCGGGAGAAAGCCGGACAGGAAGTACAGTGCGCGGCGGCCTACCACCACCAGCGCCAGCGTCAGTCCGATGACGAAGATCATCCAGATCGTGAACAGCAGTGTGCGCAGCTGACCCAGCAGGATATTCTCCGGCGCGCTGCGGCCGAATGCCTTGCGCAGCGAGTGCATCAGGCAGCCGGTGGAGCGCATGGGAAACCAGATGGAGAAAACCAGGCTGAACCACAGCAGCTGGCGGCTCTGGTTGGCGGCCACATACTCCAGATACGTGCGGATGATGTCCACCACATCCGACGGGAGAATGGGCGCCAGCACCGCCGTGATGCTGGCGATGTCCAGCTCCAGCACACCCAGCAGGGTGCTGACGAAGATCAGCAGCGGAAAAATGGCGAACAGCAGGTAGTACGTCAGGGCCGCGCTGTCACGGGCCACATCGTGGACATAGTAGCGGCGGATCATGTCGCCCGCCAGACGGCCGAAGCCGGTCCTGGGCGCATAGAGTTTCGATGTTTTCATAAGCAGAGACCCTCCGTGGGTTCATTGTATCACAGGGCGGCACAAAATAAAAGGGAAATCTCGGCAGCGGGGCCGCTATCCCCTCTGCCGCAGAGGTTTTACAGTCTTTCTTTTTTATGACATTTTTATAAATTTTTCGTTTTTCCTATTGGCGTGCATAAAAATCCGTGGTATACTACGACAGCTTTAAGTGGAAATTCTTTACAAAAAGTGAGGACCGATATATGGACAATCTTACGAAGCTGGTCCGCGATGAGATCTCGCGGCAGTACCGCAGCGTGCGGCAGTTCGCTTTCTCTGTGGACATCCCCCTCTCCACCATCAACAGTGCCCTGCATAACGGCGTCGGCGGGTCCTCCTTCGACACGGTGATGCGCATCTGCAAGATCCTGGGCATCAAGGCCATGTCGGACGATGCCGCCCTGTATCTGACGGACGATACCGAGCGCCTGCTGACCCAGTACGCCAAGCTGGATGACTACGGCCGCCATACCATCTCCTCCGTGATGCAGGTGGAGTATGACCGATGCAGCGGTGAAAAGTAAAAAAAACGGAACCCCTGTATAAAGCCGGCACAGGCCGCACAAAACAGGCACGAACCGCCGTCCCGTTCGGGACGGCGGTTTTTCTGCTGCAAGCGTCACATAATGCCGGATCTTTCCTTGCTGGCGGCGATGGCCGCGTTCAGCTTGCGGGCAGGGTAGTACACCAGCAGGCCGAATAGTGTGAACAGCACACACATGCCCAGCAGGATCAGGACGCAGCGGAGATATGTGCGGCCGTACATGCCGCCGATGGTCTCGCGGAGCATATCCATGCCATAGTGGAAGGGCATGAAGGGATACAGACGCCGGAACAGCTGAGGCAGCACATCGATGGGATAGGAGCCGCCGGAACCGGCCACCTGCAGCACCATGATGATGACGGAGGCGGCCAGGCCCACGTTGTCCAGAGAGTAGACCAGCGCATAGTTCATGGCGGCGAAGTTCAGGGCACACACGCAGCAGCCCAGCACGAACAGAGCGGGCTCCGCCGTCTCCATGCCCACGAAGTGCAGGCAGCCGAAGGCCGTCACCAGTGCCTGAGCCATGGCCATACAGAAATAGGTCAGAAAGCGTCCGAAGTAGCGTTGGACGCCGCGGCACTGCCGGAACTCCGGCTGCGTCACTGGGACCTTCACCATCACCGCGGTCAGCAGGCTGCCTACGAACAGCGCCAGCATCACATAATACGGCGCCATGGCGGAGCCGTAGTCCCTGATCTCATAGATGATCTGCGTGTTCAGCTGCACAGGGGAGGCCAGATACTCCGCCATGCTGTCGGAGTCGCTCTCCATCAGCTCCACGAACCGCTGAAAGGCGGTGCTGTCCGCCACGCGGCGGACGTCCGCCTCCATATCGGCCAGATAACCGGAGACACTCTGCGCCAGCGCAGCGCCGGCGGCAAGCGTGGGCTGCGCTGAGGCCACAGCGCCGGAATAGGAGCGCAGCGTGTCGGAGACGCTGCCCAGCGTACCGGAGGAGGCGGTCAGCAGGTCCTGCACGGCGCGGAGGGAGGACTGCGCCCGTTCACCGGCATCGTGGATGTAGTCGCTGACCTGCCGGTTGGTGCTGACGGCGGCGGTACGCAGAGTCTGACGGACCTTTGCCACCATGGCCAGCAGCTCATCCTGCACCTGAGAGATGCCGGAGCCGTCCACGGCGGTGCGCAGCTCCTCCAGACCGGAGATGGCGGCGTCCAGCTGGGCCTGCACGTCCTCGTCGGAGGTCAGGTCTCTGGCCGTCTCCAGCGCGGCGATCATCTTGTCGATGCGGGCGTTGACCTTCTCGTGCGCGGCGTCATCTGCGGGGCCCATGTCCACCGCGCCCAGCATGTCCTCCAGATCGGACAGGGTATCGTCGGCGGCGTCCAGCACCCGCAGCAGGTCGGCGGAGGCGTCATCCGCCGCGTCAAGGCCGGAGCCGATAAGGCGGACGGTGCTGCCCACGGTCTCGGAGGCGTCCCCCAGGGTACTGCGTGCGTCGGTGATGGTGAGGGCAGAGGCGGCCAGCAGGCTGTCAGCCCCGTCCATCACATCCTGCAGCGAGCGGAGCACCTGCGCCAGCTCATCCATGTCCCGCTGGGCGGCGGACAGCTTCTCCAGCAGGCCGTCGGTAATGTCGCGGCCGTCCAGACCCATGGCCTTGAATACGGAACCGGCGGTGGTCAGGGCGTCGGCCACCTTCTCCAGAATGGTGGTATTGATCTGCTCCTGCACGGCGGTCTTGGCCTTGCTGGTGATCTTGGGCGCGATGGCGTTCTTTTTCTCGTTTTCGTAATACTGTATCTGGGGGTGGCGCAGGTCTCCCTCCAGAATACTGACGAAGTCGCCGGTAAATTCCGGCGGCAGGATCAGCGCGGCGTAGTAGTCGCCGGCGTTCACGCCGTCCAGCGCCGTCTGGGCACCATCCACAAAGACCCAGCCCATCTGGTCGTTGCTCTCCAGCCCACGGAGCACCAGCTCGCCGATGTTGACATGAAGGCCCAGCACATCGCAGCCGTCGTCCTCGCTGGCCACGGCCACCTTGATGCGGCTGGTGGAGGCGGTGCCGTAGGGGTCCCAGTTGGACAGGATGTTGAACCACGCATACAGGCAGGGCACCAGGCACAGTCCCAGCATGACCACCACGGCCACTACGCTGGCGGTCAGGCGCTTCCAGTCGGCGCGGAAAATGTTCCAGATCTGTTTCACCGCTCCCCCTCCTTTTTATGGTCAGCCGCAGGGCGGCGCAGGTCGTCGGACAGATCCTGCAGCGCGCGGGTCAGCAGCGCCAGATCGTCCGCCAGCCTGTTGGGGTCCTCCAGCACATGCTCCCAGCCGGAGGGCAGGGTGACGCAGGGGCCGGCGGGCCTGACAGGCTCCGCCGGTGCGGCGGCCTGCTCCGCAGGAGCAGGCTGTGCCGCGGGGGCAGGCTCCGTCACAGGGACAGGCTCCTCCGGTCCGTTAATAGCAATAGCCTCCGGCTCAGCGGGAGCCGTCGCGGGAACGGCGGTCTCCGGCAGGGCCTCCCGCTTGCCCCGGCGGCGCAGCCGCGTATGGGGCAGACGCGGTGCGGCGGGCAGCTCCGGCAGCTCTATGAGCCCGTCGAAAACGTCCTCCTGCAGCTGGGCGATGTCCCGCAGCTTCTTTTGCAGCTCGTAGTCCATATACTCCACGGCGATGAGGTACGCCGCCACAGCGAACATGGACAATATCCACAGCATCAGGGTAAACACTTTATTGCCGTCGGCCAGGAACATCAGGAGCATCAGCCCCACGGTAACGGCCAGCAGGGCCCGCAGGCCGCTGCGAATGCGGTGCTGGTTGGCGCGGTGCAGCGCGCCAACCTCCTCCAGCAGGCGGTCGTACAATTTCTGGTAGTCGCGTTCTGTTGACATGGGTCGTGCGCCTCCTTTACAGCAGCTCCGTCTCCTCCAGCTTCTCCTCCATGAACCGGTTCAGGCCCATGAAGGGGCGGCGAACCAGCAGGCCGATGAGCAGTGCCGCCGCGACGAACAGCAGCAGGAAGGCGAGCTGCCGGATGTAGTAGTCGCCGTACAGGCCGCAGATGCACTCGCGCATGGCGTCGATGGCATAGGGGAATGGGAAGAAACGGTAAATCTTCTGGTAGATCTCCGGCAGCAGCTCGATGGGGAACGTGCCGGAGGAGCCGGCGATCTGCATGACCATGACGACCACCACCAGCGCCTTGCCCACGTCGCCGAAGGACAGGGCCAGCGAGTAGATCAGCAGGCTGAAGGTGAAGGCAGTCAGGGACGCCGTCAGGTACAGCAGGCCCGGGTGCTCGCACTGGATACCCAGCAGGTACAGGTCGCCGGTGACAATGACGGCCGCCTGTATCTGGCTGAGCAGGAAGAAGAACAGATAGCGGCCAAAGTACAGCTCCGCCGGTGTGGGGTCGATAAGCCCGTCGGTGCGGGCGTGGACCTTGATGAGGGTGGACAGGATGACGCAGCCCACCCAAATGGCCAGCGTGGTATAGAACGGCGCCATGGCGGAGCCGTAGTTCTCGATGGGATAGACCTTATGAACGGTGGTCTGCACCATCTGGGGGAAATACTGGCTGTACGCGATGGGGTCGCCGCCCAGTATCTCCAGCAGCATATCCATATACTCGTCGGCGGACAGGCCCTCCAGCTTGTCGATGGTGTCGGACAGGGCGCTCACCATGCGCTCCGCTGCGGGACGCAGCAGGTCCACGGTGGTGTTCAGCGCCGCCGTGGTGTCGGACAGAGCGGCCTGCAGCGCCCTGGCATCGGCGGACAGGGTCCTGACGCCGGAGAGGGTGTCGGACACATCGGACACCACGGTGTCCAGCTGGCGGCGCAGGTCGCTGTCCGTGATGGGCAGGCTGCCGGTGAGGTCGCGGATGGCGTCCGTCAGGGCGCCGCAGTCATCCAGCAGACCGCTGACATCGCTGGCAGCGGCCAGAGCGTTCAGGTCGCTTTGCAGCTGGCTGCACTTCCCCGCCAGCGTCCGGAGCCGGGCGATCTGGGCGGAGACAAGATGCCCGCCGGACAGGGCGGAATCCTCCAGCCTGTCGGCCAGCGAGGTCAGGCGGCCGCTGAGCCGCCCCATCTCCGCTGCGGCGGCTGTCAGCTGCTGCTGCACGTCGGGCAGCTCCGCGCTGTCCTGTATCTCGTCCAGGCGGTCCAGCGCCCGCTCCACCTTGGTCAGCGCGGTATACAGCGCGTGCTGCAGCTCCGCGGCGGTGGCCTCCAGCTCCGAGCCGGAGGGCAGGTTTTTATTGATGTCGGCAATGGCGGCGGCCAGGGCCTCCGCGTCGGCGGAGGAGATGCCGCTGCCCCCTGCGGCGCGGAAGGCGTCCATCATACCGCGGCAGCCGGTGAGCACGTCCTGCGCCTGATACAGAAGGCCCTTTACGGCAGTCTCGGGGTCCGTCTCCGTCAGGTCAGCGGCCAGCAGGTTGCTCTGCTCCATGACGCCGCCGATCAGCACCTCCAGATAGTTCTCGCTGATGGAGCGCTTCAGCGTCTCCACCGCCGTGTCGGTGATCTTGGTGGCCACGGCGTTCTTCTTGGCGTTTTCGTAGTAAGTGATGGCGGGCCGGCCGTTCCAGTCCGTGAACATGCGGTACATCTTGCGGGAGAAGTCCTCATCGATGACCACGGCGGCGTAGTAATCACCGGCGCAGACGCCGTCGGTGGCCTCCTTCTCCGTGTCCACAATGACCCAGTTGATGGAGGTGGCGGTCTTGAGATCCTCCAGCACGTCGCGGCCCTTGTTGACGTATTCACCGCCGTCCGTATAGCCCCGATCCAGCGAAGCCACCGCAATGGAGATGCCGCCGGTGCTGCCGTAGGGGTCCCAGTTGGAGTAGATGTTCAGCCAGGCGTACAGGCTGGGCAGCAGGGCGATGGCCAGCACCACCACGCAGGCGAAAAAGCACCTGCTCAGCGTGCGGATGTCCGTTTTGAAGATCGTCCAGATATTACGCATATGTCCTCCCACAGCGGCGCGGTATGAAGCTGCGCCGGTGTATGTTTCTTGCGCGAAAAACCGCAGTATTCATTATACAGAGTACCCTGCGGAAAAAACTACACATTTCGGCGGTTTTGTCTGAAATTTGCGCACAATGGGACGAGAAACAAATACCCCGCAGCGGCAAGCCGCTGCGGGGTATTGCGTACTATCGCATATTTATGCCAGCGTCATCAGCAGCTCTCTGGCCTTGACGGGCTGACCCTCCTTGATGCGGATGGCCTGCACCGTACCGGCAGCGCGGGCGGTGATGGCGGTCTCCATCTTCATGGCCTCGATAATGGCCAGCACCTGATCCTTCTCCACATGGTCGCCCTGCTTGACGCAGACCTTGGACACCATGCCGGGGATGGAGGAGCCCACCTGCATGGGGTCGGACTCGTCGGCCAGCGTGGCCTGCCGCGTCTGCTCCGAGGCGTTGGGGTCACGGACCGTCACCTCGCGGCGCATGCCGTTGAGCTCGAACTGGACGTTGATGGTGCCGTCGCTGTTGTGGTCGCCCAGACCCAGATACTTGATGACCAGTGTCTTGCCGTCCTCGATGTTGATCTTGTTGGTCTCGCCCAGGGCCATTCCGTTGAAGAACACGTGGCTGCCCATGCGGGTGATGTAGCCGTACTCCTTGCGGTGGCGGCAGAAGTCCTCGTATACCTTGGGATACATGGCGTAGGAGATCAGATCCTTCTTCTCCGGGCCCTCGTGGAACTGCTCCACCTCCCGGCGCAGCTGGTCGAAGTCCACCGGCGGCAGCAGCATGCCCGGGCGGCAGGTGATAGGCTCCTCGCCCTTGAGGACCACCTTCTGCAGGTCCTTGGGGAAGCCCCAGGCGGGCTGGCCCATCATGCCCTTGAAGTAGGACACCACGGAGTCAGGGAAGGCCAGTGCCTCGCCGCGGCGGACAATGTTCTCCGGCGTCAGGTCGTTCTGCACCATGAAGATGGCCAGATCGCCCACCACCTTGGACGACGGCGTGACCTTCACGGGGTCGCCCAGCATGTCGTTGACGGTCTTGTACATCTCCTTGACTTCCTCGAACCGGTCGCCAAGGCCCAGAGACTCCACCTGGGGACGGAGATTGGTGTACTGACCGCCGGGGATCTCATAGCGGTAAATATCGGTGGTATTGGTCTTCAGGCCGTGGTCGAAATTCTCGTAGCGCAGGCGCACGTCGGCCCAGTAGTTGCTGAGCTCCTGCACGCGGCGCAGGTCCAGGCCGGTGTCGCGCTCCGTACCGTGGAGCGCGGCCACTACCGCGTCCAACGAGGGCTGACTGGTGAGGCCCGCCAGCGGGGCGCAGGCCACGTCCACCACGTCCACCCCGGCCTCGGCGGCCATCAGCAGGGCTGCCACCTGGTTGCCGGTGGTGTCGTGGGTGTGCAGGTGGATGGGCAGGCCCACCTCCTGCTTCAGGGTGGACACCAGCTTCTTGGCGGCGTAGGGCTTCAGCAGACCGGACATGTCCTTGATGGCCAGCATATGGGCGCCCCGCTTCTCCAGCTCCTTGGCGAGGTTGACATAATATTTCAGGGTGTACTTATCCTTGGTCTCGTCCAGAATATCGCCGGTGTAGCACATGGTGGCCTCCAGCAGCTTGTTCTGGCGGAGGACCTCCTCCATGGCCACCTCCATGCCCGGGATCCAGTTCAGGGAGTCAAAGACGCGGAACACATCGATGCCCCGCTGGGCGGCCTCCTCCACGAAGGCCCGCACCAGATTGTCGGGATAGTTGGCGTAGCCCACCAGATTGGAGCCGCGCAGCAGCATCTGGAACGGGATGTTGGGGATCTTCTCCCGCAGCAGACGCAGGCGCTCCCACGGGGACTCGTGGAGGAAGCGGTAGGCCACGTCGAAGGTGGCGCCGCCCCACATCTCCAGCGAGAAGCAGTCCCGCAGGATGTCGGCCACGCCATCGGCGCCCTTGACCATGTCGCGGGTGCGCATACGGGTGGACAGCAGGCTCTGGTGGGCGTCCCGCATGGTGGTGTCGGTAAGCAGCAGCTTCTTCTGATCCAGCACCCACCGCTTCACGGCCTCGGGGCCCTCGGCGTCCAGCAGCTGCTTCAGGCCCGTTCCCAGCGGCTCCTTTGCTTGCGGGAAGCGGGGGATGTCGTACTGCTTGCGCTCGGCGTTGGGATTGGCCACCTGAATCTCGGAGATATAGCGCAGGACGCGGGTGGCGCGGTCGCGGGAGTCCACGATCTCAAACAGCTCCGGCGTCTCGTCGATGAACTTGGTGTGGCACTGACCGCTGATGAACGTGGGATGGGCCAGGATATTGGTGACAAAGGGGATGTTGGTCTTGACGCCGCGGACACGGACCTCGTTGATGGCGCGGGCGGCCTTGCGGCACACGGCAGGGAACGTGCGATCCCAGCTGGTGACCTTCACCAGCAGCGAGTCGTAGTACGGAGAGATAACAGTGCCCACGCCCACGTTGCCGCCGTCCAGACGGACGCCGAAGCCGCCGGGGGAGTGATACGCCGTGATCTTGCCGTTGTCGGGGGCGAAGTTGTTGGAGGGGTCCTCCGTGGTAACGCGGCACTGGACGGCGTAGCCGTCAAAGTGTACGTCCTCCTGTCTGGTCAGGCCGATCTCCGGGCAGCTCAGGGGATAGCCTGCGGCCACCAGCAGCTGGGCCCGCACGATGTCCACGCCGGTGACCATCTCAGTAACGGTGTGCTCCACCTGAATGCGGGGGTTCATCTCAATGAAATAGTAGTTGCCGGACTTGTCCACCAGGAACTCCACGGTACCGGCGCTGACATAGCCCACGGACTTGGCGATCTTCACCGCGTCGCGGCGCAGGGCCTCCACCGTCTCCCGGGGCACGGACCAGGCGGGGGCGAACTCCACCACCTTCTGATAGCGGCGCTGGAGGGAGCAGTCGCGCTCGCCCAGATGATAGACGTTGCCGTACCGGTCGGCCAGGATCTGCACCTCGATGTGCTTTGGCTCCACCAGATACTTCTCCATGAAGATGTCGCCGCAGCCGAAGGACTTCTCCGCCTCGCTGTGTACCAGCTCATAGGCGGTCTTGACCTCCTCGGGTCTGTCACAGCGGCGCATGCCGCGGCCGCCGCCGCCGGCGGCTGCCTTCAGGATGACGGGGAAGCCGAAGCTCAGGGCCTTCTCCAGCGCGTCGTCGCCGTCCTTCAAGGGCTCGGTGCAGCCCGGTATGATGGGTACGCCGCACTGGATGGCGATCTCCTTGGCACTGAGCTTATCGCCCATCTTTGCCAGCACATCGGAGGACGGTCCCACGAACAGGATACCGTTTTCCTCGCAGGCGCGGGCAAAGTCGGCGTTCTCAGACAGGAAGCCGTAGCCCGGGTGGATGGCAGTGACGCCGCGGCGGCGGGCCAGACCGATAATGCCCGGGATGTCCAGATAGGCACCCAGCGGGGACTTCTTCTCCCCCACCAGATACGCCTCGTCCGCTTTGGTGCGGAACAGAGAATAGGTGTCCTCGTTGGAATAAATGGCCACCGTGTGGAGGCCCAGATCGTAACAGGCACGGAAAATGCGGACCGCGATCTCACCGCGGTTGGCAACCAGTACCTTTTTCAGCTGCGTGGTCTGCATGGCCAAATCGCTCCTTCCTGCCGCGCATCGGGCGCGGACTTATTTTACCCCTTATTATACACGGCGTTGGGGCCGTGCGCCAGACGGAAAATGTGCAAAAAGCAGAGGTTTCCTGTCAGTAGAATTTAGGCGTTCTGCGGAGAGCGCGGACAAAAGCGGTCCGGCCGTCCACCGCAGGCGGGCGGCATATTCCAGCACGGCGTCCTCCCTGTCAGCGGAGCAGGGGCCGATGAGCAGCATCAGCCGCGGGTCCCCGCCGGTGATGACAGCCTGTATCTGCCGGTCGTTTTCCCGCTTGTTCTGCGCCATCTCCTCCGTCACCGGATACATATCCTTCACGGTCCGGGGCGCAGGCAGCTTACGCTTGAATTCCATGTTCATGGGCATGTACCCTTCCTTTCAAGGGTCTCAGGGCCGCACGTCCATGCGCAGCCCCAGTGCCCGCAGTGTGCGGAAAAAATCCGGATAGCTCTTATTCACGGCCTCCGCGCCGCGGATCGTGCCGCCCAGCGACGCGCACAGCACCGCCATCGCCATCACGATGCGGTGGTCGTTGTGGCCGTCCAGCTCCTCATTGGGCGCGTGGAGCGGGCGCGGCAGCACCGTCACGCGGTCCTCCTCCACTGTCACCTGCGCGCCGAATTTGGCAAGCTCCTGCGCCATGGCCGCCGCGCGGTCGCTCTCCTTGATGCGCAGGCGGCGTGTGCCGATGAACACGGCCCCGCAGCGCTGGGCCGCAGCGGCAAACAGCACCGGCCCCAGATCGGGGCAGGCGGACAGATCCAGCACCGCACCCGGGTGCTCCAGACGGCGCAGCATCTCCCGGCACACGCGGTCGCCCTGCAGGCTGTCCGGACGCAGACCGCTGACGCGGACGCCGCCGCCCAGCGCCAGCAGAAAGGCGGCATTGGACCAGTCGCCCTCCACCGCCGCGCAGCGGCTCCCGTACCGCTGCCCGCCGGGGATATAAAAGAAATTTTGTTCCCGCTCCATCACGGTGACACCGAAGGACGCCATGATGTCCAGCGTGATGTCGATGTAGGGCCGGCTCTCCACCGGCGGCAGAACGCGGAGCGTACTGTCCTCCGGCAGCAGCGGCAGCGCCAGCAGCGAGCCGGTGACGAACTGGCTGCTGACGTCGCCCCGCAGCGTGTAGCTCCCCGCCGTCAGCCGCCCCGAAAACGTGACGGACTCCGGCGTTTTCTCCACCGTGATGCCCCTCAGGCCCAGCAGCTCCTGGTAGATGCCCACGCCCCGCTCCATCAGCCGCGGCGCGCCGGTGAACACGGCGCGTCCGCCGGACAGCAGCGCCGCGGGGATGCAGAAGCGCAGGGTGCTGCCGCTCTCACGGCAGGGATACGTCCCATTGGGTCGAACAGCGCCGCCGGTGCCGGTGACACCGGCCGTCTCCCCCTCCAGGCGGCAGGCCCCGCCCATGGCGCGGATGCAGTCCATGGTGGCCAGCATGTCCTGGCTCCGGGCGATGCCGTCGATCCGGCTCTCTCCTGCGGCCAGAGCGGCGCACAGGAGCATCCGGTGCCCGCAGCTTTTGGACGGCGGCGCGGCTGCTGTGCCCGCCGCCCTGCCCGGGTATATGGTCACGGTCACGGGCGTCGCTCTCCCTTCAGCAGGATGTCCATGGCGTCCAGATACCCCGCGAAGCCCCTGCCCATCACCGTGGCCACGCAGGCCGGACGGACATAGCTGCGCCGGCGGAAGTCCTCCCGCCGGGAAACATCGGAAATGTGTACCTCCACCGTGGGGATGGCCACGGCCTTCAGCGCATCCAGCAGCGCCACGCTGGTGTGGGTGTACGCCGCGGGGTTGAGGATGATGCCCTCCACGCCATCGAAATACGCCTGCTGGATGGCATCCACCAGCGCCCCCTCGTGATTGGACTGGAAAAAGGACACCTCCGCGCCGTTTTTCTCCGCGTGGGCACGGATCAGCGCCAGCAGCTCCTGATAGGTGCCGCTGCCGTAGATGGCCGGCTCCCGCACGCCCAGCAGGTTCAGGTTCGGTCCGTTGATAACCAGTATCTTCATGTCGCCCACTCCTTTTCGATCTGCGCTGCGGTCTCCTCCGGTGTGCCGTCCCCATCCACACGGAGGTCCGCCGCCGCGCAGTAGAGGTCGTACCGCTCGGCGTACCGACAGCGCAGCGCGTCGGTATCGGCGGAAAGGGGCCGGTCCGCCGCCGCAGTCAGCTTGTCCAGCGAGCGGTCCAGAAAGACGAGCCGCCCGCTGCGGCGCAGCGCGCGGAGGTTCTCCTCCCGCAGGATGACGCCGCCGCCGGTGGCAATGACCCTGCCGCCTGCGCCGGCCGCAGCCGCCACCGCCTCCTGCTCCCGCTGCCGGAAAGCGCTCTCGCCCTCCGCCGCGAAATAGGCAGGGATGGTCATGCCCACCGCCTGCTCCACCATGGCGTCCGTGTCCATGAAGGTCTTGCCGGTGCGCTGCGACAGCAGCTGCCCCACCGTGGTCTTGCCGGAGGTGGGCATGCCGATGAGCACGATGTTCTCCATCTGCCGCCGCACCGTGTGATAGGCCAGGTCGATCTCCGCCTGCGATGCCGTGCAGCCCCGAAACAGGGCGCCGGCATAGGCGGCCTGCGCCGCCAGCATGTAGAGGCCGCCCTCTGCGGGGATTCCCCGCCGCCGGGCGTTCAGCACCAGATCGGTGCGCAGGGGGTTATACACCGCGTCCACCACGCCCTCCAGCCGGGGGAAATCCTCCAGATCCACGGGGCAGGCGTCCACATCGGGGTACATGCCGCAGGGCGTCGTGTTGATGATGCAGGCCGCGTCGCCGTGTTCCGCCGCTGCCTGCTGATAGGTGATGGCGTCGCCCCTGCCGCAGCGGGACACGCGGTATATCTCCGCGGCATGCAGCTGCGCCGCGGCGGCCCGCGCGGTCTTGGAGGTGCCGCCGGTGCCCAGGATGAGCACCTTCTTGCCGGCAAGCGTCAGTCTCATGCGGCGGATGAGCGCCAGCATTCCCGGCAGGTCCGTGTTGTCGCCCACCAGCCTGCCGTTCCGGTTCACCACGGTGTTCACCGCGCCGATGGCCCGTGCCGTCTCGCTGAGCTCGTCCAGATAGGGGATGACCTGCTCCTTATAGGGGATGGTCACATTGATACCCGCGAAATCCCGTTTTTCCAGAAAGCCGGCCAGTTCCTCCGGCTCCAGTTCCCAGAGCTCATAGCTGTAATCCGCCAGCGCATGGTGGATCTGGCAGGAGTAGCTGTGCCCCAGCCGCCGGCCGATCAGTCCGCATCTCATCGCCCTGCCTCCTTTATAAAGTAGTCCGTGCCGAAGCGCTGGGCCAGCAGGTCGCACAGCACCAGCGCCGTCACGCTGTCCAGCACGGGGCAGATGCGGCGGATGATGGCCGGATCGTGGCGGCCATGGATGGTCAGCTCCGCGTCCCGCATGCGGAGAAAGTCCACGGTCTGCTGGGGCTGTCCGATGGACGGCGTGGGCTTCACGGCACACTGGAACACCACATCCATACCGTTGGTGATGCCGCCGTTGATGCCGCCGTTGTGGTTGGTGGCCGTCACCACCCGCCCGTCCCGCATGCGGAACGGGTCGTTGACCTCCGAACCGCTGCCGCAGGCCATGGAAAAGCCGCCGCCGAACTCAATGCCCTTAACGCCGCCGATGGAGAACACCGCGTGGCTCAGAAGGCTCTCCACGCTGTCGAACCACGGCTCGCCCACGCCGGCGGGCAGGCCGCACACGGCGGTCTGGGTGATGCCGCCCACGCTGTCCTGCCGCTCTCTGGCCTGTAATATCCTCTCCCCCACGGCCTGCGCCGCCTCATGGGTCAGGGTGGGAAACGGCACCTCCTGCAGAGCCGCCACGTCCGATGCAGCCTCCGCCGCGAAGGGCCGGTCCCACACGTCGCCGCAGCGCAGGATGTGGGTGCCCACGGTGACGCCCACACCTGCCAGCGCGGACAGCAGGATGGCACCTGCCGCCGCCAGCGGCGCGGTGACGCGGCCGGAAAAATGGCCGCCGCCCCGCCAGTCCTCATAGCCGTGGTATTTGCAGTAGGCGGCATAATCCGCGTGGGAGGGCCGCGCCAGCCCATAGGCATAGTCTCCGCTGCGCACGTTCTCGTTGGGGATGATGATGGCCACCGGCGTTCCGGTGGTGCGTCCCTGAAACACGCCGCTGAGGATCTGATAGCGATCCGGCTCCTGCCGCGGGGTGTCCAGCGCCGTGGCGGGACGGCGGCGGGCCAGCTGGCGGCGGATGCACTCCTCGTCCACCGGCAATCCCGGGGCCAGACCGTCCAGCACCACGCCCACGGCAGGGCCGTGACTCTCCCCGAAAATGGTCAGCGTCACCGCCTGTCCAAAGGTATTTTTCATGTCTCTGCTCCCTCCCAGCGCCGGAGTATCTCCTCCGGCGTCTCTTTTTCCATGCGGAATGCGCCCGCCTCATCCGCCAGCACGATGCAGATCTCGCCGGAGGCGGCCTTTTTGTCGTGCCGCAGGTATGGCAGCAGCTGCCGGGCCGTAAAGCCGCAGGTCGTGGGCAGGCCGCACTTCCGCAGGATGCCCGCCAGCCGATGCCGCAGCGCCGGCGCGCACATGGGCAGCATACCCAGCGCCACGCACTCGCCATGGAGGAGCTCCCCTCCCGCACAGCTTTCAATGGCGTGGCCGATGGTGTGCCCGAAATTCAGCACGCGGCGCAGCCCCTGCTCCGTGGGGTCCTGCTCCACCACCCGCGCCTTGATGGCCAGAGAGCGTGCGATGATCTCCGGCAGGTCCGCCGTCAGGTCGGCGCTGTTCTCGATCAGCGCCAGCAGCGCCGCATCGCAGGTCACGGCCATCTTCACACTCTCGGCCAGTCCCGCGGCCATCTGCCGCGGCGGCAGCGAACGGAGGGTGTCCGTGTCGATCAGCACGGCACGGGGCTGGTGGAACGCACCCACGATGTTCTTCACGCCGTCCATGTCGATGGCGGTCTTGCCGCCGACGGAGGAGTCCACCTGGGCCAGCAGCGTGGTGGGCACGTTGTAGAAATCCACGCCCCGCATGTAGGTGGCGGCGGCGAAGCCCGCCAGATCTCCCGCCATGCCGCCGCCCACGGCGGCCACGCAGTCGCCGCGATCCATGCCCAGGGCCAGCATCTCCCGCAGGAGGCGCTGGTAATTGTCCATATTTTTGCTGCTCTCTCCGGCGGGGAGCGTGCAGATGCGGGCCTGACGGCACGCGCACGCCACCGTCCGGGCGTACTCCTGCGGCACGCCGCTGTCAGTCACCACCAGCACCCGCCGCGCCAGAGACAAGTGCTGCCCCGCCCGGGCCAGTGCGCCTGCCTCCAGCAGGATGGGATAGCTCTGCGCTCCCAGTGAAACGGAAATGACCATGGCTTCTCTCCTCAGATGTTGTTGGCGTAGTACGCGCCCACCAGCCGGAGCTTGGCGCAGGTGGCGGACAGCTCCTGCAGCATCTCGCGGCCATTGGTGTTGTTGATGCAGCCCTCGGCCTCCACGTAGAAGAAGTACTTCCACGAAAGCCCCTTCATGGGGCGGCTCCGCAGGGTACGCATGTTGTAGCCGTGGGCGCCGATGATGTTCAGCGTCTGCGCCAGCGAGCCGGCGTCGTTCTGCACGGTGAACACCAGCACAAAGTTCTCGTCCTCCCGCTTTTTGGTGGTCTCCGGCTGGTTCTGGGTACGGGACAGCGCGGCAAAGCGGGTGGTATTGGTCCGCATGGTGTTGATGCCCCGCTCCAGCACCCGCAGGCCGAACACCTCCGCCGCGTCCTCGGAGGCGATGGCCGCCAGTGCGGGGTCATTGGCCCGGCGCACATATTCCGCGGCCGCCGCAGCCCCCTCCACGCCCAGCAGGCTGTGGTCGATCTCCATGTCCAGCACCTGGTTGATATACAGCTCGCCGGAGAACAGCAGGTCCATCACGGCGCCTACTTCACCGGCGCAGCTGTTCTCCAGCGGCAGCACCACGCTGTCCGCCTCTCCCAGCTCCACCGCCCTGTGGGCCGCGGCAAAGTCGGGGTAGGCGACGAGCTGCGCCTCCGGAAACATGCGCCGCGCCGCCAGATAGCCGTAGGCCCCCTTCACGCCGCTGTACGCCACCTTCATACCGTTGAGCAGCTTGCTCTGGTAGGCGCAGGACAGGTCCAGGATGCCCCGCAGGAACTGCACGTAGTACGCGGCCACCGCCGGGTCCCGGATGCTCCTGCGGTTGCGGTCAATCAGCTCCCGCTCCCGTTCGGCGTCCCGAATGGACAGTCCCCGCTCCTTCTTGAAATCCGCCACCCGGGCGCTCATCTCCATGCGCTTCTGGAACAGCTGCGCCATTTGCTCGTCAATGCTGTTGATATTCTCTCTGATCTGATCCAGCTCACTCATTGTTGTACAACCTTTCCTAGCACAAAAAAATCGGTCCTCCTGTCTGGAAGGCCGTTCAAGACGCGAATATGCCGGTTTTCCACCGCACGTTCAGACACAGGCTCCCAGAGGCATTTCCTTGCCGGTAAAGGCGAAAAAGCCAAAAAAGTGCAGCGCGCCAAAGGGCACGCTGCACGTAAAGCCGAAATCAGTCTGCGCAGGGGCAGAATGGGCGCACTTCACCACGGCATTACCGGAACGCATCGCGCAGCGAGCCATGGCAGCACACCTCCTGCTGAAATATAGGTGAATTGTATGCTATTTTTTTCTCCCCGTCAAGAGGACATCCGCACTTTTCCCATCTACACAAAAATTTCTCCCCTCCCGCCGCCGGCTCTGTGCGATGCAGGCGGGCCGTATGGGGCAATGACAGCGCAATGGTCCCCCTGCTTTCGCTGACAGGGAAAGCAGGGGGACCTTTTTTGTTTTGCAGGCGGAGATGTCCCGCGTCAGAACCAGTCGGAGGCTTCTTCCTCCAGCGCCTCGATGTAGAAGCTCACGGGACGGAACCCGTCGTTGCAGGACACCATGGCGCTTTTCTTGTTCTTCATCCACCCCTTATAGATGTCGCTCCCGCCGTAGGCCAGCGTCATCACGAAGGGCGAGATGCTGGACCAGGCGCTGTCGCACATCCCCTCCGGCTGGCGCCAGCCGTCCGCGATGAACACCTGCCCCAGCTGCATATCGCAGGCATGCTCCAGCGGGTTTTCATACGCGGCGGACAGGTCCGGATAGGACGCCATGCGCATGACGGTGATCCTGATCTTTTTCATGATGCAGCACTCCTATCAGCTGTTGGAGCTGGCCATCACGTTGGAGATGAACAGGTCGTACATCTCCAGGCTCTCGGAGGACAGAGAGGACAGTGTGAAGAAATTCGCGCTCTCGGGGATGTCAAACGCCTTGAACAGCTCCTTGTACTCGTCGGTCAGGTAGGCGATGCAGGCCTCGTTCACCGGCACGCCGGGGTACTTCATGACATTGTCGGCGTAGTTCTTGGCGTCGTGGATATAGTTGATGAGCAGCTCAGCCTCCTCGGCCTTGGTGCTGGAGGCCGGAATGGCCAGCATCCACTCGCCTCTGGAGTACCAGCCATCGGGCAGGGTGATCAGCTCATAATTGCCATCGGGGTCCTCCTGCTTGACCAGCACATAGTCGGTGGTATAGGTGAAGGCCACGCTGCAGTCGCCGTTTTCCAGAGAGGTACGGGGCGCGCCGTTGTCATAGACCTTCACGTTGCTGTTGAACTGGCACAGCCAATCGAACACGGCGTCCAGATCCGCCTGGTTCTCGCTGTTGGGGTCAAAGCCATTCTCCGCCAGAGTGGTGGCCACGAACCGGCGGTCGATGTCTGTGGAGACGATCTGCCCCTTCAGGGCGGGGTCCGCCAGATCAGACCACTTGGTGATCTCGATGGGGCAGGTATCCTTGTTCACGATGATGGACATGGAGCCGCACATGTAGGGAACGCTGTAATCCTCCTCGCCGGGGTAGTCATAGGTGTTGAATTCATCGTACAGGTTGGCCAGATTGGGGATCTTGCTCTTGTCGATCTTCTGCAGCAGGTTTTCCTGCAGCATCTGGTGTACCGTTTCCTGGCAGGGATTGATGATGTCGAAGTCGTCGCCGGTCTCCACGCGGGTGATGTTGTCCTCCTCATAGGACAGGTAGGTGACGTTCACCTGAATGCCGTACTCCTGTTCAAAGGCGGCCAGCACATCCTCGGACACATAGTCGGGGTAGACCAGAATGTTGATGGAATCGGCGTAGCCGGTGTCGCCGTCGGCGGCGGCATCCTGCTGGGTCTTCTGCTTCCCGCCGCAGGCGGTGAGGGAGGCCAGCACTCCCAGGGCCAGCAGCGCGGCCAAAAGTTTCTTCTTCATGTTTGTGAGCTCCTTTCTCCTAATTCTCTGTTTGTGTTTGATGGAATGGTTCTATTTTTGCGGCAGCGCGGTCCTGCCTGCCCTTCAGCAGCAGATAGACGGCAACTCCCAGAAAAATCAGGCCGGATATGATCGTCTCCAGAGCGTTGATCTCCGGTGAAACGCCCTTGCGGATGGAGTTGTAGATCTTCATGGGGAACGTGAGGCAGTTGGGTCCGGCCAGGAAGTCCGCCATGACCACGTCATCCAGCGTCAGCGCAAAGCTCAGCAGTGCGCCGGTGAAGATGCCCGGGGCGATAGACGGCAGCGTGATGCGGAAGAACGTCTCTACTCCGCTGGCGCCCAGATCCATGCTGGCCTCCTCCACCGAGCGGTCCAGTCCCAGAAAGCGGGTCCGCACCGTCAGGATCATATAGGGCAGCATCAAAATCACGTTTCCCAGCACCACGGCCCAGAAGCCCTTTTTCAGGCCCATGAGCACCAGCAGCGCCATCAGAGGCACCGCGAACACCACACCCGGGACGATCATGGGCAGGTACACCGAATAGGTCAGGGCGTTCCGTCCGAAGAACCGGTAGCGTGTCAGGCCCATGGCGCCCAGCGTGCCGATGATCACCACGATCAGCGTGGACAGCAGCGAGATCTTCAGCGAAAGACCGAAAGACTGCCACAGCTGCGCGTCCCGGAACAGCTTGCCGTACCACTCGGTGGTGAAGCCCGTCCACCACTTATTGCTGGGCTGCTGGTTGAAGGAATACACCACCATGATCACGGTGGGGATGTAGATAAAGGCGAACAGCAGCACCGCGTATATCACGCCCAGCTTATCGCCGATGCTTTTCTTTTTCACGCGGTTCATAGGCCCCCCTCCATCACGTCGGCCCTGCTGACGCGGGCGTACAGATATACCAGGATCATGGTGCCCGCGATCAGGAACACCGACAGTGCGCTGCCCAGCGGCCAGTTGCGGGAGGACATGAACTGATCCTTGATGAGGTTTCCGATCAGCAGCGTCTTGCTGCCGCCCAGCACGTCCGCCACGAAGTAGTTGCCGATGGACGGCACAAAGGAGATGATGGCCGCGGCGTACACACCGGGCATGGTCATGGGCAGCGTGATCCTGAAAAACGTTTTGACACGCCCCGCCCCCAGATCATAGGACGCCTCCAGCAGCGCCTTGTCCAGCCGCTCGATGGACGAGTACATGGGCAGCACCGCATAGGGGATGCAGACGTACACCAGCCCCAGCACCACGGCGCTTTCGCTGTACAGAAAATCGGCGCTCCACGTCATCCCCAGTCTGTCCAGAATACCGGTGAGGATGCCCTTCGTGTTGAACAGAGTGATGTAGCTGTACAGCCGGATCAGGCTGTTGGTAAAGTACGGGATCATCATCAGGATGATGAGGTTGGATGCCACGCGGCGGCTGCACCGCGACAGCATGTAGGCCATAGGGTAGGACACCAGCAGGATGATGACCGTGGACACCAGCGACATCCGCACACTGTTCCAGATAGCCACCAGATACGCCTTTTCAAACAGGGCCCTGTATCCATTGAAGGATACCGTGAACTCCACGCCGCCATAGGACGGCCGCGTCATGATGCTCATCAGGCACACATACAGCAGCGGAAGCACCACCAGAAGCAGCGTCTCTGCGGCGTAGGGCCCTACGCTGGCCAGCACGGCCAGTCTCTTTTCTTTTTTCTTCATGACGCCGCCTACTTCCGCATGACCGTGCAGGCGGCGCTGTCCCAGTAGGGGTACAGCGTCTCTCCGCAGGAGAAGCCGTCCGCGCCCGCCAGGCGGGAGAAGCGCAGCTCATGGCCGTCCGCATCCACGCCGATGGACTTGATGAGATTGCCGGTGCAGATGTTGTCCGTCACCGTGATCTGTATGCCGAAGCCGGATACCGGCTCCGCAGACACACAGACAGCCTCCGGCCGGACGCAGAGGTACACCGTCTCCCCCTCCGACACGTGAGCCGCCGCGCCCAGCACCTGCCCCATAGGCGTGGTGTAGACGCAGGTATCGCCCCGGACCTCCGCGGCGGTGGCCGGCAGGATGTTGGATTCGCCGATGAAATCCGCCACGAAGCGGGTGGCCGGTGCGTTGTAGATCTCGGAGGGCGTGCCGATCTGCTGGATCTCGCCGGCGCACATGACAGCGATGCGGTCGGACATGGTCATGGCCTCCTCCTGATCGTGGGTCACATAAATAAAGGTGATGCCCAGCTGCTTCTGCAGCCGCTTCAGCTCCAGCTGCATCTGCTTGCGCAGCTTCAGATCCAGCGCCCCCAGCGGCTCGTCCAGCAGCAGCACCTTCGGCCCGTTCACCAGCGCTCGGGCAATGGCCACGCGCTGGCACTGGCCGCCCGACATCTGGCTGACCCGCCGCTTTTCGAAGCCCTCCAGCTGCACGGTGCGCAGCGCCTGCGTCACCTTTTCCCGTATCTCCGCCTTGGGCAGCCGCTTCACTGTCAGTCCGTAGGCCACGTTGTCATAGACATTCATCAGCGGGAACAGCGCGTAGCTCTGAAACACCGTGTTGACTGCCCGCTTGTAGGGCGGCAGCGCGGTGACATCCTGTCCGTCGATGGTGATGTGTCCGCTGTCTGCCTCCTCAAACCCCGCGATCATCCGCAGTGTGGTGGTCTTACCGCAGCCGGAGGGCCCCAGCAGCGTCAGGAACTCCCCCTGATGAACCTGCACGTCCACGCCCTTGACCACCTCCACGTGGTCAAAGCTCTTGCGCAGGCCCGCGATCTCGATGATATTCTCTCCCATACCCGCTCACCGCCTTTGTATACTTGGAGAATAAATATTCTTTATATTCAAATTTATGTGGATGATTATACACCCTTCTTCAAATTTGTAAAGAGGAAATCCGCTATTTTAATGCTTTTGTAACTGTGCACAAATTGCATATATATCCACAGAAAATATCTGGCATGCCTGCACATTCCCCGCCCCGCCGCTTTTCAGGCGCAGGGGCAGGCAGCGGCTTTCATCACCTGCGCTTATACATCACATATAAAATCTATACTTCCCTTACCCTGCCGCGGCGTGTATAATGGACTGTCGTTTGAAAAAACGTATCGAAAAACACACGAAAACACGCAGAACAGGAGGGTATACAGACATGGCAAATTGTGCGATCGTAGGCATCAACTGGGGTGACGAAGGAAAAGGCCGGATGGTGGACTACCTGACGGGACAGTACGATGTGGTGGTACGGTATCAGGGAGGCGGCAACGCCGGACACACCGTCATCAACGATATGGGCAAATTTGCCCTGCACCTGCTGCCCTCCGGCATCTTCCGCGCCGGTGTGATGAACATTCTGGGCAACGGCGTGGCGCTGGACTGTGAGAATCTGGTGTCGGAGATGGAGTCTATCCGCGCGGCGGGCGTCGGCATCTCGCCGGAAAACCTGCTGGTCAGCCACCGTGCGTCGCTGCTGCTGCCGTGGCATCGGGAGCTGGACGCGCTGGAGGAGGCGCGGCTGAAGGACAAGCAATACGGCTCCACCAAGCAGGGTATCGCGCCGTTCTACTCTGATAAATACCAGAAAAAGACCATTCAGGCAGGTGAGCTGCTGTATCCGGAGCACCTGAAGGCCCACCTTCAGGATCTGCTGGAATGGAAGAACCTGATCCTGCAGAAGGTCTACGGCGCCAAGGGCTATACCATGGAGGAGATGACCGCCTGGCTGGACACCTACGCCCAGCAGGTGCGTCCCTATGTGACGGACACAGGCCGCTATCTGCGGCAGGCCCAGGCGGAGGGCAAGTCCATCCTGTTTGAGGGCCAGCTGGGTGCGCTGCGTGACCTGGACTACGGCATCTACCCCTATACCACGTCCTCCAACACCATCGCCGCTTACGGCCCCATTGGCGCGGGGCTGCCTACCGCCAAGATCGATGAGGTGGTAGGCGTGGTGAAAGCCTACTCCTCCTGCGTGGGCGAGGGCCCGTTCACCTGCGAGTGGTTCGGCCCCGAGGCAGATGAGCTGCGTCAGGCCGGCGCGGAGTTCGGTGCCAAGACCGGACGCCCCCGCCGCGTGGGCCCCATCGATTTGGTAGCCACCCGCTACGGCGTGGAGGTGCAGGGCGCCACCAACATCGCTCTGACCAAGCTGGACATCCTCAGCTATATGAAGGAGATCCCCGTCTGCGCCGCCTATGAGATCGACGGGGAGATCACCCGTGAGTTCCCCTTCCCCTCTGTGCTGGCGAAGGCCAAGCCCGTGATGGAGTACCGCCCCGGCTGGTGCTGCGACATCTCCGGTGTGCGGACCTGGGAGGACATGCCTGCGGCGGCCCGGGACTATGTGGAATATGTGGAGCAGGCCATCGGCTGCCATATCGGCTACGTCTCCGTGGGCGCCGAGCGGGAGAGCCTGATCGTCAGATAAAATAAGGAGGGATACCATGGCCCATGACACCTACCAGTCCCCTCTGGCGTCCCGCTACGCCTCGGACTATATGCTGCGGCTGTTCTCGGACGACAGCCGCTACCAGACCTGGCGGCGGCTGTGGGCGGCGCTGGCCCGCGTGCAGCATGAGCTGGGGCTCCCCATCACAGAGGCGCAGGCCGCGGAGCTGGAGGCCCACATCACCGACATCGACTACGATATCGCCGCCCAGCGGGAGCGGGAGGTGCGCCACGACGTGATGGCCCACGTGTACGCCTACGGCAAGGCGGCCCCATCGGCGGCGGGCATCATCCATCTGGGCGCCACCAGCTGCTACGTCACGGATAACGCCGACCTGATCCTGTACCGGGACGGACTGGTCTATCTGCGGAGACAGCTGCTGGCGGTGCTGGCGAATCTGGCGGCCTTCGCGGAAAAATACGCCGCCACGCCGACATTGGGCTACACCCACTATCAGCCGGCGCAGCCCGTCACCGTGGGCAAGCGGGCCACGCTGTGGATGCAGGACCTGCTGGCGGACGTGGAGGAGCTGGACCACGTGCTGTCCACGCTGAAATTCCTGGGCTGCCGCGGCACCACGGGCACCGAGGCCAGCTTTATGGACCTGTTTGACGGCGGCGAGGCCAAGATCGATGAGATGAACCGCCGTCTGGCCGCCAGCTTCGGCTTCAAAGAGTGCTTTCCGGTGTGCGGCCAGACCTATCCCCGCAAGGTGGACAGCCGCATCCTCTCCTGTCTCAGCGGTATCGCCCAGAGCGCCTACCGCATGGCCAATGACATCCGCCTGCTGCAGCACGACCGCCAGCTGGAGGAGCCCTTTGAAACGGACCAGATCGGCTCGTCGGCCATGGCGTATAAGCGCAATCCCATGCGCTGTGAGCGCATATGCTCCCTGAGCCGCTATCTGATGGCCGATGCCATGAACGCGCCCATGACCGCCAGCGTGCAGTGGATGGAGCGGACGCTGGACGATTCCGCCAACCGCCGTATCGCGCTGCCGGAGGGCTTCCTGTGCGCCGACGCGGTACTGCGCCTGTGCCAGAACGTAACGGCGGGTCTGCACGTCAACGAGGCCATCGTGGACCGCACCCTGCGGGAGTACCTGCCGTTTCTGGCCACGGAGGACCTGATGATGGAGGCTGTAAAGCGCGGCGGCGACCGCCAGCAGCTGCACGAGATCATCCGGCGGCACTCCATGGCCGCCACGGCCCGCATGAAGGAGGGCCTGCCCTGCGATCTGCTGGACCGTCTGGCGGGGGATCCCGCCTTCGGCCTGAGCCGCGGGGAGCTGGAGCAGCTGATGGAGCCGCAGCGCTACATCGGACGCTGCCCCCAGCAGGTACGGCAGTTTCTGGATGCCTGTGCGCCGCTGCTGCGTCAGGCGCAGGGCGCCGATGGAGACATCCGCGTGTGAGGCCGTACAGCTTCTGAATTACGAAAAAGAGCGCAGCACGGGTGCCGCGGCCGAGAACGGGACGGGGCGATAAAGGCCTGCGAGATACGCTTATCTTCATGGAACACACATCAGAAAAAAGCTGCAAAATCACCTTGCCGGTGATTTTGCAGCTTTCTTTGTCTTCTGTCATCTTTTTATCCTATTACGGAAAATGGGCGCACGCTCCGGCCGATCGGCATCGGCCGGTTTTGCAGCCTTACAGCTCATCTGCCGCCGGAGAATTCTCGGGGAAAAAGAGGGCCGGATCGATCCGGTCATTCGCGGCGTCCTTGTTTGATGAATTTCGCTACGTTGGCATCGGCGCCCGCCTTGTCGATCTTGCACACGACCACTGCGGAGGGATCCACCTCCTCATAAGAGGTTGCCGGACGCCCCTTCATCTGCTGCACGGTGCCGAAGCCGCCCTCCATGGCCACCGTATAGACCACCCTGCGGGTAGGCAGGCCCGCCGCCCGCAGAAGCTTCGCTTCAGCGGCCTCCAGATAGTAGGGGTAGTAGAACTTTCTGATCTGCAGCACAGACACCCCCTTGGGAACATGTCCGAGCTTATTGAAGAAGGAACTGTCAGATTATTCAACAGAGGAGTCCTCAGGCTCAACATTCGCGGCAACGGGCTTGCGGCTCTTACGGGTCGCAGAAACGATCGGCAGCAGCAGGCTCAGAATGCCGGCGCAGGGTGGCCCCGGAACAGTTGGCCTTCAAGATCTGCCGGTTACAGTGGGAAGAGCCGGAGCTTTACGGAAAAATCAAGGCGTTCCTGTCTCTTAAGGATTTTGTCAATTGCAAGCTGACCGGGATCTCCGCCATTGACCACACCACAGCCAGTTACTCTTTGCTCTATGATGTGGAAAAGCGCTGACTTCCTGCTGTAACTTTATGTTTTCTTTTGCTTAATCATAGAAAGAGGAACACGGAATGATCCGGTGTCCCTCTTTCTATTTACAGGATCGGAGAAGCAACGGTTCGCTGTCGGGCATTTTTCCCTTTGGATGCGCATAGGCTGGACACCAGAAAGGATGGGGATCGTATGAAAGAGAAACGGGTGCGGATCTTTCTGCTGCGGCGGTGGTACATGGTAGGCGGCGCCGCGCTGGCTATGGCGGCGGTCATCTTCTACGTGGTGAATTACCCTGCCTCCGTCAGCACGGCGGCCAGCTCCCGCCAGCTGCCTATCTACTCGGTGGAGCGGAACCAGAAGGTGTGCGCCATCAGCTTCGACGCCGCGTGGGGTGAGGAAAAAGTGCGCAATCCTGAGGCACCTTTCAGGCGCACCGAATATATGAAAAGAGGTGCGTGAAGGGAAATGCCCTTCATGCACCTCTTGCATTATATTATGCTTCGTTTCTCGAATTCAGCTCATAGGTACACAGATAGAACAGGAACGAGGTCATCTGGTACCGGTTGATGCGGGTGTCATAGGCTGCCAGCAGCTCACCCATCTCGCTGTCGCGGGTGGTGATGTCCGTCTGGTCGCACCAGAGCATAGCCTTGACGACCTCACCGCTGAGCCGGGGCTCTTCCCGCATGGTCTGCTGCGCCAGCTCCTGATCCACACGGGTGTCAATGCCGGACATGGCGGCGTAGCGATAGATCAGCAGACAGGCCGTCTGATAATCCATATCGTCGTCATAGGCCGTATGCAGGTCTTCCTGACGGAGCAGCCCCGTTTGATACGCCCAGCACACGGCGTCGTAGTAGGGGCA
>ERZ825896.1205-NODE-1205-length-30100-cov-4.442703_pt1 | contig 30100 bp, 26 predicted proteins | sample MGYA00519858_ERZ825896 | MGnify/ENA primary metagenome ERZ825896 (study PRJEB31778, sample SAMEA3449214) | human gut metagenome | biome: human gut; feature: human-associated habitat; material: faeces | place: United Kingdom | collected 2010/2012 ...
CCTCATGAAGGCATTGCTTATCAACGGAAGCCCGCATCGTCGCGGCTGCACGTATACGGCGCTTGGCGCGGTCGAGGCCGGTTTGCAGGAGCAAGGCATCGACGCCGACATCATGTGGATTGGAACGGGCGCTATCTCCGGGTGTCTCGGTTGCGGGAAGTGTCTCAAGTCGGGTCGCTGCTTTATTGATGACGCGGTGAACCAATTCCTCGACGACGCTTCGCGCTACGACGCGTTCGTTTTCGGGTCGCCGGTGCATTTCGCCAGCGCGTCGGGCGCGCTCACGTCGTTTATGGATCGTGCGTTCTATGGCAGGGGCGATCTGTTCGCTGGCAAGCCCGCTGCTGCTATTGCCAGTTGTCGCCGAGGGGGCGCAACGGCAACCTTCGACCAGCTCAATAAGTATTTCACCATTTCGAACATGGTGGTTGTCGGCTCTCAGTATTGGAATCAAGTTCATGGAAACACGCCCGAGGAGGTCATGCACGACGAAGAGGGCATGCAGACCATGCGTACGCTCGGCCGCAATATGGCGTGGATTATGAAGTGCATCGAAGCGGGTAAGAACGCCGGAATCGAGATGCCACCGCGCGAACCCGTCATTCGCACGAATTTCATTCGATAGCCATCTTAGCGCGAGATGAATCTCCGCTCTTCGCCTGATGAAGGCTCGTCTTCTTTCTTGAGAGAGGGCGAGTTGTCTTGCAAGGCGCCTGCAGGTTTTGCGGGCGCCTTGCGTTTGCGGGCGCTTAGCCGAAAAACGCTTGCGCCCCTATGACGATGAAACAGGTTAAAAGCCCCGATACGGCAATGGCAACGCCGCTCATGGCTCCTTCGAGCTCTCCCATTTCGAGCGCTTTCGTCGTTCCTATGGCGTGGCTGCAGGTGCCGATGGCCACGCCTTGCGCAATTTTGCTGCGGATGCGGAACAGCTTTGCTAGCGTGGGCGAAAGAATTGCGCCGAGCACGCCTGTGGTGATGACGGCCGCCATGGTGATGGATGCGGTGCCGCCGAGCTCGCCCGTAATGGAGAGCGCTATGGGGGCAGTGGTCGACTTCGGCAAGGTGGAAAGGGCCACTTGGTCGCCCAGTCCCAGCAGCTGGCACAGCGCGTAGGCGCTGACCATGGACGTGACCGATCCGGCAAGGCATCCGAGCAGTACGGGCAGGAAGTGGCTTTTCAGCACGCGTCGTTGCTGGTAGATAGAGTAGGCAAGCACGGCGGTCGCGGGGCCGAGCATGGCGGAAATGGCCTCCGCTCCTTGCTCGTAGGTCTCAAGGGGAATCTGCAGTAGGACCAATACGGAGATGATGACCGCCACCGATACGAGCAGCGGGTTGAGGAGGGAGGACTTCACTTTCTTGTTCAGCCATACAGACCCGGCAAAAGCCCCTATAGAAAGAGCGAGGCTCAGGATCGTTACCAAAACGCTGTGTGCGTCCATTAGTTCGCTCCTTCGTTCGAAAGCGGTACGGAAGTGTCGAATTCAAGCCCTTTTTTCTCGGCGATTTTGGCCTGTATCTTGATGACCGCCGTTACGGTGAGCGAGGTGACGAGAAACACAAGAATGGTGGTGAGAAGGACGACGAGTGCGAATTGGGGCAGATGGTCGGCGATCATGGGGAAGCATCCCATGACGCTTACGCCTGCGGGGATGAAAAAGACGGGCATGTATTTCAGCAAGAAGCTGGAGACAAGGTCAATCTTTGTAGCCTGCAGCATTCCCGTTATAAGCAGTCCGAGCAGCAGCGCCATGCTTACGATGTTGCCGGGTATGCCAAGGGGAATGGCTGCTGCTATGGCATTGCCGATGTAGCAGACGCCAATGAGGAAGGCGAGCTGGATAACGAACTTTCCTGCGGTTTCTGCGGCGTGGCGGGCGTGGTTTCTGCGGGGTCCTGCAGTGTGGCGGGTACGCTTTTCGCTCGATTCCGCGGCCGCGTTCGTCGTTTCTTTTTCTTCGTTTGAAAGCTCATCGACCTTTGCTGCTTCGACGGAGCATTGAGTATTCGACATGGCTGTTTTCCGTGCGACTTCCTCTTGTTTGCGACATATCCCGCTTCCGTTGAAACGACTCGTTGCGAAGGCCCGGAATGCGGCACGTGCGAAGCGGCGTTATGCGGAAGCGGCAGGTGCCTCATAGTACACCCGCCGCTTCCGAAGCGTTGAATTATGGATAAGTCTTCATGTTTCTCTTTACGGACGGCGCATGTTTTTACAAGCGAGTAATACGTGCGCTGTGCGGAGTCTGCTCGGATTCGCTTAGAAGGCCCAATTGCCGTTGCGGAAAACAGGCACGCGCTGTCCGTCTGCTTTGATGCCGTCGATATTCAGGTCTTCGGTGCCGATCATGAAATCGACGTGCGTGGCGCTTTTGTTGACGCCTCCCTCAAGCAGCTCCTCGGCGCTCATCTGCAGGCCTCCTTCGTAGCAGTCGGGGAAACCCTGGCCGAGCGCAAGATGGCAGCTGGCGTTTTCGTCGAAGAGCGTGCTGTAGAAAAGCACGCCGGAATTGCGAATGGGGCTGTCGAAGGGGACGAGAGCTACTTCGCCCAGGCGGCAGGAGTTCTCGTCGGTCTCCACGATGGAGCGCAGAACGTCTTCGCCTGTTTCTGCATGCAGGTCAACCACGCGGCCGTCTTTGAATGTGAGGCTGAAGTTGTCGATCAGGCTGCCGTTGTGGGCAAGCGGCATGGCGGAGACCACGGTGCCTTCTGCACGCATGCGGTCGGGGGTGGAGAAAATTTCTTCGGTGGGCATGTTCGGGAAGAACTGCACGCCGTCCACGGTGGTATCGCCTCCTCCGTTGAACAAGTGCTTTTTCGTCAGACCAACGGTGAGGTCGGTGCCGTGAGCGTTGGTGTAGTGCAATGCGTCGAAGCGCTGGCTGTTCAGCCAGGCGCAGCGTTCGGCGAAGCTGTCGCGGTGTGCGCGCCAGGCCGCGACAGCCTCATCGGCATTGGCGCTTTTCAGGCGGACGGTGGTGAAGATGGCTTCCCACAGGCGCTCGACCGCTTCGTCTTCGGGCAGGTCGGGGAACACCTTGCGGGCCCATGCGGGGGATGCGCCGCCGACGATGCACCACACGCAGCGGCCGAAATCGAGCGCGTCGTAAAACTCCTTGCACGCCTTGTGGCTTGCCTGGGCGCGGGCGATCAGCTTGCGCGGGTCGATGCCGGACATGGCTTCGGGATCGTCGGAATCGATGGTGAGCACGGCGGCTCCGTTGCGAGCCATGCTGTTGTTGAGCTCTGCAAGCCAGTCTGGGACATTCTCGAAGACGTCCATGGGGCAGTTGTCGAAGTGCATGCGCTCAATTGCTTCGTCGGAGAAGCGGACCGTGACGTGGTGTGCGCCCATAGCGTATGCCTCTTGCGTGACCAGGCGAACAAGGGGTGCGCTCTCAATGTGGGCGCGCACGAAGAGGTCTTGTCCGGGCTTGAGCGCGCATCCGGCTTCGACGATGAGGCGGGCGTAGGCGCGCAGTTTCGCGTCGAACTCTTCGTTGCTTTTGTTCGTTGGGCTTATGGCGAGGTTTGTCATGCGGGTCCTCTCTTTCGGGGCGGACGGTGCCGCGTGGGTGCGTTCGGTTGAACGGGCTACGTTCGGCATGAGTGTACGCCTTCGCCGTGCGGGTTGTGCGTAGCGCACAAGTTTCGCGCATCTTTCGCCTTCCGTCTTTCTGTTGGCTGAACTCGCCTTCCTCTCTGCGAGTACAATGGGTCCAGAAAGAGAGGGTTCAACGGCGGTCTTCGCGAGCGGGCCGTGTAACGACTCGGTGCGGCGCTTTTGGCGGTGTGCTTTCGCGAAGAAGCCGCCCGCGAGAAGGGATGTGGGCATGTTCAGAACAACAGAAACGCCGCAGGGGGGTCGCGTAGTGCTTGCCGGCAAAAGCGTCGTCAACCTTGCATCGAACAATTATCTCGGTCTGGCTGATGCTCCCGAGCTGGTAGCTGCCGCGAAATCCGCACTCGACCAGTATGGCGCGGGACCGTGCGCAAGCCGCAATATCGTGGGCGATTTTCCCGTGCATGGGCAGCTTGAGCGCGAACTTGCGGATTTCAAGGGTACTGAAGCGGCGTTGGTGTTTTCGTCCGGCTATGCGGCAAACGTCGGCGTGATTCCCGTGCTCGTTGGCAAGGGCGACGAAATTTTCTCGGACGAGCTCAACCACGGCAGCCTCATTGACGGATGCCGTCTTTCTCGTGCGCATACCACGGTGTACAAGCACTGCGATGTTGCCGACCTTGAGCAGAAGCTTGCCGAATGCGAGGCCGAGAATAAACTGGTCATGACCGATGCTGTGTTCAGCATGGATGGCGATGTGGCTCCCCTCGACGCGATTGCGGATGTGTGCGAGCGCCATGGCGCCACGTTTCTCGTCGACGATGCGCACGGTGACGGCGTCATGGGGCCTATGGGACGCGGCACGGTGGCCCATTTCGGGCTCGAGGGGCGTGTGCAGGTAGAAACGGGCTCGCTCGGGAAGGCTTTCGGCGTCATGGGCGGCTTCGTTGCCGGCAGCCAGGAGCTTATCGACCGCGTGCGCGTCGGTGCCCGTTCATTCATTTTGACGGCATCGCCTTTGGCCCCGTCTTTGGCGGCAGCGGCGGCAGAGGCGTTGCAGATGATATCGTCCGACGACTTCCGCGTTGTTCGCCTTTGGGAAAACCGTGCATATTTTGCCGAAAAGATGAGCGCCGCCGGATTTGACACGGGTATTTCCACAACACCTGTGGTTCCCGTTATGATTGGAGATGAGGCTCTTGCTGTTCGCATGAGCGATGCGCTCTATGAAGAAGGGGTCTATGCCCAGGCCATCCAGTATCCCTTGGTTGCGCGCGGCAAGGCTCGAATTCGCTGCATTCTTTCTGCTGCGCATACGAAAGAAGACCTTGATTGTGCGGTCGATGCCTTCGTGCGCGTCGGTCGCGAGCTGGAGGTGTTGTAGATGGACCTGCCTGTTTTGAAGGGCGTCGAGCAGGTGAGCGACGGCTGGCTGAAGAAATACGTTCTTACCTACGACCTTCCTGACGGTCGAGGGCTTAACTACGAGGTTGTTTCCCGCAAAGGGCTCGAGCAGTACGGAGCGGAGATTCGCGACAAAGCTGCGGCGGGGTCCTCAACGGATGCCGTGTGCATCGTAGGGCATACGGCAGACGATGCTTTTCTGCTCATTCGCGAATTTCGTTTTCCTATGAATCGCATGTGTGTGGCGTTTCCTGCCGGCTTGAAAGAGGCTAACGAAGACGTGATCGAATGTGCGGCGCGCGAACTTCGCGAGGAAACCGGCTATGATTTGGTGCGCAACGAAGACGGCTCTCCAGCGAATGCCCGCATGTGCCTGCAGCCCGGCTATTCGTCGCTTGGGATGGGGGACGAAAGCATCGCCATGGTGTTTGCCGAGGTGGAGCGTGTATGCGAGCCGAGGGCTGAGTCGACGGAGTTCATCGAGTCGTTCGAGCTGCCCCGCGCGGAGGTTGAGCGGTTTTTTGCGGGAGAATACCGACCCGCTTTCCATTCGATGCCAGCTTGTATTGGAAATGATTGCGAATCCTCTGTTCGTATAAACAAACCCTTCTGTAAGGAATTGCATGACACCGCTTCATTTTGCACAAGAGTACGTAGGAACCATTAAGGTGGCCAATTTAGAAACGGGTGCGGAGATTTCCGTTCCCGTGCGCGACAAGGGTTCGGACCAGTTTGCCGCACGATTCAAGAAGGTGGCGAAAGATCGTCGGAAATGGGCGCGCAAAAACGATATCTCGTGCTATCGCATCTACGATGCCGACCTGCCCGATTTCGCCGTGGCGATCGACCGCTACGACGGCGTTTGGAAAAGCGAGGGGCAGAGCTGCCTGATTGTGGCCGAATATCAGGCGCCGAAAACCATCGATCAGGCGAAGGCGGAGGCGCGTTTCGAGGACGCGGTGGCTATCGCGTCTGCGGTGACGGGCATCCCGTCGGGCCGCGTGTTCGCAAAAACGCGCCGTCGCGAAAAGGGCGGCGGCCAGTATGTCGACCAGCAAAAAGAGGGCTACCTCATGTTCACGCAGGAGACGGGCAATATCTTCGAGGTGGATATGGGGAGCTACCTCGACACGGGCATCTTCCTCGATCACCGCGTAACGCGCGAAATGGTGGGGGAGATGGCCGATGACAAGCGTTTTCTGAATTTGTTTTCATATACGGGCACGTGCACGGTGCATGCTGCCGTGGGCGGTGCGGCATCAACGTTGACGGTGGACTTGTCGCAGACGTATCTGAATTGGGCGCGTCGCAACATGGCTCTCAACGGTTGCGATGGCCCTGAGCATCGTTTCGAGCGAGCAGACGTGCTGCAGTGGATGGTTCGTGCGGTGAAGGGTGACGAACGTTTCGATTTGATTTTCGTCGATCCGCCCACGTTTTCCAATTCGAAAGCCATGGGCAAAAATACATGGAGCGTGCAGCGCGATCACGTGAAGCTGCTTTCTCACGTAGTGAGACTGCTTGCTCCGGGTGGCGTTGCGGTGTTCAGCTGCAATCTGCGCAACTTCAAGCCCGATATGGAGGCGCTCAAGGCCCAAGGCGTGAAACTTACGGACATAACGAAGAAGACCATCCCGTACGATTTCGAGCGCAATCCGAAAATCCACTGCTGCTATCTGGTGGAGCGCGCGTAAGGGCTCTGCGTTTGCGCTGTTGCTGCGGGCAATGCAGCGCGCGGCGCCGAGAAGCCCGCGCGTTCATGTGACATCGCTATAGGCGAGGTAACTCGCACGTTCGTGCAATGCCGCCATGGACAGGCCTCTAGGTTTTGTCCATGGCGGCATGTTCTTTATGGGCGGACAATGAACGAGTCAGTGCTCGCTTGTGTTCTAGGAGGTTGCCATGGTTGATACGGCGTTTATCGAGAAGATGAAATGCAACATTCCGCCCCTCGCGGAGTTCCGAGACAACATTGAAATTATCGAAGTCAAAGAACCCGGCTACGTGCATTTCACCATGGACATCCCTGCGAACCTGGGCAACTATCGCGGCGGCATTCATGGCGGAACGGGATATTTCATTGGTGAAATTGGCTGCGGGTTCGCTACGTATTCGTTCGGTGTGAACAATGTATGCAACAGCGCGACGGTGAACTTTTTCAAAGCGGTGCCGTGCTGCAAAGTAGATGTTGAAACCGAGCCTCTGCACAAAGGGCGTTCGACGGCGGTCATTCGCGTTACTACGCGCGAGGCCGCAACGGGCAAGATGCTTTTCCAGTCCACGCACAATATGTTTCTGCTTGGCCCCCTGAAGGATGAAGAATAGCGAGCGTGTGGGACTCATGCGTATGATGCTTTGACGCCATGCATGGTTGGCTTGTATTCGTTTATGAAGAAATGATGACGGGCAGACTGTTAAAGGGTTAAATGCTTGCAAAACATCAATGGTGCGCGTAATATAACTTTTCGCCTTACAGGGCATTACATATTGCGGGGTGGAGCAGTCTGGTAGCTCGCCGGGCTCATAACCCGGAGGCCGTCGGTTCAAATCCGGCCCCCGCGACCAAATGTTATCGCAGGTCAGAACATTGAAATTCTGGCCTGCGTTTTCTTTTTACATAGACTTCTCAAACCCCGTGGAGCCGAATGGGCTGAGTGGGGGGCAAGCATATTTGGGGTTAAGTTTCAAAAAGTGTGTCCCCCTGAATTATTCAACATCGGTAATTCGTAGGCATGTGGAACTCCTCCCAGACTATCCCCGTGCCGTATTCGTCAGGGCCCCCATCCTCTCGTTTGGACCCTTGCGAAGCCGCGGCGAACAGACCGTCCACGTCGTCGTCGGTGGGCATGGCCCGTATGATCTCGGCGGGCGGGAGCGGGTTTTCGGTGTGCATGTAGCACCGCCGGAATATCGCCTTGATGCGGTGCATGAGCGGCAGGCCGCGGTGATGGCGCAGCATGTCCCTGAGCCTGGCGTTCACGCTCTCGACCGCATTGTTGGTCGACGGCCACTCCCCGCCGTGCTCCTGCTGCATCTCGACGAAGGTGAACAGCGCGCCCTCCTTGACGAGCCTGTTCAAGCCGCGCCTAGCCTTGCGGAGCCGCTCGTGCGTGTAGGCCTTCTTGCCGTCCTTGACCGTGTGCTCCTTGAGGAACGTCGCCCACCTGGCGCACCATTCGTTGTATTCCAGCAGCCACGCCGTGGCGGAGCCGGCGTCCTTGGCGTCCTTGAGCCTGTTGGCGATTTCCAGGAGCTCGATTCCGGCCTCCAACCTGGGCTTCAGCGTCGTGCACCGCTTGACCTGGTTGGCCGCGTGGAACGTGCACCGCTGTATCCTGGTGTTCGGCCAGACGGCCTTGACGGCGGCGGCGAAGCCGGGAGAGCCGTCGGATACCGCCATCTTCGGGGCCGGGATGCGCAGCATGAGCGCGGCCCACGCGGACCCGCATTCGCTTTGCGCCAGGTGCCAGCCGACGACATGGCCGCCGGCGACCGCCACGAGCACCGCCGCCTTCCTGCGCAGCCAGATGCCGTCCAGGAACACGACGTCGTGCAGCTCGCCGGTGGCGGGGGCAATCGGCCAGACCCTCCAGGCCCACGCCGTCTTGCGCCAGAACGTCGCCCTGCTGGTCTTCAGGTCCGCTATAGCGTCCTTCGACAGCAGCCACTTGAGGAACGCCGCGAGCTGCTTCGCCCCGCTGTCGTGCTTGCGGACGCTGGATGCCCCGCATTCGGGACAGCGCCATCTCTGGGTGCCCGCCTTGGTCCTTCCGTTCCCCTTCATCTTGGCCCCGCAGGAGCCGCATTTTGGATTGTTCACGCCCCGTTCCCGTCTCTTGGCAATTTCCTGGATGGAAAAGCCTGTCTGAACAGGCGTGTCAAGTGCAAATCGGACACACTTTTTGAAACGCCTAGAAATTGGAGAGGCTCAATTTGAAGGATTGATTTACGCCATCTCACCTGCAGAAATAGGGCTAAATCGGACACACTTTTTGAAACATAACCCCAAAACCTACTCGACCCGATAGGTTCGAGTAGGTTCTAGTAAGGTTCGAGCAAAATGGATCTCAACTGGTCTGGCCGCAAAGCCCAGGACCACCAAAGGCAGGGAAAGCCCTGCCGTTTAGCATAAGGGTATGAAAATGAGGCGCGATGCGTCGAGTCTCCTTGGCTGCGAGTTGGAAAACAAGCACGGTAGTATAATTTCTTGAATTGGTTCTAAAGGAGCTTGTATGCAACAACCGATAACAGTCGATTCGCCTGAGGTCTTCTCTTCAGAGAAAGAAACCTACTACTTCGATCGTAAGAGCGCGCGTAAGGATACCGCCGAGATTGCGAAGCATATCTCTGCCTTTGCGAATGCGGCAGGGGGTAAACTTGTTATCGGTATTGAGGATGACGGGACGATATCCGGGTTCAAGAGGGACGGTGCTCGCGAGATCGAGGACTTCAAACGGGCGGCAATAACGGATTGCGTGCCATCACCTGCGGTTACCAGCAAGGAACTTCCCGTTGTCAACGCAGACGGTGAGGACAATCTGATACTCGTTCTTGACATCGCTGCGTCAACTGACTGGGTTATCGTCAGGAAGAGAGATAACGAGGTCTTCCTCCGCCAAAGGGATAACAGTGTCAAGCTGGACCGTGAGCAGGTTCGAGCTTTGGAGTACGACAAGAACCAGCGCAACTTTGAGGAAGAGGTCTGCACTCGTTCTTCGCTAGATGATGTGGATCATGAGGTCTTGACGCGATACAAGGTGTCTCTTGGTACCGATGTCAGCGATGAGCAGCTGCTTCGTAGCAGGGGATTCCTGGTTGACGGTCGCTTGACGAATGCTGGCGTTCTTTTGTTCTCGGATAATCCGACACGTTTCCTTCCGTGCGCCAGGGTGAGAGTACTCAAGTACGAAGGCAGTGCGAGGGAAACGGGCAGCAGAATGAACCTTGTGAAGGAACGGACGTTCGACGGTCCTATTCCTCGCGTCATCGACGAGGCGAAGGCGATGGTATCTAGCCAGCTTCGCGAGCTCCAATTCTTGGGTGGCGACGGGGTGTTCAAGATAATCCCCGAGTATCCGGAGTTCGCCTGGTTCGAAGGTCTTGTCAACGCGGTCACCCATCGCAATTACGCTATTGCCGGGGGACCATATTCGTGTTTGCCATCTTTGATGGCAGGATGGAAATCCAGAGCCCAGGCAAGCTTCCCAATATCGTCACGCTGGACAATATGTGCAATACCAGATATTCGCGCAATCCTGGCATTGCCCGTGTTCTCGCCGAGATGGGATGGGTTCGCGAGCTCAATGAGGGTGTTCAGCGAATTTACGACGAGATGCAGGGCTTTTTTCTGCATGGCCCTATCTTCAGCGAGCCAAATGATGCGTCCGTCATGCTCATTCTAGAGAACAGCATTACATCGAGAGTGATGCGTCGCGATGATGCCCTCGCAGGGGACCTAGGTCAAGAAGTGCTAGACGGGCTAAACGAGTACGAACTTGCCGCATTGAAGTACATCTATGCCAAAGGAAGAATAACCGTCAGAGAACTCTGCGCTCTGCTCGATCGCAGTGTAAAGGTTGCGAGGCCAGTACTTCGTGGACTTGTCGACAAGGGAGTCCTTGTTTGGCATGGGTCAGGCCCAAAGGATCCTTCGCAGCATTACACACTCAAGTGAGTTCGGCCAATGTAGAGTCGGCTTCACTGTATCGGTTTGAGTGGGATTGAGTAGGTCCTAATAGGTTCGAGTAAGGAGCCCCTGCTTTCGAACAATAATCTTTACTACATTGCTGGTTGCTTTCGCAATTTCAGGACCTTTTCCTTAGCGGCGGCAACTTTTGGGGCCGCCGCTTTGACGGCTAGCACGGCTGTCGCAAGAACTCCTATCGCCTCCCTTTTAAATGAGCAGGACATTGTTAAAAGGTAAATTCGGCCCTTATCTAAGATTGTTTGACCAGGGCTTTTCTCTCCCTAGCCTTCCTCGATGACGCGTTCAGGTGGTGCCAGGGCCTTTCGCCAGCGATTTCCTCAGGCGTCTGTTTCCGACCTTGGCAATGTCGCCTTTGCGCTCGTTCTCACCGCTGGAATGCTCGGAGGGCGTGAACCCGATTCAGACGGCGAGGCTCTGGGCGTTTTTGAGCTTCGATAACTCGTCGGCTTCGAGGTCGACGCTGTTCTCGGAGAGCTTCTTTTGCAGGTCGAAGCCCGTGATGCCGCACCCGTATACTTATCTGGTGGGCTGCGGAAGGGAGCGAGCCTCGCCGGTCATTATGTCGAGCGTGACGGCCTTGATCGAGCGCTCGTGGATGTCCAATCCCGCGGAGGCGTTAATATTCGGTATCGGCTCCCTTCCGTGAATGCCGCATGGTCGCCACGGTGGTTCAGGCACTCAACATTGTCGCTCTAATCTACGGATATGCATGCAGGAGGGACTTCGTGGTATTGTGCTTTACTCATATTGCCTACCGCACGAGGATGTGCTTACCCAGCGTCATTAGCTGACGACCGTTTCGGTGCCCGTTAATCAAATCGCCAAATTATTAATTATACAAATTACGACGAATAATCTTCAATGCTACGAAATAATAGTCTTTGTGAATGGGGCTATCGGTTGGCCGAGGTCTAATAACCATTTAGAAGATTTCGTTATAAACTAAATTTATGCGATGCATAATAGGCATGTTATTCGTGTTGAGGGGATGTGGTTGTATGGATAGTACATCCTTGGAGCGGCGTAAATTAGAAAACGATCTCGTCCTGAGCATCTATAACTTGCCTATCGGGAATTTGCTCATAGACTGCTGCCGAGGGCTTAAAGGTATTGTCTTTTTTGACCACTCGTTCACTAACCTAAACGACCAGACAAATAGATTTAGCGCAATCTTCAATTGCAGGAGCGACGATACTGACGAGGAAACCCTTTCCCTTTATGCCAATCGATATCATGAAATAGACTTCCTTTCATGGTGTTACAAACAGCGAGAAGCCATGGTTTTCAGGTCGACCGACTTGGTTAGTCCCGAGGTGATAGAAAAGTCGAGAATACATAGGGAGTGGGAAAGCCGAATCGGCGTTTTTTACACAGCAACAGCCTGCATTGCGGCGGATGACATCCTGTACGGGACAATTTCTCTCATGCGCTCGAGGGAGCACGGTGATTTTACGGATGAGGAAATGTCTGTTTTTGAGGAGGTCAATCAGCATCTGTGCAATCGCTTTCGCTTAGCTTTTCCTAGCGGCGTGAATCGTCTCATGATGGATGCAAGCGTCGACCCTATTGCGGCAAAATTCTCTCTTACTTCTCGCGAATGGGAGATAACGTGCTTTCTGATGCAAGGGTATTCAAGATCCAGCATTGCCGAGAAGCTTTGTATTAGCGTGAATACTCTCAAGAAGCATATCTCTAATATTTATCGGAAAATGAACGTCAGCAGCACACGGCAATTCTTTGCGGAATTGGGTCGAGCCGAGAAAGGGTCTTTTCTGGACGAAAACCTGCGACGGGGGGGGGTGATTCGTATTCTTTTGCTGTATGCGATAGGTGCAGACAGTGCAGGAGAATTGTCAAATTCGCCGGACGCGTTAGGCATTCGGTGTTTTTGGTTCTGAATGGGTCCGATACGGACCCATTTTTTTTGGTAGCGCTAGCCCTGTAATACTTCATTGCGCAATTGAGGCCAATGCGAGTACGGCCCTTTGGGGTTATTGAGGGTTATCCCTGCTAGACGGCACAATTCACGACAGTAAGCCCCGTAAGGAGGGGCGGGATTCCTAAGGAGTGATTGTCGTGAAGCACGAACACTACATGGACATGAACCGCTTGAGCGACTGGAGCGTCGACCAGATTAACGAGTTGCTCGACACCTGCCTGCTGCTGAAGGAAATGGAAGAGAAGGGCGTGCGCCTCCCCCTGCTCAAGGATGTTTCCCTCGCCATGATGTTCGATCAGCAGTCGACCCGTACTCGCGTAAGCTTCGAAACCGCAATGACCCAATTCGGCGGCCATGCAATGTTCCTTGACGGCAGCGCGTTGCATGCGGGCTCTGGTCAGGAAGATATCGCCGAGACTGCGGCTATCATTTCGAGCATGGCTGACGCAATCATGATTCGCTCCAAGAGCCAGCGTGTTATCGACGAGGTCGTTGCGAACTCCACCGTTCCCGTTATCTCTGGTATGAGCTGCAATGACTTCCGTGCCGACGGCTTCGGAAGCCAGGAACAGCATCATCCCACCCAGGTTATCGCCGACCTCATTACGATGATTGAGCGCAAGCCCAAGGGTAAGAAGCTTTCCGACTGCACCTTTATGTGGCTCGGTGACGGTGCCGATGGATTCGACTGCGTCTTCATGGATCACCTGTCCCTCTTCCCCCGCCTCGGTATTCGCGTGATTTGCGCCGGTCCGAAGAAATTCTGGCCCAGCGAAGAGCTTCTTGAGAAATGCCGCAAGCAGGCCGCCGAGGATGGCAATGGCGAGATTATCTGCACTGAAGACCCCATTAAGTATGCTCCCGAAACTGACTTCTTCTACACCGGTGTCGTTAACTATCACAAGGAGGGTGTCAGCGAAGAGGAGGCTTTCGAGGTATTCTATCCGAAGTACCAGATCAACGAAGAACTCATGGCCCATGCTCCCGAGTCTGCTTGGGTTATGCATTACCTGCCTGGCAACCGCAACTGGGAAATGACCGATGCAGTTTGGGATGGTCCCCAGTCCGCCCTTCTGCCGCTCGGCGAAAATCGCCTCTATGCTCAGCGCGGCATTCTGGTTTACATCCTGTGGCCGCTCCGCCGCAATACCAGCGATGCTCTCAAGGCATATTACCAGGGCAAGGTTGAAGACCTGCTCACTCCGCGTATCCATAATTACGACTTCTAATAGGCCATTGCTGTTCGGCGCCCGCCGCCTTGCTTTAAAAACGTGCGGCGGGCGCCTTCGTCAATAAGACGCGACAGAGCTCCCCGTCGCGTCGAAGCCATTCAGATTTGGAGGCACTACAATGCGTCAGATTACCGAATCAGAGTCCAACCCCAAGGCAGACGGCTTCTATATGCCCGCCGAATATGCCCCGCAAGATCGTGTGTATATGGGATGGCCCAATCGTCCCGACACGTTTGCTTTCGGCGCCGTGCCTGCTCAGCGCACTTACGCTGGCATCGCGAATGCTATTTCCGAATTCACTCCTGTTGTCATGTGCTGCAACGAGGCCGATTACGCAAACTGCAAGGCCGTATTTAAGGACAACGAGCGCGTCACCGTCATGGAAATGAGCATCAACGATGCCTGGTTCCGCGACACTGGTGCTACCTTCCTTATTGACGGCAAGGGCGGTAAGGCCGCGACGGACTGGCACTTCAATGCCTACGGCGGATTGGTTGACGGTCTCTATTTCCCATGGGATAAGGATGCCGAAATCGCCCGTAAAATGGCCGATTATGTCGGCGTTCGTACCTATCGACCCGATCATGTGATTCTCGAGGGCGGTTCTATTACCGTCGACGGTGAGGGGACTGTTGCCGTTACCGACTCGTGCTTGCTGTCCGCGGGCCGCACGGCTTCCGTTCTATTTGCCGACGAACCCGATGCTGGCGATTGGCCTCAGTATGCTCGCAAATACGACGCCTTTAGCGAAGAGCTCCGAGAGTACATGACCGAGGAATTGAAGAAGTATCTTGGCGTCGAGAAGGTCATTTGGGTCAAAGAAGGCATCGACCCGGAGGTCACGAACGGTCATATCGACGACTGCGCCACCTTCATTGCCCCTGGAGTTATGGCGTGTATATGGACCGATGACCCCGATTATCCCTTCTATCGTCAGTGTCACGAGATTTACGAAACACTTTCGAATGCAACTGACGCAAAGGGTCGAAAGCTCAAGGTCTACAAGCTTCCGATGCCTGAGAAGCCTTGCTTCATGTCCGAGGAAGAGGCCGCATCCATCGACCTCGTTAATCCTCGCACTGCGCAGGACGAGCCCCAGATCGCTTCTTATATGAATTACCTGGTGACCAACCACGGCTGCATTGTTCCGCAGTATGGCGACAAGAACGATGAGCTGGCAGTCGAGACGCTCCAGAAGATTTACGACGAAGTATGGGGTGAGGGTGTTTATAAGTGTGTTGGCGTCGACTCTCGTCAGGTTGTGTACGGAGGCGGAAATATCCACTGCATTACGCAGCAGGAGCCCAGCGCATAAAGAACCGAACCTTCGTAAGCGACCGCTTGAGCGCCAAATGACTTGAGCCAAGCTGAGAAGTTTTGGGCGTGGGTTTCTTACGCGATGCGGGAGCCCACGCCCTTTTTGTAAAGCGCCTAAAAGCGAAAAGGCAGCTTTGCGGACTATCGTTTTCGTATGGCGGTGCCTGCCAAGTCTCCTGACGGCTTTTAGGCGAAGTGATGCTGTGAAATGCAAGGAGGGAGTCCATGAGTGACGTAGATGAAATCAGGGCTGAACTCAGTGGCAATACGAACTTCGATGAGGAGCATGAGGGCGAACTGTTCAAGCGAATTGCTGAAATCGAGGAGCAGGAGCGTCGAGGCGAGCTCGTGAAGGGGCTGAACAAGACAGACTATGCGCTTATTGTGATTATGTTTGTTGTGCTTGGGTTGCTACCTGTGGTTTGGTACGCGGTCATGTATTTCTAATGGAGGTGTATTATGGCTGATACAGATGTCAACAGCGAGGCCCAAAGCGAGTCGATGCCCGTTCTTAAGAGTGAGCGTCCTTACGGCTTCAAAGACTACACGTACGTTATCACCGGTTTTGCTTGTGCGGCATGGTGCTTCATTACGGGCGGAACTCTCGCTCTGTATGTGGGCGTGAAGACTGCCCTGATAGCCTCCATTGCGGGAAATATCGTGGCAGTGCTGCTCATGTCTCTTACTTCGCAGGTCGTTTCTTCCAAATATGGTGTTGACGCTTATACCGCCTCAAGAAGCGTTCTTGGTGACAAGGGAACGAAAGTTTTCTTGATATTGATGTCGATTTTTGTCATTGCTTGGCAGATTATTCTTTGCATGATGGTTGCCAAGGCGGTAGGAAATATTGTGCTGGGCTTCACCGGTATCGATATCACTACTGGCTTCCCAGTGCTTATTCTCTCGCTGCTTGCTGGCGCTGTTTGCTGGGTTGTTGCCTGGAAGGGTCCTGTGCTTCTGAAGAAGTTGAACGCCATCGTTGCTCCTGTTTTTGTTATCATCCTGATTTTCCTTTTTGTGGTTATCGGCAGGAATTACGGCTGGGATGCCGTTATGACTGCGCAGCCTCTTGCCCCGTTTGAGGACGAATGGATGAATTTCCTTATCGCATTTGAGTTGAGCATGGGTGCAGGGTTTTCGTGGTGGCCGAACATGGGAGGCCTGGCCAAGCTTTGCAAGACTACGAGGGCATCCTACTGGCCCAACATTATTGGATTGGTCTTTGCGGCAACCTTGGGCACTGTTATGGGTGTAGCCGCGGCATTGCTCGTCGGCGATTCCGATCCTACTGCATGGATGATTCCCATGGGAGGCCTTGCGCTTGGAACCGCTGCTCTTATCCTGGTCATTGGCGCTGATGTTACTGCTTGCTCCGTAATGCTCTACAATCTTGGCATTGGTGTGAAGCAAGTAAAGTGTTTCCTGAAGCTTTCTTGGGGTAAGGTGACGGGGCTAATTACCATCATCGCCTTTATCGGCATGATATGGGCGGAGCCTCTCTACGCTCGCTTCTATATCATTCTGGGCATTTCGAGCATGAGCTGTGCTCCCATTGCAATGATGCATCTTGTGGATTACTACATCTTCAGGAAGCAGCATATCTCAATTCGCGATGCGTACAATAACGGCAAAACATCCAAGTACCATTTCTGGGGCGGCTTCAATTGGGTTGCAATCGGAGTCTTTGCAGCATCGATCGTTTTGTATCTTGCCATTTTCGATCCCTTTGCATGCGTGCCTCATCCGGCGTTTAGGTATTGCACCGCTACGGTCGCCGTCTGTGTCTTCTGCGTAGTTGCCTACTACATATTGGGCAAGTTGCTGCTGGTGAAAAGAGGAATCGGCGGATTCCCCGGAGCGGAAGACAAGAAGGCGGCCGATCCGTCAGACGTGAATCGATTTTAACGCACGGAGCTTACATATACGGCCATCTCCTCTCTCTATGGCCGTGTGATAGAAAAGGAAGCGCCCCTTAAAGGGGCGCTTCCTTTTCCGGTTCACTGCTCTTTTGCTTTCGGCGATCAGGGATTGGACGTCGTTATCGCCTGGTAATGAAGAGACGCCCCTGTTGTACGGGTCTGATTTTGGGGCGGCGTTCCGCGCTTTCGTCGGAAGGCTACTCGCGCTTGAGCAGCTTCGTGTTTGCGAGATAAAGCGCCACCACGAGGACGAGGATGGAGACGGAGAAGATGAGCGTGTGCACCGGGTCGTCATGGTAGAGGATGATTAGTCTGATGATGGCGGTGATGCCGATATAGATGAAGTAGCGCAGCGGGAAATGAAGACCCGACTGGTAGTACTTGGTTATCAACGCCAGGAACTCGAAGTAGAGGAACCAGGTCACGATCGATCCAAGAATCTCCGAGCCGCTCATTTCGTGGGAGACGAATACAAGCATGATAAGGTTCCAGGTGCTTACCAAAAGCAGCACCGAAAGGATGCCTCCCAGAACAAACAGCACGCCCGACAGGAACAGCTGCATGAGCCTCGAAATAAAGTTGGGATCCGTAAGCCGCTTGAGTAGGCTCACTGTTTTTGCTGTGTTGTCTTCCATGTTTTCATCCTTCGAGGCGCTGGTCGACGGGGCGGGTGTCGGTCAGCCTGGTGTTTTGGTGGCTGTTTGCGTTCGAATGCTCATCCTTGGTTCCGCGCGCAATCGGCGGCTCTCCTGAGTTCGGTGCAACATTCTAAATGATACTACATTTATATCATTTAGAAGGCATGAAGGAGTTCTCATCGGTGGAGTCATTAGGCAGGCGGGTCCTTCTTCGGCGTAGCCGTGCTTGTCCGTTAAAACAGCGTGAGTTGCTCCTGCTCGGGGACCGCGGGGTAAAGAGCCGTGCTTTTCATGTCCGACGAGGCAAGCTGTTCGGCAGCCGCGTCTCCTGCAAGCCAAGCAAGAGCCCCCTGCATGGAAAGTGCGAGTGGCATACGGTCGTGAACTGGGCGCACGGCTTCGTTCGGCTCGGTCGTCACAATGGAGAATCGGTCGTCTTGCCAAATCCCTCCCAGAAGAAGGGGGCGAGTCTCTACGGAAGATTCGTGCTCTGTGGCTGCTGCCTCGAGGTTTTCCTCGCTGCTTTCGCCGGCAGGCTTGCCGCGTCCGAATCGATACGTCTGTTTCACTTTTCGACCCGTAGGGTTCAGGGCGTATTCGCTGCTCGAGGATTCGTAGAATGCCATAACGGGAACAATGCAGCGTCGTTTTTCAAACGAGTCGCTCCAGAGGGCTGAAAAGGGCGCGCGTTCTAGGCGCGTGTTGAAGACGAGCTTTCCGTCGGAGGGCATCGGATAGCCCCAACGCAGGGACCGCACGTTGAGCGTGCCGCACAAAGGCGGCTGTAGGCTGCCGTTGGCCGCGTGGGGGCCTTGGTCCGAATGGCGGGGGCTGCTGCCGCAAGGAAATGGGCAGGCGCGGCAGCTCTGTGCGCATCCGCCGTCGACAATGACGCTGACTTCCGCATTGGGGAATGCGTCTATGCGTCGCGCAGGCCAGTCGGGCACAGGATTCAGGGGCGCATGCGTTTCGAGGCTGCGAACAACGGACATAGTTTCGTCCCAGGTCAGCATTGTGAACCTTTTGCACATGGCTTGGTCTCCTGTCCTGTTTACCCTTGTATTGCGCCACGTATCGCTTCGCCCGCGCTGTCAGGCCGCTGTCAGGCCGCGTCTTTTCGGACTACCCGCCGCTTTTTCTCCGAAGACGATTGCCCGACTTCGCGGCTTCGATATCATGGATTCGTTATAAAGCGAATTACATACGAACGATGCGGTGAGTGGCGGGCTGTGAAGACCTGCGCTGTGCGCGTTGGATCGTAATGTAGGAGAGATGGTACCAGGAGGCGTCATGGCTGATCGCGAAGAGCGTAAAATCCAGGCTTCGAAGCACGAAGCCCTCATGAAAGGTGCGTTTGCAGCGGAGACGCAGGCGGCCGTTGCGGCAACGATCGTCTATGAAGAAGGGGAGGGCCGCGAGCTTTCCATCCCCGAGCCGGCTTTCGAGTCTACCGAAACCGTGGTGACCAAGGCCTTCGTTCCGGAGGCCGCATATCGCTACGCGACAGGCAAGACCCTTATCGTGGATCCGGCCGCCTTCACGCGCCCTGGCGGTACATACGAAGATGGCGCATTCGGTCCCGAGCAGGTTATTTGCTCCGAGAGCAACCTGTATCAGATTTTGTACGGCCTCAAAGAGACGTACCACGATAAGAATCGTGATTACCGACGTGGCATGCTGTGCACCGATCGTGCGGCATACATCCCCGAAGTGGTGTTTCAGCATGGCGGAACCATGCGCAAGGCCGATGTCCTGGCCATTTCCGAGCCGCTGCGCGTTCGCGCCCTCGAAAACCACCGCTCCGAGCGCGAGTGCGATACGGCTCTTGCGGCGCGCATCGAGACCATTTTGCGCATTGCCGTGGCAAACGAATGCGAAACGCTCGTGTGCGGCGCGTTTGCCTGCGGAAATCTGGGATACGCATCGTCGCAGGTGATTGAGCTTTTCAAGGCATGGATCGATGCTCATCCGGGTTCGCTCGCTCGCGTGGTGTTTGCCGTTCCGCGAGTGCATTTTGATGCCTTCGACGCCGCATTCGGCAAGCCGGAGGAGGAAGAGGCTCCTGCCGTCGTGCGGGAGGAAGACATCGAAGACGAGGACGCCTTCGATATCTCTGGCATCGACCTTCCGGAAGGCGTGACATTTCGTTCATAGAAGTAAAAGTTTATACTGGTAAAGCCGACGGCGATTGTGGTTCTCGCGGTCGGCTGCGACATGCTTCGATTGTCGCATGACAGGTGAACCGCGCGAAGAGAGCGGAGGTTTTCATGCAGTGTCAGAAATGCGGCAATGAACTATCGCAGGGCTCGGCGTACTGCGGAAAGTGCGGATCGAAGGTCGAGGAGCCTGCGGTCGAGGCTTCCGTTTCGTCGTCTGAAACATCGGTTTTCAGCCCGGTCCAGGAGGCAGCGCCCGCTTATCAGCCTGCCGTTTCGCAGCCCGCTGTTCCTCAGCCTGCTGCTCAGCCGATTCAGGCTCCGGTCGGCTATGCTCCGACGCAGCCTCAAAACTCCGTTAATCCCTACGCCCGTCCCGAGGCGGGCGTAAGCTACACGGCCCACAGCCAGACTCCTCATCAGGGTCAGCCGCCCATGCCTACTCAGCGGGGATGCCTGGGCGCTGCTTTTCACGATATTATCTCGTCGCCCGGTTGGATCAAGCGCGTACTGCTCCTTATGGTCATGAAATGCGTGCCCATCCTTTCATTCTACGCGTCGGGCTATAACGTGCAGTGGGGCGCTCAAGCCGCACGCGGCAGCAACGCTCCGCTTCCCAAGGGCGTGTTCGACCGGAAGACCTTCTTGACGGGTCTGTTCATGGCGCTGCTGACCACGTTGCTCAATATAGCCAACGTTTGGATGTTCGCCCTGAACTTCATTCCCTTCATCGGGTTCATTCTTGTATTCGTCATCAACCTGTTTGCGGGCGCTTTCTATTCGCTGGCGGTTATGCGCATGGCTTTGTATAAGGCTCTGGGCCAAGCGTTCGAGCTCTCGGAGATCTTCCGTGCATATAAGAAGCGCATCGGCTCGCTGCTTGCTGCGGCGTGCGTGCCGGCCATCATCGTCAATGTCGTTTTCGTACTGGTTCTCGTTCTGATTCTTCTTATCATGGCGGCAGTTTCCTTCGCGGGCTCTTCCATGTCGTATGGCTATTCGGGATACGGCGGCCTTGGCGCCATATCGATGCTCTCTTACGACCCTGTCGGAGCGGTGCTCGGAATCGTTTCCGCGCTCGGCGTGATGTTCTTTGTGATCGGGGCGCTGTTCTTCTTCTTTAACGGCCTTGCCGAGGTGTGGTCTATGCGTGCTGTCGGCCTGTGGGTTGCTCGCTTTGCGCCTGAGTGGGCCGAAGAGGCGAAAGATTCCAAGGGATCGCTTTCGTAGGCGATAGAAGAACGGGATGAACGTATGATTCGCATGAATGCAGCACAGCAAGGCGGCGTTGCACATCGAATTCTTCCAAGAGCGGGCCGTGCGATTGCGGCCTGCTCTCTTTTTGGGGCCATGGCCTTCGGCGTTTCGGACGCGTATGGCGGCGATGCGCGTACATCTTTCGAGGGCGACGAAGGCGGAAGGTCTGTTTTCGCGGGCGCCCTTCGTCAGGCTTCTCCGGCTCTGTTCGAGATGCTCGACGAGCGTTCTTCGTTTCTGGAAGAGGCCGCTGCGCCGCGCCCTTCCGCCGAAGAGCTGCGTGCGTCGCTTGCTTTGTCGGAGGATTATCGGGGTTCGTTTTCGCACGGTCCTAAGCCTGCGGAGTATCAGAAGTACATCGTTTTGCACGATACCGAAGGATCAGCGGACGCGGCGTCCGTCATTTCCTGGTGGGATGCGAGCGGAAACGGTGTCGCAGCGCATTTCATCGTGAACAAAGACGGCTCTATCGTCCAGTGCGTTTCTTTGGATGAAATTGCCCACCATGCGGGCTTTGGGGATACGGGCCATAACGCGGCGTTCGGCGTGGAGGATGAAAGCCGAGACGATAAGGTTGGCACGACGCCTATCGGCGATTGGGCATCCGACTACGGTATGAACTCGTATTCGATTGGCATAGAGATGGTCCATAGAGGCGGCGAGGGGGATTATCCCGAAGAGCAATTGCAATCCCTTGACGCTTTGATTGCCTACATCGACGCTTATTACGGATTCAAAAGCGAGATAATTGACCATAAAGCGTGGAGAACGGGCAATTCGGATACGTCTCCTGAGTTCGCTTCGTATTTCGCGAACTATAAGGAATGTCGGGCGCACGAAGCTCCCTAGGACATAGGGGCGCACTGTGCGGCATCAAAATTTCCGCGCGTCCGTTTGGGCGCTTGAGGGCTGGCGCGTAGGAGATTCGGTACTATAGAGGACGCCTGGTTGCGTCGGTATTTGCGAGGGGGATTCATGGAGCAGCACGATAAAACATCCCAAGGAACGAACGGCTACTGCACGGCATGCGGTTCTCCGCTGGAAGAAGGGGTTTCTTTCTGCACGAAATCCGGCAATCCCGTCGCGGGCAAAGGCGCGGACGCCTCCTCGGAGTCGTCTGCTGGCGCCGTTGCATCTTCGGATGCCGCAGGCGTCGCCGCACCTGTCGACGCCGCAACGGTCGTCGAATCCGAAGGCGTTGCGACGCCTTCCGGTTATGAAACGGTGATGGTCGACGTCGAGTCCGATATGGCGCGCGAAGCCCAAGACGATAGGGACGCTGCCGCTCAGGCAACGGAAGCGCTCTACGGCGTCGAAGGCGTCGAAAGCGCGTTCGCCCCGAACGAGGGGGCTCCTGCTATGCCCGATGCGTCCAGGCAGCAAACGTCCACGGTGTCGAAGAAGCCCCTGTTCATTGGCATCGGCATTGCGGTCGTGCTGCTGGCGGTCGTCATCGTTCTTGTCGTGCTTGTCTTCGGCAAGGCGGGGTCGGCGCCCACTTCCGACGAAGGCTCTGCGCAGGATTCTGCCCCTGCGGTCCAGCAGCCTGAATCGACGGAAGGTTCTGCTGAGGAAGAAAAGGACGAAGAGGCAACTTCCGAGCCTGTGGTTGTCAATCTCACGGACAGTTACACGACGCGTTTCTCGGAAGTGAACGAAATCACGTACCCTGCGTTCACGTTCCAGTATCCCGGTTCGGGGTGGGCCGTCGTGGACGAGTCGGTAGCGGCTTCGGGCGAGCATGTAAGCGTAGGGAACGTGCGCAACGGTGCCGAGGTCTCGTATCAGCATTGGGGCTCGTATCCTTCCGGTAGCGCCGTTGCCGAGCTCGTCGACGTTGAACGCGTGGCGGATTCGTCTTTCGTTCCGTCCTATGTCCAGGCCAATGACCATAGCGACTTGGGCTCTTTCGGGGTTGTGCGCGCAACGCTGCGTGTTGACGGTGTCGATAACGGCACGGTCTATGCCGTCATTCCCGATGCGGCGCTGAAAAACCCCTCGTATATGGATATGGGATCCGGGCTTCCGGCGTTCGATTACAGCTCCTGGATTAGCTTCACATGCATGACTAGCGAAGAGCTTGACAAGCAGACCGAGCAGGAGGTCATCGCTATTCTTGCGAGCTTCAAGGTGGCGGAGGCTTCGGATAACGCGTCTGCTTCGAAGAAGAGCGGAGAGGGTTCGCTTTCCGACCCCGACGGCTATGTCCTCTCGGACAGCTCCTCCAGGACGTATTCCAATGCCGAGCTTGAAGCAATGTCGGATTACGAGCTTTACCTTTCTCGTAACGAGATTTTCGCGCGCCACGGCCGTATCTTCAAAAACAGCGACTTGCAGGAGTATTTTGGATCGAAGAGTTGGTATGACCCTCGCTATACGCCCGAGGAATTCAGCGAATCTATGTTGAATGCAAACGAGAAGGCCAATATCGAGCGCATGGCCAAGATAGAGCAAGACCGCAATTCTCCTTATATCGACTAGTCGCATTATGAAATACAGGATTCACGGACACAGGCATGCGGACTTTCTCTTTAGAGAGCTGGGGGAATACGCGTGCCTGTGGGGCGAAATAGAAGATGCGCTTGCGAGCATTTCCGACGATATGATCATCAAGGAATTCGAGGGCGAAGCGCGCAAGGCAAAATCGATATCGCAGGCCATCAATCGTCTGGTTAAGGCGGAGCTGGTCAAGCGTGCATGGCGGCCTGAAAGCTATATTTTCGCCGACGAAGAGTATGGGCGCGCGGCGAAGGGTACCTGGAGGTTGGATTTCGCCAAGGATGCGCTCAGCGTCGAGGTTGCTTTCAACCATCGCTCAGACATTTCGTGGAACCTCATCAAGCCCACCTTGGCGAGCGAACTCAATCATGTGCAAAAGGCCATTCAGACCAGCGGCGGCGTTGTGATTACGGCAACGCAGTCCATGAAAGAGGCTGGCGGATTCGATAGCGCAGTCGGTACGTACGAAGACTACGTGCAGTATTTGAAGCCCCTCGGAACCATGCTGCCGGCGCCTCTTGTCATCGTGGGGCTTGAGCCGCCTGAGACGTTTCGGATTGCGGTCGAAGACGGCAAAGGGTCGAGCAGGGTCGGCCGTGTCATGAAGTATGCCGCAACGACGCCCTCGGGCGAATTCGTATGTCCCGATTGCGGCTGCGTGCTCGCGGCGGACGCTTGCGGAGGTTCGGCATGCGCATGTGACGAATGCGGCAGGGGCCTGATTATTCCCGATTCGCTTTTTTAGCGTTCATGTATAGAAAGCCGCGGCACCCGGACCATGAAGGAACGGATGTCGCGGCTTTGCGTGTTCTGATTGCTCTTAAGGCTTATGCGAAGAAGAGCTCAGAGAGGGTCATCGGGTCGATATACTCGCCGTCTTTGTATACGCGCATGTTGCCGGAGGCAATTTCGTCAATCAGGATGACATCGCCGTTGGCGTCGTAGCCAAACTCGAACTTGATATCGTAAAGAACGAGACCCTTTTCCTTCAGGTCGTCGGCGACGATCTGGGTAATCTTCTGGGTCATGTCCTTGAGCTGATCGTACTGCTCAGCGGTCATGACGCCGAGGACAACCAGGCCGTCCTTGGTGACCAGCGGGTCGCCAAGTTCGTCGTTCTTGAAAGTGGTTTCAACATAGGCAGGCAGGTCTGCGCCCTCTTCGACATACTGCTTATAACGACGATAGAAGGAGCCGACAGCCTTGTGGCGGCAGATGACCTCGAGGCCTTCGCCGAAGACCTTGGCAGGAAGAACTTCCATGGTGGTGTTTTCGAGGTCGGCGTTTACGTAGTGGGTCTTGATGCCTGCGGCGTTGATCTTTTCGAAGAAGTAGATGGACATGCGCAGGTTAACGTCGCCAACGCCTTCGATCGTGAGACCCACAGAGTTCTCGCCGGGATCGAAAACGCCATCTTTACCCGTGCAGTCATCCTTGAATTTCAACAGGTAATTGCCGTTTTCCAGGGCGAAGACGTCTTTGGTCTTTCCGGAGTACACGAGTTCATGAGCCATGGAGGGTCCTTTCCGCATATGTTTTATCGGGCCATGATCTAACGGAGACAGTTTACTCTCATAAACATAGTATGGAGGCGATTTCTTTATCTCTTAATAGAATCTGATTTTTTGAAACACATCCGAAACAAAATAGGCAGAACAATAAGCGGGAAGTCGGTGCTCGGAATCTTTTCAGAGGGTGCGCTAAAAAGGGGCTGTTCTGGAGGGAACGTCCTAGAGGAAGTAGTGAAAAGGATTCGGCTCCTGGCCGCTGTCTCTGCGAGCGCTGTGCTCGCCCTTTGGAAGCAGGTCGCAGATATCGACTCCAAGAGCGTCGGCAATGCGATACAGCGTCTGGAGGGACGGATTTGCTCTGCCGTGCTCTATGCGAGTAACCTGGTTCGGATGGACGCCGGCCATGAGTCCGAATTCGCGCAAGCTCATCCCCGTTCGTTCTCGGTGGCGGAGGATGTTAAGGCCGAGCTGTGTCTTGTACGCGTCGAGTGTGATCATGTGGTTAGCGTACGGACGCTTCGGCTGATGCTGTAACCATAGAATGTTACAAAAAGAGTAGGATAGGTGGGGTGAAGAGGTACGGCTAGGCAAACGCCGGACAGGGGGCAATGGATGGAAGGCGTCGATTTTTCTCGGCTTGATGTCGCTCTGGCGATATACGATGCGAACGACGACCCTCGCGAGGCCGACCTTTTATGCGGCGTTGCGTTGCAGAAGGACGATCTTGAAGCATTTTTGCAAGACCTGTGCGATCTCGTCGAGCGCAAATACGGAGGCATGCGGTTTTCGCGGCTTCTTGACGAGGACCAGGGCGACGAAGCCATGAAGTCTGCATGCATTCGGTGGAGGTCGGATTTCTTGGCCAGCGTTATCGAGGAGGCCGAACGCTGTCTTGCCGAGAAGGATCGGCGCGAAGGATGCTGAGGCGTTCCTGCTCGCGAAGCATATCTTCGAATCCTCTTAACGCCGCAAAAGGCATGAATTGACGCGCGCGGTCGGGATGCCATACGGCGCGGTGGGCGTGGGGTGCCGGATTGCCTGCCGGTATGAGCTCTTTTTCGGGAACGGGGTTTCTCGACGCGTCATGCATGATGTCCTCCAATTTGGTTGTTGCGGTCTCTCGCGGTTGCCTTCTCTTTGAGGCTCATACCTTTGAGCAGGGAGTTTTTTCCGAACTTTTCTTTCACGGCAATGGCGGCCTCTTGGATGCCCCTTTCTTTTCTCCTGGATTCGGTTTCGTCGAAAAGAGCGGCTTGGCAGCCCTCTGCATCTACTTCCGAAAACCCTATGCTTATACGTCTGATAGGACGGGACCTGTCGACCTCCCTGCTGAAGAGGCGGTCGAATTCGGCGGTTATGAACAGCGAGGAGTTTGTGGGGGCGCTAAGCGTCATAGAGCATCCGTCATGGGGAGGTTCTTCGGGGCGTTCGCGAGCAGACGGAGCGGGCCTGTCGCCTCGTGGCTGAATGCTGTTGGCATAGCCCACGAAAAGGGAAAGGCGATCGGTCTGCAAGCCGCGCCTTACAAGGTCGAGCACGCTTGCGTCGATCATCTCGTGCATGACGAGGCGGGCGTCGTCTGCCGAATAATCGCAAGGAAGCACCTGCCCGTTCACGGTGGAGCGCTCTTTGGGCACGTAGCTTTTGATGTCCGCCATAGTGCATGGCTCCTGTCCCCAGGCATGGTCGACGAGATATTCGGCATTGGCGCCGAACTCTTTGTAGAGGATCTGGCGGTCGAGTTCCGCGATGCCTTTGAGGTCGTGAACGCCGTGCTGCGCGAGTCTGCGGGCAATGCCGGGACCTATGTTCCAGATATCGGTGATAGGGCGGTGGGTCCAAAGGCTCTCTATGAAGGACCGTTCGTCAAGCATCCCGATATTGTCGGACACGTGCTTTGCCGTGATATCAAGCGCGACTTTCGCAAGGAACAGGTTGGTTCCTATGCCCGCTGTGGCGCAGATTCCCGTTGCAGCGCGCACTTCGTCCATGAGCATATGCGCGAACTCTTTCGCACTAAGCGAATAAAGGCGTAAATAGGGCGTGGCGTAGATGAAGCATTCGTCTATTGAATACACGTGGATATCATCTGGGGAGACGTAACGGAGGTATATCGCATAGATTTGCGCGGAGACTTCCATATAGCGCTTCATGCGAGGTTTGGCCATGATATAGGGGATTTCTTCGGGGATTTCGAACACGCGGCAGCGGTTCCTGACCCCGATTTTCTTTAGCGCCGGCGTGATTGCCAGGCATATGGTGGTGCGCGACCTTTCTGGATCGGCGACGACGAGGTTCGTTTCAAAGGGGTCGAGGCCGCGCTCGATGCATTCTACGGATGCGTAGAAGCATTTCAGGTCTATGCAAATGTAAGCATCTGCGCATTCGGACTGCTTTCTCACGATACCCCCTAAAATACGAACAAGTGTTCCCATAATAGCGCAAAATATGCTAAAGTCGAAGGGCGTTCGAGAGAAAAAACGGCATGCTTCGCTACACTGAAGCCAGTGTGTTTTGGCGCATGAATCATAGGGAAGATGAAGGGGAAATTTAAGAAAGCGGGGAATCGCATGAATCTTGAAGAATGGCAGACGCGGGTAGACAGCATAGACCTGGGCGGAATTCGTCTTTACCACGCCTACGCTTTCAACGAGAAGACAAGGCAGGTCATAGAGGGAGACATGGAAGATACGGACGAGGAATTCGTGCGCGCCCGCTTCCAGCAGCAGCTCATAGGTACGCTTATGCAGATGGACATGGAAGAAAGCATGCGCGCGAAAGAAGAAGCGAAAGACGAAGGGTAGCGCTAGCTTTACAAACCGTCCGCTACGCCGTTCATGCAAAAAAGACCCCCTCAGCCTTTATTCATGGCGAGGGGGTCTTGCATTCGGGCTTGTTTGCGCGCTATTCAGTGAAGTAGCTTACGCCGCCTTCAATGAGGGGTTGGAACGTGTCTCCGGGGACGTTCTTGTACAGACCGAAGCCGTTGCGCTCGGTATGGCCCATCTTGCCAAGGACGCGGCCGTCCGGGCTGGTGATGCCTTCGATGGCCATGACGGAGCCGTTGGGGTTCACGCTCAAATCCATAGACGGTATGCCCGCCTCGTCGACGTACTGCGTGGCAATCTGGCCGTTGGCGGCAAGCTGAGCGGCAAGCTCGGGGCTCGCGACGAAGCGGCCCTCGCCGTGGCTGATGGCCACGGTGTGAACGTCGCCCACTTCGCACTTGCTGAACCAAGGCGAGAGATTGGATGCCACGCGGGTGCGCACCAGACGGCTCTGGTGACGACCGATTTCGTTAAAGGTCAAAGTCGGGCAGGTCTCGTCCATCGGGCGGATGTCGCCGTAGGGCACCAGGCCCAGCTTGACGAGCGCCTGGAAGCCGTTGCAGATGCCCAGCATCAAGCCGTCGCGGTTCTGCAGCAGCTCGCGCACGGCCTCGGTGACCTCGGGGGCGCGGAAGAACGCGGTGATGAACTTCGCGGATCCGTCGGGCTCGTCGCCGCCGGAGAAGCCGCCGGGCAGCATGACGATCTGGCTGTTGTTGATGGCCTCGACGAGCGCCTTGGTGCTTTCGGCGACTGCGGCGGGCGTGAGGTTGTTGATGACCAGAGTCTGAGCTTCGGCGCCAGCGCGCTCGAAAGCATGAGCGGTGTCGAATTCGCAGTTCGTGCCCGGGAATACCGGAATAATGACGCGCGGCTTGGCAATCGATCCGCAATAGGTCAAAGGCAGAGCATCGGTGTAGGTGACGGGCTCGACCTTCGGTGCTGCGGCGCGATCTTCGTCGGTGCTGCGATACGGGAATACGGGCTCGATGGCGCCTTCCCATGCTTCCTGGAGCTCGGCGAGATTGAGGGTTTCGCCCGCAGCGACGAATTCGTATGCCTCGGTGGTCTGACCGATTTCAGTAACGGACAAAAGTTCGCCGTCTTCGGGAAGCTCTGCATCGTCGGCGAGTTCGACCACGAATGCGCCGTAGTTCAGGTCGAACAGGGCGTCCGCGGAAAGGTTCTCATCGAGCTTGAGGCCGATGCCGTTGCCGACGCACATCTTGAAGAGAGCCTCGGCAAGGCCGCCGAATCCAGGGGTGGAGACAGCGAGGACGTTGCCTTCGTCAATCAGACCCTCAACCACATCGACGGCGTCGAGGAAGCCCTCGGCCTCGGGCATGGCGGAGTCTTTCTTGTAGGCGGGCTCGATCAGTACGACGCGGCTGCCGGCTTTCTTGAATTCGGGGGAGGTGACGCGATCCACGTGGCCCACGGCGGTAGCGAAGCTGACCAGGGTGGGGGGAACGTCCAGCGTCTCGAAGCTGCCGGACATGGAGTCTTTGCCGCCGATGGCACCGACGCCAAGCTCCACCTGCGCTTTCAACGCACCGAGAACTGCGGCGGCGGGCTTGCCCCAACGCTGTGCTTCGTTACGCAGACGCTCGAAGTACTCCTGGAAGGTCAGGTAGGCATTTTCGCGCTCGAAGCCTGCAGCGACGAGCTTGGCGACGCTTTCCACGACGGCCACATAGGAGCCCTCGAACTGATTGGCGGAAGACAGATAAGGGTTGAATCCCCATGCCATGCCGGAGCACGTGGTGGTCTCGCCGTCAACCGGGAGCTTGGCGGCCATAGCCATGGCGGGGGTGAGCTGGTTCTTGCCGCCGAACGGCATGAGCACGGTGGCAGCGCCGATGGTGGAGTCGAATCGTTCGGAAAGGCCCTTGTTGGAGCAGACGTTGAGGTCGGTCACCAGGCCGAGCATGCGCTCCTCGAGGGTGTCGCCCTTCCATTCAGGGATGTAGCGGCCGCCCTTTTCGATGTGAACATTCTGGCTTTTCGGCGCGCCGTTGGATGCCAAAAACGCGCGGCTGACGTCGACGATGGCATCGTCGTTCCAGGTCATGCGGACGCGGGCTTCTTCGGTAACCTCTGCAATCGGGGTTGCCTCGAGGTTTTC
>ERZ825896.1210-NODE-1210-length-30051-cov-12.208694_pt1 | contig 30051 bp, 24 predicted proteins | sample MGYA00519858_ERZ825896 | MGnify/ENA primary metagenome ERZ825896 (study PRJEB31778, sample SAMEA3449214) | human gut metagenome | biome: human gut; feature: human-associated habitat; material: faeces | place: United Kingdom | collected 2010/2012 ...
CAGCCTGGCCCAGCGTCTGGTAGGAGCCGGGGATGGTCTCCGGGCGGTCGGTCTCGTTTTCGAGCAGCGCGCCGCGGGTGCGCAGATAGTACTGGTAGTCCTCCTCTTCGGCGTCATCCCAGATGTTCTTGACCCAGATGGGCTTCTCATACGGCAGCTTGCCGCACTCGAGCAGTGGGAAGATCTCGTGGATGGTGTCGTAGGCGTCGACATCGTAGCGCTGGTAGGTCAGGTAGTAGGTGCCGAGGATCATATCCTGCGTCGGCACGGTGACCGGCTTGCCGTCCTGCGGACGGAGCAGGTTGTTGGCCGAGAGCATCAGGATGCGGGCCTCTGCCTGCGCTTCGGCGGACAGCGGCACGTGAATGGCCATCTGGTCGCCGTCGAAGTCGGCGTTGAACGCGGTGCAGCAGAGCGGATGGAGCTTGAGCGCGCGGCCCTCGACGAGGACGGGCTCAAACGCCTGGATGCCGAGGCGGTGCAGCGTCGGCGCACGGTTGAGCATGACCGGGCGGTCCTTGATGATGTCTTCGAGCGCGTCCCAGACCTCGTCCTTGCCCTTGTCGATCATCTTCTTGGCGGACTTGATGTTGTTGGCAAGACCGTCTTCGACGAGCTTCTTCATGACGAACGGGCGGAACAGCTCGATGGCCATTTCCTTCGGCACGCCGCACTGGTACATCTTGAGTTCCGGTCCGACGACGATAACGCTTCGGCCGGAGTAGTCAACACGCTTGCCGAGCAGGTTCTGGCGGAAGCGGCCCTGCTTGCCCTTGAGCATGTCGCTGAGGGACTTGAGCGCGCGGTTGTTCGCGCCGGTGACGGCACGGCCGCGGCGGCCGTTGTCGATCAGGGCGTCGACGGCTTCCTGCAGCATGCGCTTTTCGTTGCGGACGATGATGTCCGGCGCCTGCAGCTGGATGAGCCGCTTGAGGCGGTTGTTGCGGTTGATGACGCGGCGGTAGAGGTCGTTGAGGTCGGAGGTCGCGAAGCGGCCGCCGTCGAGCTGGACCATCGGACGCAGCTCAGGCGGGATGACGGGCAGCACGTCCATGATCATCCACGTCGGGTCGTTGCCGGAAATGCGGAAGGACTCGACCACCTCGAGGCGCTTGATGATGCGCAGCTTCTTCTGGCCCGAAGCGTCCTTCAGCTCGGACTTGAGCTGCTCGGAAAGCTCATTGAGGTCGATCTGCTGCAGCAGCTCCTTGACGGCTTCGGCGCCCATGCCGGCCTTGAAGTCGTCCTCATACTTTTCGCGCATGTCGCGGTATTCTTTTTCGGACAGGATCTGGTTCTTGGCCAGCGGGCAGTCGCCGGGATCGGTGACGATGTAGCTGGCGAAGTACAAAACCTTTTCGAGGATGCGGGGGCTGATATCGAGGAGCAGACCCATGCGGGACGGGATGCCCTTGAAATACCAGATGTGGCTGCAGGGCGCGGCGAGCTCGATATGGCCCATGCGCTCGCGGCGGACCTTGGCGCGCGTGACCTCGACGCCGCAGCGGTCGCAGATCTTGCCCTTGTAGCGGATCTTCTTATACTTGCCGCAGTGGCACTCCCAGTCCTTCGTCGGGCCAAAGATGCGCTCGCAGTACAGGCCGTCGCGCTCGGGCTTCAGGGTGCGGTAGTTGATGGTTTCAGGCTTTTTGACCTCTCCGTAGGACCATTCACGGATCTTTTCCGGGGAAGCAATACCGATCTGGATTGCGCTGAATGTTGCATGACTCATTGTATTGCCGCCTCCTTCTTATTCATTCTCCGAATCGGCATCGGAGTCCATGGTATAACTGTCGTTCAGCAGGCCGAAGACGTCGTCCTCATCCTGGATCTCGAAGCCGGCGTCCGCCGCTTCGTCCGCGTCGACGTCCTTGCCGTTCGGCAGATCGTCGTCCATGGTGATCTCGTCCTCCGGCAGGGCCTTGCCGCCCGCGCCGTAGATGGAATCGTCGTCATCGTCGTCCTTGAGGTCGACTTCCTCACCGTTCTCGCCCAGGATCTTGATATCGAGGCAGAGGGACTGCAGTTCCTTGACCAGGACCTTGAACGACTCGGGCACGCCCGGGGTCGGGACGTTGTGGCCCTTGACGATGGCTTCATAGGTCTTGACACGGCCGGTCACGTCGTCGGACTTGACCGTCAGGATCTCCTGCAGGGTATAAGCAGCGCCGTAAGCTTCCAGCGCCCAGACTTCCATTTCGCCGAAGCGCTGGCCGCCGAACTGCGCCTTGCCGCCGAGCGGCTGCTGGGTAACGAGGGAGTACGGGCCGGTGGAACGGGCATGGATCTTATCGTCGACCAGATGGTGGAGCTTGAGGTAGTACGGGTAGCCGACCGTGACGCGCTGGTCAAACGGCTCGCCGGTCCGGCCGTCATAGAGGACGGTCTTGCCGTCTTCGGCGACGCCGCCCTGCTTGAGCAGCTCGCGGATCTCTTTTTCGTTTGCGCCGTTGAAGATCGGGGTGGCGACCTTCCAGCCCAGCGCGTGGGCCGCGTAGCCCAGATGGACCTCGAGGACCTGACCGATGTTCATACGGGACGGGACGCCCAGCGGGTTCAGGACGATATCCAGCGGGGTGCCGTCGGGCAGGAAGGGCATATCCTCCTGCGGCAGGATGCGGGAGACGACACCCTTGTTGCCGTGACGGCCGGCCATCTTATCGCCGACGGAGATCTTACGCTTCTGGGCGATATAGACGCGGACGACCTTGTTGACGCCCGGGGCCAGCTCGTCGCCGTTTTCACGGGTGAAGACCTTGACATCGACGATGATGCCGGCTTCGCCGTGCGGGACCTTCAGCGAGGAATCGCGGACCTCGCGGGCCTTTTCGCCGAAGATGGCGCGCAGCAGACGCTCTTCTGCGGTCAGCTCCGTCTCGCCTTTCGGGGTGACCTTGCCGACCAGATAGTCGCCGGAGGTGACCTCCGCGCCGATGCGGATGATGCCGTTTTCGTCGAGGTCCTTGAGGGTGTCCTCGCCGACGTTCGGGATATCGCGGGTGATCTCTTCCATGCCGAGCTTGGTGTCGCGGGATTCGGTCTCATACTCCTCGATGTGGATGGAGGTGAAGACGTCCTCGCGGACCAGGCGCTCGTTCAGAAGGATGGCGTCCTCGTAGTTGTAGCCTTCCCAGGTCATGAAGCCGATGAGCACGTTCTTGCCGAGCGCGATCTCGCCCTGCGAGCAGGCGGGGCCGTCGGCGATGACCTGACCGGCCTCGACGCGTTCGCCGACCGTGACGATCGGGCGCTGGTTGATGCAGGTGCCCTGGTTGGAGCGGGCGAACTTCGTGAGGGTATAATCGGCGGTGTTGCCGTCGTCATAGCTGACGGAGATGTTGGTCGCGGAGACGCGGGTGATGACGCCGGGGCCCTTGGCGGTGATGCAGACCTCGGAGTCGACCGCGCACTTGTGCTCGATGCCGGTGGCGACGATCGGCGCCTCGGTGACCATCAGCGGCACGGCCTGACGCTGCATGTTCGCGCCCATCAGTGCGCGGTTGGCGTCGTCGTTTTCGAGGAAGGGGATGAACGCGGTCGCGATGGAGGTCATCATGTTGGGCGAGACGTCGACGTAGTCGATGAGCTCGCGCTCGACGGAGATGATCTCGTCGCGGTGGCGGCAGATGACGCGCGGGTTGGCAAAGCGGCCTTCCTCGTCGAGCGGCTCGGCGGCCTGGGCGACGTAGTAATCGTCCTCGACGTCGGCGGTCATGTACTCAACGATGTCGGTGACCTTGCCGGTCGCTTTGTCGACCTTGCGGTACGGCGCTTCGATGAAGCCGTATTCATTGATCTTGGCGTAGGTGGCCAGGTAGTTGATCAGACCGATGTTCGGACCTTCCGGCGTCTCGATCGGGCACATACGGCCGTAGTGGGTGTAGTGGATATCGCGGACGTCGAAGGACGCGCGCTCGCGGGACAGACCGCCGGGGCCAAGCGCGGACAGACGGCGCTTGTGCGTCAGCTCTGCCAGCGGGTTGTTCTGATCCATGAACTGCGACAGCGGGGAGGAGCCGAAGAACTCCTTGATGACCGCCGTGACAGGCCGGATGTTGATGAGGCTCTGCGGCGTGACGACGTCGAGATCCTGGATGGTCATGCGCTCGCGGATGACGCGCTCGAGACGGGTGAAGCCGACGCGGAACTGGTTCTGCAGCAGCTCGCCCACGCAGCGCAGGCGGCGGTTGCCCAGATGGTCGATATCATCCTTGGTGCCTGCGCCCTGCACCATGCAGCACAGGTAGTTGATGGAGGCAAGGATGTCGTCCTTGGTGATGTGCTTCGGAATGAGCTCGTCGCGGCGGGCCTCGATGGCCTCTTCCCAGCCGTCGGCGGGGACGGTCTCGAGCATTTCGCGCAGGACATTGAAGCAGACCTTCTCCTTGATGCCGTACTGGGCCGGGTCAAAGTCGACGAACTGCGCCATGTCGACCATGCCGTTGGAGAAGACGACGACCTTGCGGTCGTTGACCTCGATCACGGCGCGGCTGACGCCGCGGCGGGAGATCTCGTGCGCCTTTTCGCGGGTGACGGTCTCGCCGTTCATGGCGATGATCTCGCCGGTCATCGGGTCGGTGACCGGCTCGGCAAGCACCTGGCCGCTCAGGCGGCTCCAGATGTCGAGCTTCTTGTTGAACTTATAGCGGCCGACCTTGCTCACGTCGTAGCGGCGGGCATCGAAGAACAGCGCGTCGAGATAGCTCTCGGAGCTTTCGACTGTGGGCGGCTCGCCCGGACGCAGGCGGCGGTAGATCTCAAGCAGGGATTCCTCGCGCGTCTTGCACGGATCCTTGTCCATCGTGGCCTTGATGAGCGGATCTTCGCCGAACATCTCGGTGATCTGGCCGTCGGTGGCGACACCCAGGGCGCGGATGAGGCAGGTGATGGGCAGCTTGCGGTTTTTGTCGATACGGACCCAGAATACATTATTATAATCGGTCTCGTATTCCAGCCAGGCGCCGCGGTACGGGATCACGGTCGCGGAATAGATGTGCTGATCGGTCTTGTCGACCTCGTCGCCGAAGTAGACGCCGGGGCTGCGGACGATCTGGGAGACGATGACGCGCTCGGCGCCGTTGATGACGAAGGTGCCGCCGTTGGTCATGAGCGGGAAATCGCCCATGAAGATCTCCTGCTCCTTGATCTCGTCGGTCTCCTTGTTGTGCAGACGCACACGGACCTTGATGGGCTTGGCATACGTCGCGTCGCGCTCCTTGCACTCCTCCACGGAGTACTTGGGCGGCTCGTTCATGGAGTAATCGAGGAAGCTCAGCTCAAGGTTGCCGGTGTAGTCGGTAATGGTATCGACGTCGCGGAAAACCTCGCGCAGACCCTCACGAAGGAACCATTCGTAGGAATCCTTCTGGATCTTGAGCATGTTCGGGATCTCCAGAATCTGGTCTTGCTTGGCAAAGCTCTTGCGGAGCGTCTTGCCCATCATGACATCCTTTGTGATCGCCATGGAACTTCATCACAGCCTTTCTGTTGTTGTCTTATGGCACGCCTGGTTGCGTTGTTTAAAAGTTTCCATCTCCGCTTGCATCCGGCCATCCGCGGTGCTATAATCACCACAGATATTGGTGAAAGCTGCGCATGGCCCTATACAGGCATTATGGACTTACATTCTATCAGCTTTTGTCCGCAATGTCAATTCTCCCACCCCATTTTTGTGAAATATTTTCCGTTGACAGCCGCTGCGTCCCTGGGATGCAGCGGTTTTTTGCATAAAAACACGAAAAAAGCGCCGCCCGTTTGTGGGGCGTTCGTAAGACAGTTAAATTTGCAAATGGCGTGACTTTCGTGGTCACACCTTTTGCTTTAAGAGGATAGCCGCAAAGTGGCGCAAGGGGTGCAGACCCTTGTTCGGAACGAAGTAACGCATAACAGCCCGGACATTCAGGTGCCCGGGCTGTTCAGTCTCACAGAGCGCACATACGGGGCTTGACCCGTATAGAAGTGCGCCCTTGTATCAGTTCGAAAAATTGGAATTTGGCTAGCAGGGCAAGACAGATATTTATTTTTGGAAATTCTCTTTCAGCTTGCAGCCAATGAAAGAAACTGCAACCATAAGGGCAAAGCAAGTAACATAAGCGGTGAATACACTATGACTCCAATTTGTTAGACTGAAGCCGAGTTGTAACATAGGCAAGTAGAAAAATTGTGACCAACTTCCAACACAGTTCATCCAATAGGCATGAAGAAATAGTTCCTGGATACCAAGCAATAGTAAATCTAATGAAGCGATTAGATTCAAGGAAATAACAATTGCTTTCGTACTGTGAGAACGGTCATTGAGCAGAAACGCAATACAACCCCATAGGCACAGCACAGCCAGCGATATGAATCCATACGGAAGAACAGAATCTACATAGGTAAGCATATACCAATTTTGAATACAACCAATAAGAAAAGGTAACGCACCAAAAACAAAAGCAATGATGACAGGGAATCTCTTTTTCATTTGGATACCTCCTTAGTCAAATTCCGATTTTGCAGGTCTGTTCGCTTCCATATTATCGCATAACAGGATAAAATACAAGAACAGCCACCGCGGTTCAAACTACGGTGGCTGTTAACTGTCTTACGGACACCCGCCCTTCGGGCGGCGCTTTGCAGTTGGATTTACTTGTCTTCCGGCTCCTCGTCTTCCATGTCGAACTCGAGCTCTTCGCCGCAGTTCGGGCAGGTGGTAGCGCCTTCGTCGAGCATTTCCTCGTCGATGGTGATGACCTCGCCGCAGGTCGGACATTTGACCTCATAGAGCGTCTCGGTGCCGAAGTCGTACTCGTCCTGGTCGTCGGCGTCGTCTTCGTCGGAGATGTCTTCGTAGTCGTCATCCTCGTCGTACTCGTCATCGTACTCGTCGTCATCGTCGTCCATCAGATAGTCGTCGATGTTGTCGAGATCCTCTTCGATGCAGTCGAGCTCGTCCGAGATGCAGTCCACGACCTCTTCCAGATCGGAAACATTCTCAGCCACATCCTGAAGCATGCTGATGATCTCGGAGATCAGCTTGCCCTCGTTGGTCTCGGTGTCGAGCTTCATACCCTCCATCAGGCCCTTGAGATATGCGGATTTTTCAGAAAGCGTCATCGTAAAATCTCCTTTCCGGCAGTTTGCCTGTCCTGTAATGACGGATCAACCCTTGACACGGCCCAGATATTCACCCGTGCGGGTGTCGATCTGGATCTTTTCGCCCTCGTTGATGAACAGCGGGACCTTGATCTCGGCGCCGGTCTCAACGGTAGCGGGCTTGGTGACGTTGGTAGCGGTATCGCCCTTGACGCCCGGGTCGGCCTTGGTGACGGTCAGCTCGACGAAGTTCGGGGTCTCGACGCTGAAGATGTTGCCCTTGTAGCTCAGGAGCTTGACCGGGGTGTTTTCCTTGATGAACTTGAAGGAATCGTCGAGCATGTCCTTGCTGACGGGGACCATGTCGTACGTTTCCTGATCCATGAAGTAGTACAGATCACCGTCGTTGTAGCTGTACTCATAATCCTTGCGCTCGATGAAGGCTTCCTCGAACTTCGCAGTCGGGTTGAAAGAAGTCTCGGTCACGGCGCCGGTCACAACGTTCTTCATCTTGGTGCGGACGAACGCAGCGCCCTTGCCGGGCTTGACATGCTGGAACTCAACGACCTGCATGATCTTGCCGTCCATCTCGAAAGTTTTACCGTTTCTGAAATCGCCAGCGGTAATGGTAGCCATAAAATATTCCTCCAATATGTGTATAATACACCAACAAAATAAAATAGCGTATTGATTTTACACTATTATGATCGGCTTTTCAAGGGATTCTTATAAAATAATCAAATTTTTCGGACTCTTCGTCAGGATCTCGCAGCCGGTGTCGGTGATGACGGTCACGTCCTCGATCCGGACGCCGAACTCGTCGGGGATATAGATGCCCGGCTCCGCCGAGACGACCGCGCCAGCGGGCATGGGCTTGTCGTTGCGCATGCTGGCGTTCGGGGCCTCATGGATGAGCAGGCCCAGGCTGTGGCCGTAGCTGTGGCCGAAGCAGCCGACAAACCCGGCGTCGTCGATGACCTTGCGGGCTGCGGCGTCCATCGCCTTACCGGTGACGCCCGCCTTCGTCGCGGCGATGCCGGCCAGCTGCGCCTCGAGCACGGTATGATAGACCTTGTCCATCTTCTCCGACACATAGCCGAGCGCGATGGTCCGCGTCATGTCGGAGCAGTAGCCGTGATACAGGCAGCCGAAGTCCATGGTGACGAAATCGCCGTACTGCAGCTCCCGCTCGGACGGCACGCCGTGCGGCAGGCTGGTGTTCGGGCCGGAGATGGTGATGGGGTCGAAGGACGGGCCCTCGGAGCCGAACTTGTACAGCCGGTAGATGAGCTCGGCGCACAGCTCCTTCTCCGTCATGCCCGGGCGGATAACGTTGAGCAGGTCCTCAAACGTGCGGTCGGTGATCTCCTGCGCCTTTTTCATATATTCGATCTCCCACGGCTCCTTGGACTGCCGCGGGGCGTTGATCTCGGCGGAATAGGGGTGCAGAACGGCGTTCAGCTTCGTGTTGTAGAGCGTGTACTCTTCCACGGTCAGCGAATCGTCTTCAAAGCCCAGGGTCTTGACGGTATGGGCGGCAATGGCGTCGTTGATGAGCTTGGTGTAGGGATGGTCCGCGTCGGTCATGACGACGGTAAAGCCGGGCAGGTTCTTCTGGGCCGCTTCGATATAGCGGAAGTCGGTGAAGTAGTAGCTCTCCTCCTTGCAGATGACAGACACGCCCTCTGCCACACAGTATTCCGCGGCATACATCCGGTTATGCTTCGAGGTCAGAAGCAGCGCGTCGACTTCGCCCTTGGCGATCAGGTTGCGGTACTTTTCAATGTTTTTCATGACGGATCCTCCATTTTCCGATTGCAATAAAGGGAAGCTCGGCCACGTGGCGGAGCTTGAGCCATATGGTGTGATTATGAATGGCCGAGATCAGGATGGACTGCACCCCGGCGCAGTTGGCGCCGAGCACGTCCGTAAAGATCTGGTCGCCGACGAGCGCGCACGCCGCGGGGTCGAGCGCATAGCGTGTCAGACAGGCGCGGATGCCGCGCGAAAAGGGCTTTTTCGCGTGCGTGATGCAGTCGAGCCCGTATGTTTTGCAGAACTCCACCACGCGGGGCTTTTTGCTGTTCGACACGATGCACAGGCGGATCTCGGACGCCTGCATGGTCCGGATCCAGGCAGCCATCTGCGCGGTCGGCTCGCTCGTGGTGTAGGGGACGATGGTGTTGTCAAAATCCAGCATCAGAAACGAGATCCCGCGCGCGCGCAGCGCCTCGGCGGTCACGTCGGTCAGATGCGGGAAGATCATGCGGGGCAAAAACGAAAACGGCATACGGTCTCCTGCAGCTTCATAAGTTTGATGATATCAGTATAACACAAAAAGGTAGGTTTGTCCATGATCCTGTATCCATTTCAGCCCGATCTTCCCTTCGGCTACAGCGTCACCGGCTTCGACGAGGAGAAAAAAACGCCCGGTGCGGAGCTCTATCTGCTCCCGCCGGGCACGCAGATCCCCGCGGAATTCACCGGCGGCGCGATCTTCAGCGAAGCGCCGGGCTGCGCCGACGCGCGCCTCCTGCAGCCCGCGCAGTCGGCCGCGCCGGACGCGGCCGGGGTCTGGGCGGACACGCAGGTGTCGGGCGGGTCACTGGAGGGGTACGTCCGGGCGCTGCTGGCACGGTGGGGCGAGCGGCTGTGGATGTACCTGTGGCCGCTCTGCATGCGCTTCCCGGTCCCCTGCCCCACCGGCGTCGGTGAAGCGCTGGGCCCGGATGAGGCCCGCACCCTGCAGGCGCAGTATCCGTCCCATTACTCCCCTGACCTCGTCTGCCGCTACAGCTTCTACCTCGATGCCGCCGGCCAGCCCCGGGTCTTCCTCTTCGACACCCCCGAGACCTGCCGCCAAAAGCTCGCCCTCCTCCGCCCCCTCGGCCTCCAGCAAGTCTTCGGCTGGATCCCATAAGCGCACGCCCCCCAGGAGAAGGCATTTGGTCCGTGCAAATACAGAAATCCAATGCAAAAAGGTGCAGCCCGGCAAATCCGGCCTGCACCTTCTATTGACTGCAAATATTCAAAGGCAACTGCTCACAAACCTGGTTCCCGCGTATCAGGCGGCGCGTAGTCGGACACCCGTAAGGTGACTATCGTGTGGAACGACGCCTGAAACATTGGTTCCTGCCTGAATTCAGAGGCAGGAAGCACCAAACGCATCCAAGCACTCTTTTCTCCCCTATCTTTTCTCTTGCGAGAGAAAAGATAGGGCCGCCGGAGGCGATGGCAGTCGCAAATTTGCGACAACAATCCCTCAGTCACCTTCGGTGACAGCTCCCTTTACACAAGGGAGCCTGGGAGGGGAGGCTTGGGGTCAGCTGAAGCGTTCGGCGTAGCCGCAGCGGCGGCAGAGGGGGGCGGCGCGGATGCCTTTCTCGAAGCCTTCGCGGATCGTGCGGGCCAGAGGAGCGGAGAGGATCTCCGGCAGGTCCTGGCGGAGGAGGTTTCCCAGCGCGAGCGTCCCCTCGTGGTCCAGGCAGCAGGGCACGACCGTGCCGTCTGACAGGACCGCCAGCTGGTCGGAAAGCGCCCGGCAGCGGCCCAAGGCGCCCCGGTCGGCCGCCTGTGCGTCCGGCCAGTCAAAGCGCTCGCCGAAGCTCACGAACACGCCCTTCGCCAGCCGCCAGCCCCAGCTATTCCGCTGCCACGGCTCGGAAAAAGCTGCGTGCAGATGCGCAAGGATCTCGTCGTTGCGGTCATGCAGGCCCTTCGTCTGCGCGCCGTCCAGATTCCAGAGACGGAAGTCCGTCAATACGCCCGCCGCCATCGCCGCGCGGGCAAAGTCCGTGCAGCCCGTCAGGTACGCCCGGAAGTCCCCCGCCTCGTTTGCCTCGAAGCTGTGCAGGCTCACCGAGACCTTGCGCAGGGCCGGCGCGGCGAGCAGGACCGGCTGCCGCGCGGGCAGGAGCGTGCCGTTCGTCGTGAGCGTCACGCGGAAATCCAGCGCGCGGCAGATCTCCAGCAGCTCCGGCAGCTGCGGGTGCAGCAGCGGCTCGCCCATCACGTGCAGGTAGAGGTACTGCCCATAGGGCCGGAGCTTTGCGGCAAGGGTCCGGAAGGTCTCCGGCGTCACAAAGGCCGCGGGCCGCGCCGTCCCGGGACAGAAGCTGCAGGCGCGGTTGCAGCAGGTCGTGATCTCAAGATACAGCCGTGAAAACATCGCATATCCGCCTTTTCATTTCTATCATTAGTATAACGGCTCCGGCCGGAAAAGGAAAGATGGAATTCTGTCGTGCCATGTGGTATGATAGACGCAGAAATGAGGGATATCCATGTGGACGCTGGAGCAGGTCCGCGCGGAGTACCACCGGCTCGACCGGCTGCTCGGGATCGACACGAGCGGCATCCCGGTCCGTTTTTCCAAACGTATGACCCGGCAGTACGGCGTGTGTACCTTTTTGAAAAACAGGCCGCAGGAGATCCGCCTGGCGGACTTTCTGCGGCAGGAGGACGCCATCTTCTGGGACACAGCGCGGCATGAATACGCGCACGCGGCCGCGGCGCTGCTCACCGGCAAACGGCACGGACACGACGAGGTCTGGCGGGCCGTCTGCCGCCGGATCGGCTGCCCGGAGGACCGGCTGGCCCCGCAGTGCGCGGCGGCCGAGGAAAACCGGAAGCGCATCGCCGCGGCACGCGGCGTGTATGTGGTGACGTGCCTCGGCTGCGGCGCGGAATCCAGATACCTGCGGCGCGGCAAAGTGGTGCAGGCGCTGGAGGAAAAACGCGGGCAGATCCGCTGCCGCCGGTGCGGCGGGAAGAAATTCCGGCTGGAAAAACGATACGAACAGGAGGAGCACGAACAATGACACGAGCAGAACGGGCAAGAGATCTGTTTTTTGAGGGCTGCAACTGCGCACAGGCAGTCTTTCTGGCCTTTGCGGAGGACCGGATGGACCGGGATACCGCGCTGAAGATCGCCTCCGGCTACGGCGGCGGCATGGCGGGGATGCGCGGCGTCTGCGGCGCGGTGAACGGGATGTTTATGGCCTACGGCCTGCTCCGCGGTTCTGCCGACCCGAACGACCGCGCGGCCAAGACCGCCGCCTATCAGACGCTCCGGCAGCTCGCGGGGGAATTTGAGGCGCAGAACGGCTCGCTGATCTGCCGCCAGCTGCTCGGCCTCGACCCCGACTTCAAGCCCCAGCCGCCCGAACCGCGCACGGAGGGCTACTACAAAAAGCGCCCCTGCCCGGAGATGGTCTTCTGCGCGGCATCGATCCTCGAAACCTATCTGGAACAGAACCCGGAATAACGTGACAGGCCGCCTGGCATAACCGGGCGGCCTGTTTTCTCTGTTTTACGCCTTCCGGGCGAGCGTGGCCCAGTAGGTGGGGATGTTGTGCGCGTGCAGATTGCCGTAGCCGTTGGTGTCCTCATAGAGGTCGAGCAGCTGCAGCCCGGCTTTGAGCTGGCCGGTCAGCTGTTCGTGCGCGGTGTGGGAGAACTGGATGCCGCTGTCGTCCTTCTGCAGCTGGCGCATCTGGTCCTCGTCCTCGAGTGGATTAAAGGGCAGGGTGTTGATGATCTTCGTCTCGTCCTCGTCGAACGCGTAGTTGAAGCCGTTGTCCAGCCCCGCCAGCAGCCGCCCGCCGGGCTTCAGGACCCGCGCGCATTCGCGCCAGATCGGCAGCACCGCGTAGACATAGCAGTTGGAGACGGGATGGAAGATGAGATCGAAGCTGTTGTCGTCGAACGGCAGGCGCTTGGTCATGTCCGCGCGGACGATGGTGATGTCATAGCCCTCGCGCTGCGCGACCATGCGCTCCGACTCCAGCTGCTTTTCCGAGTAGTCGAGCACGGTGCATTTGGCGCCCAGCGCGGCAAAGATGGGCATCTGCTGCCCGCCGCCGGCGGCCAGACCCAGCACGCGCCTGTCCTTCAGGTCCCCGAACCAGTCGTGCGGGACGAACTTTACCGGCGTGAGCTTCACGTCCCACTGCCCGTTCTTCGCGGCGGCATAGACCTCGCGGGAGATGGGCTTGCCCCATTCCCAGCCGTCGTCCACCCAGCGGTCGATGGTCTTACGATTGATATCCTGATAGGAAATTTCCATAAAGGCTCCTTTCCGGAACAGTCTCAGTTTCCTTCCTTCGCCAGCTTCCAGGCGACGTAGTCGTCGTAGGAGCTCAGACGGTCGATGATGGTGCCGTCGGGCTGGAACTCGATGACGCGGTTGCAGGTGGTCTGCAGCAGCTCATGGTCGTGCGAGGCGAGCAGGATATTGCCCGGGAAGGCGCACAGGCCCTTGTTGACGGCCTGGATGGCCTCCATGTCCAGATGGTTCGTCGGCTGGTCGAGCAGCAGCACGTTCGCGCCCGAGAGCATCATGCGCGACAGCATGCACCGCACCTTCTCGCCGCCGGACAGGACGTTCACGGGCTTGAAGACCTCTTCGCCCGAAAACAGCATCCGGCCGAGGAAGCCGCGCAGATACACGTCGTCCTTCTTGCTCGAGAACTGGCGGATCCAGTCGACGAGCGAGTCGGTGCAGCCCTCGAAATACTCCGTATTGTCCTTCGGCAGATAGCTGGTCGTGACGGTCTGGCCCCATTTGACGCTGCCCTCGTCCGGCTCGAGCTCACCCATGAGAATTTTGAAAAGCGTCGTCTGCGCCAGCTCGTTTTCGCCGACGAAGGCGATCTTGTCGTTTTTGTTCACGATGAACGAGACCTTGTCCAGCAGCTTCACGCCGTCGATGGTCTTCGACACATCGGTCACGAACAGAATATCCTTGCCGACCTCGCGCTCGCGCTCAAAGCCCACGAACGGATACCGGCGGGAGGAGGCCGGCATCTCCTCGACGCTCATCTTGTCAAGTAACCGGCGGCGGGAGGTCGCCTGCTTGCTCTTGGCCTTGTTGGCGGCGAAGCGGGCGATGAAGGTCTGCAGCTCGGCGATCTTCTCCTCCGCGCGCTTGTTCTTGTTGCGGATGAGCTGCTGGATGAGCTGGGAGGATTCGTACCAGAAGTCGTAGTTGCCGACGTACATCTTGATCTTGCCATAGTCGATATCGACGATGTGCGTGCAGACGGTATTGAGGAAGTGGCGGTCATGGCTGACGACGATGACGAGGCCGGTGTCCTCATAGTCGAGGATGAAGTCCTCGAGCCAGTTGATGGCCTCGATGTCGAGGTTGTTGGTCGGCTCGTCGAGCATGACGATGTCGGGCTTGCCGAACAGCGCCTGCGCGAGCAGCACCTTGACCTTCAGCCGCGGGTCAGTATTGCCCATGAGGTCATAGTGGAGCTCGACCGGGATGCCGAGACCCTGCAGCAGCTTCGACGCATCGGATTCCGCTTCCCAGCCGTCCATGTCGGCAAACTCGGCCTCCAGCTCGCTCGCGCGCATGCCGTCCTCCTCGGAAAAGTCGGGCTTTTCGTAGAGCGCATCCTTCTCCTTCATCACGTCATACAGATGCTGGTTGCCCATGATGACGGTGTCGAGAATGGTATAGGCGTCATACTGGTTCTGGTCCTGCTTCAGAACGGACATCCGCGCGCCGGGCTTGATGGATATCTGGCCGGACGTCGCCTCGAGCTCGCCGGACAGGATCTTCAGAAACGTCGACTTGCCCGCGCCGTTGGCGCCGATGATACCGTAGCAGTTGCCCGGCACGAACTGCAGATCGACCTGCTTGAACAGCACCGACCCGCCAAACTGCATGGCAAGATTGGAAATCGTGATCATACTAACCCCTCGTGATTCTTATAGTTTTCCCTATTGTACCACAATTCCCCCAGTTTGCATAGGCGAAAAACAAGTGGGCTGCTAAGGCCTCCCCCCTGCCTCCAAAAACACCCTTACGCCTCGGCAGAACATGACCTTGTGATCTCAGCACATATATAAACGCCGCGCTGCGATGCAGCGCGGCGTTTTTGTTTTACATGACCCGTTCTACGGCGTGGTAGAGGCTGCGGATGGCGAGTTCGTAGTCGGTTTCCTTGACGGCGATGATGATGTTCAGCTCGCAGGAGCCCTGGTCGATCATGCGGATGTTGATGTTCGCGTCGGCAATCACGCGGAAGATGCGCGCGGCGGTGCCCTTGGCGTAGATCATGCCCTGGCCGACGACGGCGATGAGGGCGAGCCCGTCTTCGACGCTGACGTGGTCGGGCTGCAGCTCGTCCTGGATCCGGCGGAGGATCTCCTCGCGCGCCGGGGCCAGCGCCTCGGTCGAGACGATGATGGAGACCGTATCGATGCCCGACGGGCAGTGCTCGAACGAGATGCCGTGGTCAGCGAAGATCTGCAGCAGATGGGCCACGAAGCCGATCTCGCCGTTCATCATGGATTTTTCCACGTACACGCTGCTGAAGCCCTTGTGCCCGGCGATGCCGGTGACCTTGCGCTTGTGCGCGTTGGCCGGGAGCGTCGGGACGATGAAGGTGCCGGGGTCCTGCGGCCGGTTGGTATTGCGGATGTTGATGGGGATATTCGCGCGGCGGACAGGGAAGACCGCGTCCTCGTGCAGGACCGACGCGCCCATATAGGAAAGCTCGCGCAGCTCGCGGTAGGTGATATAGTCGACGACGTGCGGATGCTCGATGATGCGCGGGTCGGCCGCCAGCACGCCGGACACGTCCGTCCAGTTCTCATACAGCTCTGCGCCCACCGCGCGGGCCACGATCGAGCCCGTCACGTCGGAGCCGCCGCGGGAGAAGGTATGGATGGTGCCGTCGGGCATCGCGCCGTAGAAGCCGGGGATGACGGCGCGGTCGATGCTGACGAGCGCGTGACCGATGGCCGTGTTCGTGGCCTCGGCGTCAAAGGAGCCGTCTGCGCGGAACAGGACCATCTGCGCCGCGTCGACAAAGGCAAAGCCGAGATAGGCGGCCAGAAGCTTGGAGTTCAGATATTCGCCGCGGCTGGCCATATAGTCGCGCTGCGGTGAAGTGCGCAGGTGTGCTTCGATGGCGGCAAAGTCCGGCGCGAGATCGACCTGCAGCTGCAGCTCGGAGATGATATCGGCAAAGCGCTGCCGGATCTCATCGAGCACGGGGGCGAAATCCTGCCCGGCGCAGGCGGCGTCATAGCAGCGGTAGAGCAGGTCCGTGACCTTCGTATCGCCGGAAAAGCGCTTGCCGGGCGCGGAGGCGACGACGTAGCGGCGGCCGGGATTTTCGCGGATGATGGCCGCGACCTTTTCAAACTGACCGGCGGTCGCCAGCGAGCTGCCGCCGAATTTCACAACGATAGGGTTCATAAGGGGGCTCCTTTCTGCAAATACCCTGCAGAGGGATGGGATTTTAACGCTATTTTCGCACAAAGGGCCCGTTCCGTCAACTGCAAACTTTTTCAGAATCTCCGATTTGGACAAAATTTATGCGCGCGGCAGAAAAACAGATGTCTTTTTGGTGAGAACGAACAAAACCGCCGGAGGCTGTGCCTCCGGCGGCTGCCATTGAAAAGTCAGCCGATCAGGCTGCAGACGAGATCGGTATATTCGCCGGCGTTTTCGACCGGCAGATCGGCCATCAGCAGCGCCTGCGTGTAGAGGATCTTCACAAGATCCTCGGCCTTCTTCTCATCCTGCGCGACGGCGATCTGCAGCTTGGCGAAGATCGGGTGGTCGGCGTTGAATTCGAGGATACGGTCAGCCTTCATGCCCGAGTTCGGGTCCACGCGCTTGAAATACTTCTCCATCTCAAACGTCATACCCTCCGCCGGGACGACGCTCACGGGGTGACTGCCCAGATTGTCGCTCAGCCGCACGTCCTTGACCTTGTCGCCGAGCGTCTTTTTGACGAAGTCCAGCGTCTGCTTCGACTTTTCACCCTTTTCCTCGGCGGCCTTCTTTTCCTCCTCGGTCTCGAGACCGAGATCGCCCGCCGTGATGGACTTGAGCTCTTTCTCCTGATACTTGCCCAGCGTCTGCGGCACGAAGCCGTCGACCTCGTCGGTCATGAACAGCACGTCGTAGCCCTTCTGCTGCAGCTTTTCCATCTGCGGCAGCTGGCCGAGGCGCTCGCGGCTCTCGCCGTTGGCATAGTAGATATACTTCTGATCCTCCGGCATGGCGGCGGCGTATTCCTTGAGGGAGATGAGCTTGCCTTCCTTGCTCGACCAGTAGAGCAGCAGATCCTGCAGCGCCTCTTTTTTCGCGCCGTAGTCGGCCAGCACGCCGTATTTGATCTGCGGGCCGAAGGCGGCGAAGAACTTCTCATATTTCTCGCGGTCGTTGTCCAGCAGCTTCTGCAGCTCAGCCTTGATCTTCTTTTCGAGATTCCCCGCGATGAACTTCAGCTGCCGGTCATGCTGCAGCATTTCCCGGGAGATGTTCAGGCTCAGATCCTGCGAGTCGACCACGCCGCGCACGAAGCGGAAGCAGTCGGGCAGCAGATCGGCGCAGTTTTCCATGATCATCACGCCGGAGGAGTACAGCTGCAGGCCCTTCTTGAAGTCCTTGGTGTAGAAATCATACGGTGCCTTGGCCGGGATATAGAGCAGGGCCTTATACGTGACCGCGCCCTCGACATTCGCGTGGATGACGGCCAGCGGGTCTTCGAAGTCGAAGAACTTCTCCTTATAGAAATTGTTGTATTCCTCGTCGGTGACGTCCTTCTTGTTCTTGTTCCAGATGGGAACCATGGAGTTGAGCGTCTCGACCTCGGTGTAGGTCTCGTACTCGGGCTTCTCGTCCTTCTGCGTGCCCTCTTTCATGCGGCTCTTTTCGACCTCCATGCGGATGGGGTAGCGGATGTAGTCGGAGTATTTGCGCACGAGCTGCTGCAGCTCCCAGGTCTTGAGGAAGCGGGAATATTTTTCGTCGTCGGTGTCGGCCTTGAGCTGCATGATGACGTCGGTGCCGGCGTTCGCGCGTTCACACGGGGTCATAGTGTAGCCGTCCGCGCCCTCGGATTCCCATTTCCAGGCCTCGTCGGAGCCGTATTTCTTCGAGATGACGGTCACCTTGTCCGCGACCATGAACGCCGAGTAGAAGCCCACGCCGAACTGGCCGATGATGTCGGTGTCGGCGGCCTTGTCCTTGTCGAGCGCCTGCTTGAACTGCAGACTGCCGGAGCGGCAGATCGTGCCGAGGTTGTTTTCCATCTCGTCCTTGTCCATGCCGATGCCGTTGTCGCTGACGGTCAGGGTGCGGGCGGTCTCGTCCGGCTTCAGCTGGATGGCGAAATCGCTGCGGCTGAGGCCGACGTTTTCGTCGGTCAGCGCCAGATACGCCAGCTTGTCGATGGCGTCGGAGGCGTTGGAAATAATTTCACGCAGGAAGATCTCCTGATGCGTATAAATGGAGTTGATCATCAGATCCAGCAGGCGCTTGGATTCTGCCTTAAACTGTTTCTTTGCCATACATGTCACGTCCTTTGCATATTAGCACTCATCGCCTCTGAGTGCTAACTGTATTCTAGCACACTTTCCCCCATTTGCAAGCGCTTTTTGCAAAATTCACAATGTATTCACATGCACATAAAAGCTCACTTGTGTAAAGGGAGCCTTGAGCTGCAGAAAAATTTCGGATTGATGCTTATTGCCGCTGCAGTTCGGTGCGGAGGGTGGCGGCTTGGGCGGCGGGGGTGGCTTGGGTGAGGAGGCGGGCGCAGAGGGTGGCGGGGTCTTTCTGCAGGGTTTCGGCGGCGCGGGTGTGCTGCAGGCCGTGGAGCAGGATCCAGAGCTCCTGGTCCTCGCCGAACGTGTTCTGGACGAACCGCAGGCCGTTTTCGCACGCGCGGCAGGCCGCTTCGCGGCTCGTCTGCGCAGAGGCGGCTGCGTCCGCTGCGAGCTTCTGCAGGGCGGCCGACGCTTCCGCATCGGTCCGGGCAGGCGCGAGCGCGGCTTCGGCGCGGGAGAGGAAGGCCGCCTCGCGCCGCTCCTCCTCCGGCGGCAGAACGCCGCAGTCCTTCCGCACGGCCAGGGCCGCACGCCGCTTCTGCAGCAGCTCCTGCGCGCGGGCGAGCGCGTCCGCGCCGGGCGGGACGCTGCCTGCAAAGCTGGACGCGCTGAAGGCAAGATCCGCGTCCTGCTGCATGGCGGCCGACTTCGTCTGCAGGCTGTGCAGCAGGAACTCCACGACGGACAGCCGCCCATCGAACGGCAGCTCGCGCAGCGCTCCGGCCTCCGGGCACGCGCCGCCGGTCAGAATTTCTTCGAGCGGAAGCTGCGCGGCATAGCGCCGAAACAGCTCATAAAACGCGGCAAAGCCGGCAGCCGCCTCCTGCGCGTGCAGATATTGCTGCATCTGCGCGAGCGTGCAGGGATAGCCCAGCGCCTCGTAGGCGAGCAAAAGCGCAGAAAGCTCCTCCCAGCCGCGGGCCGTGGCGAACTCCCCTGCCGCGGCGCTCGCGCTGCAGAGGAAAAAGTGCTCCGGGTGCAGCCGCAGATAGCTCAGCACGGCCGGATGCACGCCGCTGGCGGCAGCGTAGAGCTGCCAGGCGGCAAGACTCGGCTCGAGCTCGATGCAGCGCACGCGGTCGAGCGTCGCCATGTCGAAGCTTCGGGCCGACTGGTTGTAGCGCGGCGGGTTGCCCGCGGCCACGATGAGCCAGCCCTCCGGCAGGCTGTGCACGCCGAAGGTCTTGTTCTGCAGCATCTGCAAAATCGCTGGCATGAGCGTCTCGGACACGCAGTTGATCTCGTCGAGGAACAGGATCCCCTCGCGCAGGCCGGTCTTCTCCATCTGCTCGTAGACGGAGGCGATGATCTCGCTCATGGTGTATTCCGTGGCGCGGAAGGTCTTCCCTGCCGCCGTGCGGCCCACAATGACGGGCAGGCCGAGCGCGCTCTGGCGCGTGTGGTGCGTCATGGTGTAGGCGGCGAGGCCGATGTGCTCCTCCTGCGCCAGCTGGGAAAGGATCGCGGTCTTGCCGATACCCGGCGGGCCCATGAGAAGGACCGGCCGCTGCATCCTCCGCGGCATGCGGTACACGCCGTCTTCGGTCTTGGCTGTGTAGGCCCGGATGGTCCGCCGCAGCTCCTGCTTCGCCTGTGCTATATCCATCGTTCGTCTCCTTTCGGCGCTTCGGCCTCCAGAATCAGTTTCTCCGCCCATGCGGGCAGGTCGATATCGTCATACCGGTACCGGAGCATCACAAAGACCGCCCGGTACGCGGGCGGCACATCCGGAAAGACCCCGTAGCCGTCGGTAAAATACAAAAGTCCCGGCAGGTGCGCAAATTCCCCGCGCTCCACCAGCCCGTCCACATAGCGGAAGGCCGGGCGGAAATCCGTCCCGCCGCCGCCGTGGAGCGTCATGGTCCGCAGCCAGTCGGTCAGCTCCGCGAGGGTCGTCAGGCGTGTATCCTGCTGCACCTCGCAGTCGCACTCGAGGATGTGCAGGTTGAAGCGCTCAAAAAACAGGTCCTCCCGCGTCAGGATCCCCGCCAGCTCCCCCAGAAACGCCGCGCAGAGCGAGCGCGAGCAGGACGCAGACGTGTCGATCACGACGGCAAGCTCACGCAGGCGGCGCTCCTCCGAATATTCCAGCGGCTCGATGAGCGGCATGCCGCCGTAGTGCTCCAGACCGTAGAGATACCACGCGTACTGAAATTCGTCGCCGGAGACATGGCGGTTTTCCCGCATCTCGGAGCATTCGCGCAGCAGCGCCGCAAAGGCCCGGCTGCCGCGCGCATCCGGGCGCACGGCGAAGGCGGCGTTCCCGCTTCCGCTGCCGATCACGGGCTTCGGCGGCAGCGGGTCCGGCAGCTTCCGGCCGAGCGCCTGCCAGCCCGTCTCCGCGCCGCCGTCCGCGGTCTTCGGCGCGGAAGCAGACGCGGAGAGCTGCCAGAGGCGGTGGTCGTCCAGGTAAACCGCGGCCTGTTCCTCCGCGGTCAGCGCGTCCGGCTGCTCGAGCAGCAGCGCGTAGATCGCCGGGGCGCGGACCGCCCGCCTCGCCTGCAGCTTGCAGCGGGCGGAAAAAGCCGCAGGCGTCTCCGGCTCCTGCGGCAAAAGCGCGTGTCGGACGAGGCCGACCGCCAGATCGCAGGCCGTATCCCAGAGCGCCCGCGCTCTCCCCTGCCGCCCCCACGGGTGGCCGAGCATGAGGTGCAGCAGCAGATGCAGCGTCAGCCGCTCCGGCAGATCGCTTTCCGCAAGGAATTCCCGCCGCAGAAGCCCCGGGGCAAATACGGCGGCTTCGCCGTCGGTCCCGGCGGGGTCCACATCGCCCTCACGGCAGGTCAGCCTGCCCAGCGGCAGCGCAAGCGACGGCAGCTTCGCATACAGCCCGCCGCGCACAATGGAAAAGATCCGCTCATCCGCCGTCATCCGCCCGCCTCCTTTTTCTTTATTGTATCAATTCCCCGCAAAAATGCAATCCGCCATTTTTCTTCTTTACTTTCCGCCCCCGGTCTGCTATACTATATGGGCAGTTAAATATGCGCCCGTAGCTCAGCTGGATAGAGTGACAGACTCCGACTCTGTAGGTCGCACGTTCGAATCGTGTCGGGCGTACCAAAAATTCCGTGAAATCATCTGATCTCACGGAATTTTTATATGAATTTGTTTGGATTTCAACTTTTGAAGAATAGTGCAACCGGACAGAGCTTTTTGGGGGATAGCTTAGATTTCCAGGCTGCTCTGCATGATCTGGCTGGCCGCTTTCTTGTTCTTATCGAAGGCGTGGGTGTAGATGTCCAGTGTAGTCGATGGTTGACTGTGTCCGAGAAGCCCCGCGACCGTGCCGACATCCGTGCCGCTGGCGATGAACAGGCTTGCCGCTGTGTGGCGCAGGCTGTGGACATTCAGGTTGGTTGGAAGATCGTTTGCTTTCAGGATTTTCTTGAAGCGCCATGTGAAGGTCGACAGCGTCATCGGTAATTTCATGCCCTTTCTCCGGAATACATAGTCGTCTTTCGTCTGCTTTCGCCGGTCATAACGCTCGGTTTCCGCCTTGCAGAAGGCTTCGTATTCGCGCAGCAGACTTTCCATTTCAGCAGAGAAGTACACATATCGGTTGCCCGCTTTCGTTTTCGGAGCCTTTACGATGATTTCGTCGCCGGTCGTTTTGACGGCATTGCGGCAGACGTGGATGCTGCGTTCGGCGTAGTTGATGTCCACCCACTTCAGCGCACAGCACTCACCGCGCCGCATTCCTGTTGCGATGATGAGCTTGAAGTAGGTTTCGTGCAGGATGCTCACGGTTTCCAGCGCCTGAATCAGCTTTTTCGCTGTTTCATCACCCGCAATCTTTTTCTCTTTTTTCTGACCTGCATATTATATGTCCGCCACGCAGGATTGTGATCAAGATAGCCGCCCTCCATCGCGTCGGAGAGGATGCCGCACAGACAGCTGTGGACACCCTCGACCGTCGCTTCGGAGAGCGGCTTTCCTGTCGCTTTATTTTTCTGCTTCCGCAGCTTTGTGTACAGGCTGCGGAAGTGTTCCGGCCGCAGATCGACCAGCTTGTAGCTGCCAAGGTATGGCTTGAACCGCTCGATATCCTGCTTCTCGCGCACGAGTGTAGACTTCGCCAGCTTGTCCGGCGCAATCGTCTGGAGCCAGATTTCCGTGTACTTTTCCAGCGTGATTGACCGGTCAATATCCGGATTTAGCTTCTTGCAGCTCATCTCGAACAGCATCGCCTGCTCCTGTAACCACTTCTCCGTCTGCTTTGGCGTAAGGCCTATGGGCGGCTTGACCGTCTTCTGCTGCGGATTGCACCGCCGCCCGTCCGGTGTATAGCCCATTGAGACGACGAGCAAATAACTGTTTCCGCGTTTTCTGATACTTGCCATTTGTGATTCCTCCTGTTCTGCTCAGCACGGCTGAGATTTTGTAACAGCAACAATACCAGAAAAATCGGGAATAGCGAGTAGATTTTGAAGATTCTACGAAAGTGACAATGGTAACCGTCTGCTGCCGGACACATCCTGCACCCGCGCACAGCTCGTGACGCTGCTGTACCGGCTGAAGTCCCAGACCACGGACGAGGTAGATTACAGCGGCGACGTGACCGACTGGATGTATGAGCCCGAGAGCAAGGATACGGTGGCCAATTTGCTCGTGAGCATCGGCACCGCAGCACGCGGCAGTGCAGGCGGCAGCTTACATCAGGCAAACGCCGCGGTTTGCCTGATGAAGCTCGCGACAATTGATAGCAGAAAAGCCGAATATGCAGTAAAAACCTATCTGAACGGAATGAATGCAATGCAGGACGATGTATGCTAATAGCGAGGACTTTTAAGTCCTCGCTATTACAACGATGGTCAGCTCATTTGTGGCAGAATGGTATAGCCGAAGCGCGGAGCGGCATCATGAATGAAGGGTGATGTCGCTCGAAATTATACGCAATGAAATAAGCGCGGTTCAGCAGGAATTGCTATTGAAGTTGGAAATAAAATCAATCGCCATGCTAGAATATGCACCAAAACAAGATTCCGAGGCCTGCTGAAAACAGGATCATCAGAATTGGCGATGGAGCTGTTTTTCTGATTATTTTACAAATCAGATGTGTTGCTCCGAGCATGGCAAATACTGCGATAGAGCGCAAATCGGGCGCAAATCCGGCCTGTAAATCTGTGAGGCCAAACAGCGTAGACAGCGCCATGCTGAGCGCGGTCGCAAGGATCATCGCTACAACGCACGGACGAACTCCCGATAAAAAGGCGTTGACGGGTGCATATTTCATCAGATTCTTTAGTGCGGATGCAATTAAGAGAATAATCAAAAATGACGGCAACACCACGCCCAGCGTTGCAACAAATGAACCGAGGATTCCGCCCTGTGTTGAGCCGATAAAGGTTGCCATATTCACGGCAAGGGGTCCCGGTGTGGATTCAGATACGGCAATAAAATTCAGAAACTCGTTCTCTGTCAGCCAGCCGTTGGAAAGCACCCTTTCGCGTACCAGCGAAACCATTCCATAGCCGCCGCCGAAAGACAAGGCACCGATCATCAAAAAGTTCAGAAAGAGACGCAGGTATATCATGACGTTTTCCCATCTCCTTTCCGGATTTTTCGCAGAAAGAAAACAACAAGCCCGACCGCGCCGCAGATCAGGATGTAAAACACAGAGGAAAACGAAACTGCTGTGATCGAGCAGCAGAGCATGGAAGCCATGACCAACGTGAGAAGCGTCAAGTTTAGTGTGTTTTTGTCAATACTTTTAAGCATTTTCAGCCCTGCGGTAAGGATCAGATAGATCACACATACCTGAATCCCGCGGAATGCGCAGGAAACCCAGCGCAAACTGAGAAACTGATCAAAGAACAGCGAGATACCATAAATTACAAAGAAAGATGGAATGCAGACAGCAAGTGTGGACATGGTTGCACCCGCAAATCCTGCAATTTTGTAACCAATGTAAGTCGCACTGTTGATGGCGACTGGTCCTGGCGTGGATTCGGCTACCGCAACCATGTCCAGAAACTCGCTTTTTTCAAGCCATTTTTTCTTTTCAACGAACTCATTTTCAAGCAGCGCAATCATAGCGTATCCGCCGCCAAAGGTGAACGCACCGATTTTTAAGAATGTGATAAATAAAGAGCAAATTAGTTTCATGCCTGTATATCCTTCCTTCTGCAAATAATACCTACAAGTAAAACACCCAATAAGATAGTTTACTAATATACAGATTCTAATCATACTTTAATTTTAATCCGTTGTAAAACTCTATAGCCGCCGCAATATCCTTCTCATCCGGATGCCCCTTTGATACCCCGCCAATCAGCTTGAACGGTCCGAACGTATCAAATCCCTTGCACGAAAACCTTCCGACAAGTCTTTCTCTACAGTCTGTGTCGCATCTATCAGCTCGACATCGTTTGTCTTTGCTATCTCGTCAATTATCTTTTTTGTGTTTCCATGATGCACTGATGCATATACTATTGCTGTCTTCATCTGTAATGCTCCAATTCTTTATTAGTCTTCCTTTGATTTTGCCATCAGCATCTGCTCCAGCTTTTTCTTTCCGGTCTCATAGTCTGTAAACACAATTCCCTCCATACCAAGCTTTCTGCCACCTTCGATATTCTCCGGTCTGTCATCTATGAACACACACTCTTTCGGATTCAGATTGTATTTATCAAACAGGCACTGATAGATACCGGCATCAGGCTTTATCATCCCAACCATAGCTGAAATGACTTTGCCGTCAACAAGTGACACAAAACTAAGTTCACTGTGCGTATGAAGCTCGAAGTAGTCCTTTGGATAATTCGATAACAAATACACTTTATAGCCTCTGCTCTTTAACTCCTTAATCCAGTCTGCTGCATAGTCGAATGCCTTTACGACAAAAGCCTTTCCCTCTTTGAAAAATCTCCTGATATCCGCCTCATACTGTGGAGCCACCTTAACCATCTCATCAATTATCTCGTTCTCAGGAATTACACCACGGTCCAGCTCAACCCAGACAGGGTTTTCATATGTTGCATGGGCTAAAGCTGCTATTTTATTTTCTTCAATGCCAATCTCACGCATTGCCTCGTCCGGCTGGAACCTGACCAGCACGTTTCCTATGTCAAATACTATGTTTTTAATCATTTATTTTTTCTCCTACAACCCTGCATCTCTTCCTGCAAAAAGCAATGCCATATGCTAAAATATCGCACCTGCCCTCATCGCGCAGAGCCTCATCATATCTCTTCTCCTTAATCTGCGTCATAGCCGCCTCACACGCTGCATCAAGGTTTTTCATCTCTTTTGCATATTTCACTTCAATAACGATGCCTGCATCCGGATCCTCCGGCTTGATTAAAATATCACTGAAACCGTCTCCCGACTCACGATTTGACTTAATAAGCCAGCCCGGATTGCTTCCGCGAAGCAGGCCGAGGAGCAGACCGTGATAGAAGTTCTCTTTCATATCATCAGAAGCCTTTGTATCAAGTATACTTATCATGCGGCTCATCACGATGTTAAGCTGTCTTGCAATCTGCTTCTCATCTTTATCGAGGATAGCTCTGGATAAAAGCTTCATGGTATCATCATCTTTTGCAACAACAGCCTTGAACCACTCCTGAATCTGGAGAACAAACACTTCACGCACCTCTTTATTTGGAATCACCAGCTTGTAGGCATAGCTCTCACTGTCAGGCAGCCTGACCTCCCCCGCCGTAGTCAGGTAGCCTGTTGTAAAAAGTACGCTCCACAGATTGTCTATAGTATTGTCAATCTCATCATAGGTCAAGTCAAGGCGGAGCTGTTTCTCAACAAAACCACCTGCCACGAGCTTTTCTATCTCATCTCTCGTGGTCTGGTCTGCCTTGTCTACAAAGCGCTTCACCATGTCATTGCCACTGCTGTTAATCCAGAATGCACTCGGCCTGGCTGATGTGTCAAAAACCAGCTTCTTGGCAAAATTGATTACATCCCACGGACAATAAATGTCGGTATTACCGAAATGATAGCCATCATACCACTCCTTTACATCAGGGTAACGCTCAGCCCTGTCATAATCCGTAAGCAGCTTCCTGACCTCATCATCAGTAAAACCAAACTGTTCATCATGGGCGATATCTACAATGGAATTGATTTCAAAATTGTTGAGACCTGTAAAAATACTCTCCTTGGATACACGAAGACAGCCTGTGAGTACGGCAAACTGCAGAAACTCATTAGTCTTGAGTGCCTTTCCAAAGAGTCCTCTGATGAGTGAAACCATCTCTTTATAGTAACCATTCTGGAATGCCTTATCCAGAGGTACATCGTACTCGTCTATGAGGATAACAGCCTTCTGACCATAGTGTATAAACAATAACTGCGACAGACTCTGCAGACTTGATACAAGAAGCTGCTCATCCATCGTATATTTACCATCACACAGCGAAATGATAGCCCTATACCTGTCCTTATCGTTTTCTGAAAGAGCCTCACTATGCTCCAGAAACTTAAATTTTTCTGCTTCCCTCCCAATGAGCTCAGTAATCATATATCTTGCATCATCAAATGAACGTCCCTCAGCACTCTTGAGTGACAGAAAAATAACCGGGTACTTTCCCATATATTTGTCACAAAGCTCTTTGTTGCCTGAAATATATAAGCCATCAAACAATGACTCATCCGTGCCAACCTCAAAAAAACTTTTTAGCATGCTCATATTGAGAGTCTTTCCAAAACGGCGTGGCCTCGTAAAAAGAGTGACTTCTCCACCGGTTTCAACCAATTGCTCTATAAGCTTTGTCTTGTCAATATAATAAAAGTTGTTCCTTCTGATTTTTTCAAAACTATCAATTCCTACCGGCAGTTTTAAAGTACTCACCATATGAACCTCCACAAAACGTATCAATCCGCTATACTTAGTTATAGTATAGCGGATTGAGGGGCAAAATACAATTATTATTACCGTTCTGTGTTCCTTAGTTCTTCCTTTGATTTTGCCATCAGTATCATTTTCTCAAACGACTGTGCAAACCTCTCATCATCTTCCTCTGTGCGCTTTTTCGGTCCTTTGATATGATTCTTATGTGAGCTTCGTCTGGCTTTCTTGTTAAGGTGTCTCTCCATAAGCATCCGGTCGATATTTTCATCTGTGTACCATCTGCCGGACTGGTGGATTGCATATGCAAATATTTGCATTTTTTCCAGCCTCTTCAAATAAACGAGATTATTTATCCAGATACCTGAACATGTTTATCTGGCCATCACACTCATAATGCTCCATTAAAGGATTTTTGTATGCATAAAGATATAATACTGATTTATTGAATTTACTGCAACACGATCTTGAAAGTTTATGTAATGTATTTCGGTAACAAAGGTATTCAGTCAACTAAATAATTTTTTATTTCTTGCAAATATATAAATAATGAACCATATGTAATTGCAAAGATGCAACGAATAATATATAATATTCGTTGCAAAGGAGGCAGATTCCAAATGGCAAAAGGATATATTCAAGAAGTACGAAAAAGGGTTGCGGCTGCGGCTGATGGAAGTGTTTTTGCCGCTTCGGATTTTGCGGATATTGCTGATGCGAATACGATACGCTCAGCCCTGTATCGGCTTGTAGAGGACGGTGTTTTACGCCGGATTTTGAAAGGCATTTATGAAAAACCGGAATACAGCGAGATGCTGAAAGAATATGTGGCGGCAGACCCGGACGCTGTGGCAAAGGCGCTGGCCCGAAGTTATCACTGGACCATTGCCCCATGCGGGAATACAGCGTTGAATCTGCTTGGCTTATCTACGCAGGTAACGGCGGTATGGTCCTACATCAGTGACGGACCGTATAAAACCTATGAATGGAACGCCACAAAGCTGCAATTTAAGCATAGGACCAATAAAGAGATTACCGGGCTTTCCTATATGACGATACTTGTTATTCAGGCATTGAAAACTTTAGGTAAATCGAATGTGACTTCCAAAACGATCCAGACGCTGCAATCCCGGTTAAGTGAAAGTGATAAAGCGGCTATGTTAAAGGAGGCGGCGGAATCTACAGATTGGGTCTATGATACGATACGGCAGATTGCCGGGGAGGTACGAGAGAAATGATACAGGTTGCAAGATTTTCAGATAATGATAAGCGGCGGCTGTTTAGAAATACAGCAGATAAAATGGGCTTAAACGATGCGATTGTGGAAAAGGATTTTTGGGTATGCTTTACGCTGGATTATCTCTTTCACCGCTCACCCTGGAAAGATGCCATTACATTCAAGGGCGGTACCAGCTTATCAAAAGCCTTTAACCTGATCAGCCGGTTTTCAGAGGATATAGACCTGATTCTGGATTGGCGTATATTGGGATATGGCAAGGATGAACCCTGGGAGAAACGCTCTAACACGAAACAGGACGCTTTCAATAAGGAGGCTAATGCACGGGCAGAGGTCTTTTTAGCAGAAACCTTCTGTCCGGCAATTAAAGAAGGATTATCTCAGGAGCTTGGCTGTGATGCAGACATCCACATGGATGGCGAAGAAAAGCAGACAGTCATTTTTGCCTACCCCAAATTGTTCAGTAATGCAGGCACTTTGCAGGTGATCCGTTTGGAGATTGGCGCTTTGGCAGCATGGACGCCGGCGACAGCGGCTGAAATTGTTCCGTATGCAGCAGAATATTACCCGGATGTCTTTACGCAGAAAAATACAAGAATTTTGACTGTGGCGCCGGAACGTACCTTTTGGGAGAAAGCTACGATTCTGCACCATGAGGCGAACAGACCGGAACATCTGGAAATGCCGCAGCGTTATTCCAGGCATTATTATGATTTGTACCGTATGTCTATGACTCCGGTTAAAGAGATGGCCTTTACCCGGCTCGATTTGCTGAAGAAAGTCGTAGACTTCAAAATGAAGTTCTATCCGAGAGCATGGGCGAAGTACCCGGAGGCTGAACCGGGCACGTTAAAACTGATTCCTCCGGAATATCGGTTTGCAGCACTGGAGGCAGATTATGAATCAATGAGGGATATGCTCTATGGCGATGTACCGGATTTTGGAACCGTCATGGAGACCGTCAAGATTCTGGAAAAAGAAATCAATACACTTTAAGTACACAGTTTATATTGCCAGCTATTCTAAAATTACTTAGGATAGCTGGCTTTTTGTTTCAAGGGAGGGATGCCACATTACACAAAATGAAGTCAATGCCGTATTTGACGAGCAGGTGCGCCGCTGTGCCGACATCCTGCAAAAGAAAACCAAAGAATATACCGGGGATGATACGGACCGGCTGGGGGCATTTAAGGCTGCTGCTACTTTGCAGCACGCAACGCCCCAGCGGGCACTTGCCGGTATGATGGCAAAGCACATCATCTCCATTTATGATATGTGCTTTACGGACCGGAAAACTTTTGAGCTGTTCCGCTGCGAGGCCCCGGAGCTGCTGCACCTGCCGGAGGCCACCTTTGACTGGTACTGCCGGAACTACCTGGACAGGGACTATCCCCTGCGGATGATCTTGCGGCTGAACGGGGTGGAGTTCCCGGAGAGGCTGGGGTAAGGCGGGACCGTGTTTTCCTCAATCTTACACTACGAAGCACAAAAAGAGAACGCCCCATAGTGGCGTTCTCTTTTTGTGTCGCAATTATTACTTTTCTATGTGCTTGCCGGTGTAGGTTGTGCTCTTTTTCTT
>ERZ825896.1213-NODE-1213-length-30002-cov-30.853575_pt1 | contig 30002 bp, 28 predicted proteins | sample MGYA00519858_ERZ825896 | MGnify/ENA primary metagenome ERZ825896 (study PRJEB31778, sample SAMEA3449214) | human gut metagenome | biome: human gut; feature: human-associated habitat; material: faeces | place: United Kingdom | collected 2010/2012 ...
TACACATGTGGGGGTAGGAATGTTGAACTAACTACTCAAAAATTAATGAATTTGAAGCTGCCAGCCTGTTGATGGCATCTTTTGTTTCCTGATCACATCTAAGAATAAGCATTTCGCTTTCCTTAACTTTGTTTTCCTTAACTTCGTTTTTCTTAACTTCGTTTTCCTTAACCTCATTTTCTTTAATCTCTTTTTTTTCAAAATGATTTTTGATTTGAGATCCAATTTCTTCAAGAATTGAAGCTTCAGTTACAAACATTGGAAGTTTTAGTTCATCGGTTTCCAACTCGAAAAATTTGTCAGGTTGTTTTTCTGGAAAAATTTTTAATGATTTCTTAGTAGAAGAATATTCTACTATATATATTTTTCCTTCCTTGATATTTTTCCGGTTTAAAATAAATGAGTATTTTTCGTTCATATATTTTTTCTCCTTTTCTAAGTTATGGTTTTGTAACTATGTTAATTATACCGTAATTCTAAAACAAAGTCAACATAAAATATGAAAATGCTATTAAAAATGTAGTTAATAATTTTTATTTGTATTTATAAAATATATCAAATTTTTTATTTAAAGTTTTATAATATATTAATATAAAAAGGAGAAACCCCAATGCTTGTCATAGCAACTTGCATTGGGGCTTAAAATTAATAAAAATTTATCATGTTTATAGCTCTTAAAGATTCTATTTCAATCATAGCTATTTCAGAAATTAATAACTTGGTATTAGTATTAATCAAACTTGGAAAAGAAGAATTTACTTTATCCAAGAAGAAAAATAGGAAATCCATATTCTGATAGTGCTGTGATTCTTCTGAAATAAAATCTTCTCTAGGAATTCTACTAGATGCAGTGTCTTGAGCCAAAGTAACGGTAAATTCCTGTGTTCTTGTGTCAAATCCTATCCGGTTGTAATCTTTTTTTGTCATATAAACAATCTCCTTTTGTAAAATATAGTAATTAAATTATAACATACTTTTTTAGGTTTGTCAAGTACTTTTTTTAGAATTTTGTAAACTTTTAATTATTCACAAGCCAACTTAAATCTAAATAATATTTCTTGCAGTACTCAAGAAATATGGTCGAGGCGACAGGACTTGAACCTGCGGCATCTTGGTCCCAAACCAAGCACTCTACCAAACTGAGCTACACCTCGAAATGTTGTTTAATAACAACAGCTTAATTATTATATACCATATTTTCGGATTTGTCAACATAATTTTCGTTTTTTATTCAAAATTAATTCAAATATTTTGAAAATCACCATAAAACAGACCGAAAATGTGGTAGAAAACAGCCGTCCCTGCATAAGAAACGGCTGTTGGTGCAGGTAACCCTGACAAGTGGCTTATTTATCGGCTTTTTATGGTGTGACAGTAAAGTTGACAGTGCATTTTCGGACAGTCATACTATTGCAATGTTATTGCTCTTCATATAGCTGTCAGCTACAGCAAGATTTTCCATACTGTATTTTTGGAAAACATCACAGTATGTATCAAGCGTAATTCTTATATCAGTATGACCGAGAAGATTTTGCAGTACCTTTGCAGGCATACCTGATTCAATACATCTTGTTGCATATGTGTGACGAAGTGAATGTAAATCAACCTTTCCGTAAACACTCTTATCAAGTATATCATACTTTTTCAGCGTGTTTGCGTATTGATAATTTACCTGATTAGTTGTGACAAGTTTATCCACACTTGAAGCAAATATAAGACCGTCTTTTTTATCTCCGATACACTGTTTTAAAAAATCAGCCATATCATCATTAAAATAGATTGTACGCATACCTGCTTTAGTCTTTGTTGAGCCGCTTATATATGTTTTGCCGTTAAGACCTCTGCTGACAGTCTTACAAATCTTTATTGTACGGTCATTAAAGTTAATATCTTTGACTTCTAAAGCGTTGATTTCTCCCATTCGCATTCCTGTGAACATTGATAAAAGCATTTGTTCAGAATAGCGTATATCCTCGCTTTTGAGAACATCTATCAGCTTTTTCTGTTCATCAACAGTCAATGCTCTTACTTTTACAAGCTCCTGCTTTGACTTTGGCTTTCTGATGTTCAGCATAATGTTTTCTGTAACAATTTTCTTCCTTACAGCTTCATTGAAAACTGACTTTAAAAGCTGATATGCTTTATCCAAGTATGACTGCGAATAAGAGATTTTAGAAATGAAAAAATGCTTTATTACATCTTCCGTAATCTCACGCATTGCTAAATCATAAATAGGACTCATTGACTTTAATGTTTCATTCTTGCGGTCATATGAAGTTTGCTTAATCTCATTAAGAGAGAATTGTTCTTCAATCATTTTTTCGGCAAGCTCATAGACAGTTGTGTTATCGGGTTCGTCAAAAAATCCTGCTTTTGCCTGAATACGATATTCAAGCAACTTATTCTTAACAATGCGTTCGGTTTTACCGTAAGCCGTCTTGCGTTTTTTCTCACCGTTAATTTCAAGCGTTATCTGACCTGCAAAGCATTTTCTGCTTTTAACATAGTATACAGAACCGTCACCGTAATCAAGTTTCTTACATTTTGACTTTGGTTTTGTGCTTTTTGTGTTAATAAAAATCGTTCCTTTCCCAACCGTAAAGCACAAAAGATTTTTACTATATCAGTATTGTATAGCCTTAAATCTTTTGTGTCAATACGGTTGCTTAAATATTATGTAAATGCTTTAAATGCTCATACCCTTCTTTTCTGCGACCAGTTAAGAAAAGCATTTAGCTCAACTTTAAGATTTTTACCTACCCGTATTAAAGGGAAATCTGCTCTCAACATAATATTGCGTGCAGTAGGCAAGGAACAACCAAGTGCTTCGGCAACCTCTTTAGTACCGATGAATTTAATCTCTACACTCATATTAAGTCCTCCTTTTCATCAGGAAGGCTTTCTGCAAGTTTTAGAAACTCTTCACAAGCATAACGCCTGCCGTTTTCATCTTTTGAAGGTCTTTTAGAGCGGTAGTTATCTCCGTGAAGAGGTATTCCTAATTTACCTAAAAAGTATCGCAAGTCTTCAAAACTGTAGCCGTTATAAGATGTACCCATTTTTTGACCGTTACTCATGTCGATTATCCAATATCTCTGACACGCTCTGTACCGTAATGCCTTATAACCCAAGAACACCGGCTTTAATTCATACCCAGCTTCTCGAAACACTTCCTTAATACGCCAACTGGAATAATAATCATATGTCGAGATGAAAGTTAAATCGCTAAGCTCGCTACCGCCTGTATATTCGAGAATTTCATCGGAATCATCTTCATCACACATATTCTTTTCTTCAATCATATACATCACCTTCCACTTCGCAATGAGGATACTTGATACCTTCAAAGAGGGCATATTGCAAAATCTCGTCTGCAACAACTGGGTTAATAATAAAATTATCGAAGTCATATTCTTGACGAAAAGCTATCTTATTTGCAAATGCAATATAAATACCTCTTAAAAAGCGCTCTAAATCTAAGGCATATTGCTCTCCGTTTCGGGTATAAATATGGACATCTCCACCCTCGGCAATCGGAAATAATATATCGTCAGTGCCTTTGGCATTACCCACATACCGAGTTGCTTCTACCCAATGCTGTGCGTTACCGAAAAAGGCTAAGTATAATATGTAGCTTAACGCTTTCTCTGATAACTTCAAACTTTTGTATACCACGCTATTGTAATAAAAAGAGTATACACATACTTTCACTTTGTGGCTTCTATGCCACTTTTCACTTAAATTTCCATACATAGTGAAAACTCCTTTCTGAATTATAAATATAAAAAGAATATTGAGTTAAAATATTTAAGTATTTCGGTTTCTCGGTTTTTCGGTTTTATATTTATTTGAATTAGTTAGTTTTTAGGAAATAGGTTTCTCGGTTTTAAATGTTTTACTCCATATCCTTTGAATAAAAAGTGCGTTCAAATTCTTCATCAGATACTACCTGATTATCTGTGTTACTGCTTGTGTTTATTGCCGTTAGTGTAAACGGATTGTCACTTTCGGAGATCTTATTTACAATCTCGGCAACATCAATCTTTGTAAGGTCAACACTGACAAAGCAATCTGATAAACTTTGCTGTGATAAACTAAGAAAATTCTTTTTAAGCCAAGCCCTTATCTGAGGGTTAATTTCAAGTTTTTTCTTATGGTATTTCTTGTATATTTCATACAGAATACTCCAAAATTCAGCAACAGCTTTTTCACCCCATATAAAGCTGATTTTATATATCAAAGGAAATAAACCGCTACCGTAAATGATATGCTGAATACTTTTATTCAGGCTATTATTAGCAGGACTTTCACAACGCAAAGCGTGAAAATTACTGCATTCAATTACTTTAAGCAGGTCGTTTGTGAAATCAGTAAAACAGCTGTTAAGAGGGTCATAAAATCGGTATCTGTCACATATTTTGCTTGCAATGAACTGCGATACAGAAACATCATCTGTTATATGTTCCAATTGCTCGGTTATTTGATGAGCATAGTTTCCTCTGTATGAAGCCTCAAATCTAACCCAACTGTCGCACTGCAATGCTTCATCAAGGCGAAAACCGTTGTTGCTAATTTGTTCCGATTTTTTATCATAAACCCTGAGTAGTGACTGTGCGTTTTCAGCCCTTGAACCGATATATATTGACTCAGTCATCAAATTTTTTTCAACAGAAGAAATCTTTCTTTTACTGTGTCTGTAGTTACAGTCAAGCACCTGTAAACTTTCGTCCTTTAACCTGCTGTATATGCTATGCGGTGATAAATCATAATTTTTGTAGTCAGCAGTTAAATCTATACGGCTCAGTCTGTATCTGTATAACGGACTTTCAATGTTGCTTAAAAATTTTCCGATATTTATATTCTCACCGTAGAAATCAAAATACCGCTTTTGATATACTGCCCAAGAGTGAGCAGAGAAACGAACTAATATTCCCATATGCACAAAAGTTTCGTGTAACGCTATAGTGAAGTAATATGGAGCGTTCTCAATAGTAAATGCTTGTGAATATGCCTGCGGCTTTTTATCACGCATTTCTACAACTTTACCGAGCAACAGTTCTATGTCTGCCTTATAGATAAATTCCTGTATCATTGAATAAGCTGTGTTCTGCCAGTCTGCACAAATATCATCAATCGGATAAAACAAAACTAAAGAAAATTCATCAACACCGACTGTTACTTCTTTATCCATTCATATAATCGCTCCTATAATATCGAACACATATTCGATTAAATTATATATAATCCCCTTCATTAAAGTGAGGGGATTGACTTGCCGTCAGGCGGTTCGCACCTTGACGGTGCTACCGCCCACGGCAAAGACTTACCCAGCCTTTTTAGGTGGATTAACAGGCTTAATATCGCTTGCCGAAGCACTTATGCGGTAACCCTGCGGAGTCCAATACAGCGTTAGAACTAAGTCGGTAAATGAAACGAATACTGCTTCATCTTCCTGCAAATCAAGCCTTACATCACCGAGAATTTTCACAGACAATTTTTCATAGGCACGATGCGGTAAAACTACCTCATATTTATAGCCCGAAATGTTATCTGTTCTCTTTCCGTTGTCATATTCGTATGCAGGTAAAACTGACACCAGCATTAAATCTGTGCCTACTGTTTTGTAGGCGTCAATAACTACATCTTTAATATCCATAGTTATTACCTCCCATTATTAAAAATTGTATTTACTCACAAAGAGCATTTTTTATAACCTTATCCGTAATTGACATATCTCTGATTTTAGGAATGACTATTTCAACCGTAGGTTGTCCGTCAACTCTCAAATATCCGTGACCTCTCGGCTTTGGTTCTATCAAATCGGCTTCATCAGAAAACAACATACGAGCCGATTCTTTTGAAAGTCTGCCCAAACCAAGAGCTACCCCAAAATTATCTCTTGCACCTGAAAGAAAATTAGTAGTATCACACCTTTGCATTGCAAGCAATAAAAATATGCCCACTCCTCTTCCAAGCATTAAAATTGAAGCTAACTTCTGTTTAAATTCCTCTTGTTGTTTCTTTGGAACAGAAGCTAAAAATCCACTCCATTCGTCAAATACCAAAAAACACGCCTGATTATCAAGTGTGGGATTTTCCATACGATTTTGAAGCAAATCAAAAACCGTATTTACTCCCTCTGATACATTTTGATGTTTATAATATCTTCCACATTCTTGCATAGCAATAAAATCTATGCCCTTGTAATCACAAAGATATATCAATGAATTAGATATAGCTAACTGCTTCAATATATATTTTAAAGCGTATGTTTTGCCTGAACCTGTTGAGCCACACAAAAGGATATGCGGTGTCTTTTTGCAATTCACTTTTAAGGGCAGAACAAAACCCCGAGAAAGAGCCTTGTTATCAATGCCCAAATTAAAAGATGTGTTACACTTCATCATCATAAATATCACCCATATTAATATGATTATTATTATCACGCTTAGTAGCATTTTGATAATATATTGCAGAATTCTCAGTGCAGATATATAAAATATCAATTAACAAAATGTGATTATCTTCATCATAAAACACCCTGTCTGCATATATCGAGTAGCAAAAAGCAGTCACGCTTTTATAAATTGAAGGAAGACCTAAAACTCCATATTGTTTTAACTCACTTTGAAACAAGCGACTCAGAGTGATTTTAAGTAAATCATCATCGTAATCTGGTTTCTCTAAAAGATTTATACCATAGCGGTAAAAAACACAGTCTTGTCTTACACTGTAACCAATATAATTTACCGAAGAAATGTCTTGCACAGGAATATGTAAAATATCATTTCTCTTAAGTGTTTCATAAACAAATGCTTGCAAACACGGATAAATAATTTCAGAGTTTTTTGTCAGTTGCCGAGTAGAAAATTTGTTTGCTAACAGACGAATTGAAGTTTTAATGCTTTCATTTTTCAACAAATAAACTACGGTATATGTAAGTAATGAAAGCGGTAAAACCGAAAAAACACAAAAACTTGCAATAAATAGGTTACCGAAAAAAGGGGACAACACTTCCGAAGCAATATCTTTATTAGCTTCCCAGTAAATAACAAACACAATTACTGATACAATTCCACCAATTGCGAGAGAACCAAAGAATAATTTGATATCGTCATTATTACTCTTTTTAAGCATTTACAATACCTCCATATATGCGTATCACTGATGATTAGGGCAACAGTGATACGCATTAAAATTTGTAAGCTATAGTACAAACACAGTAATGTTAGTTGTTTGTGTCTTCGCTTTTAAGCTCAGATTCGCTATGTAACAGAAAGCTTTGAATATACCCAACAGAGTATGCAAAACTCTGCACAAGACTCTCTTCCTTAAAGTTTGCACCGAAAATTTGAATAGTAATCACACTTTCATTCGGGCTAATATTAATCTCATAGTCTTTGCCTTTTGAATCAGCAGCTTCGAATGAAGCAAAATTGTAATCGTTCAACTCGAAATAGCTTTTAAGACAATTCAACATGGTCTTAAAATCGTTAATCATATCATTAAAGCTGATATGACTGTGATTAATAAAGGCGGATACCTCTACTGCTCCGTTATTCTCAATGTCTGCATTGAGATTGTAATCAAAACCATCAAAGTTTCCTGAAACCTCTTCAATATAAATATTTTTACACATTGTAAAAAACTCCTTTTTAACATAATTTTCTATTATAGAAATATTTTGTGATAATTACTGTTATAATTACTGTTATAATAAAAACACGGTGACTTATTGCGTACCATAATTTTCACCTCCAATATGTTCAGCGGTATGCAACCTGTTTGTTACCTGATGTTTTTGTAAAATCAGGTGTCAATTTTCTTTTGACAATTACATTGTACGTAAGCAACTTTTTTTTTGCAAAAGTAGTTGTTTCTAATACTACTTTTGACAAGATTTTTAAGAAAGAGGTTAATTATGGAAAAAAATAATCTTGAAATGTGTATATCCTGCCCGATTGCACACATTTTTATATCTGAATACAGAAAGATTAAAAATTACACTAAAGAGGGAAAAAAAACAATAAGTAAAAACGATAAAAAAGAATATAAAATAAAAATTGAAATTTCTGTAAAAAAACTATCACAATTGCTAGGCATAAAATTAAAAAATATGTCCAGTATAATTGCCTACATTATGAAAAGGAAATCTGAATTTGAAATGGGAACTACAACGAATATTCTTTCAAAAATGTGTTGTATAAATTGTATTACTTCTATTATTGATTGCTTTGATACAATATCTGAAAATAGTGAATCACTGGTAAAGGATTTACTGCTCTTTGATAAAGATGATATTAAATTATTCGTCAAACTTGAAGAATTTTTAAAAAAGAATAATATCGTCCCCAAAAATCCATTAACAAAAGATGAAAGAAGTTGGTCAGATGATTTTATGAATCTTATATATGAAAACGAAGATGTTGCTGAAGATACGTATTACAAATTTTCTGATTTGATAGATGATTATGTTACGCCACGCTCTAACATATCAAAATACGACTGTTGTGATGAAGTATATAAAGGTAATTCATTGTTGAGCGATAAATCAATTGATGAATTTACGAATTGCATAGATAGATTAAATGAACCATTTAAGGAAGAGTTACAAAAGCAAACAAAAATGAATAGAATTAATGGGATATTGAATCATAAATCAAATATCTTAAAATCTGTCATGTGCAGATATTTAGAAAAGGCTGAAAAAAATCAAAAGAAAACACTTGATCTCTTAATGAAAAAGCAAGGGATAACAGATACAGATATTGCTAAAATATTATATAAAGCCCCTAATAAAAAGTCGGAAATAGAAAATTGGCATAAAATAAAAGATAATTCAACAGAGTTACCCCCAAAGGCAAAATTGCATTTACAGGAACTATTAAATATATTATTAGTGTCAGAAGATGTATTAAGATGTGGAACAGGTAAAATATACGGAAATTGGAAAAATGCAATTAATGAAAATAAAAATGAAAAATTCAAAGACGCATTATTAACCTCTGACGATATGAAAGAAATTGAAAAAACTAAAATTTCATCACATAAAAGACCGTCGTTAAAAACTAAAGAGCGTATATACGATAGAATAAGAACATTTATAAATCCATCTGAAAATGATTTAAATAAGATGATTTCTGAAAATCCTGAATTTTTTTGTGAAGAGGACTTTTGCGTATTTACCCATGAAAAAGACGGAGAAGAATATTTTGATTATGAGTTAATGTACGAAAATCTGATTCACCCAGAAGATTTTGACACGCTTCTTTCCGTCCTTGAAGAATTGCAAGCAGAGAAAAACAGCTGATTATAACGAAACCGCAGGGAATTTTATATTTTCTGCGGTTTATTTTTATAAGGTTCGCTATGGCTATTTTGCCATAGCGTTATTTTTTTGTCCGATTTTTGCCGATATTCACGCTCACAAGCCTTAACTGTTTTCTATATTCAAATCGTCACCGTAGGCTTTAATTTCACATTTTGCTCCGCTTATTTTATAAGTAAAGAATTGCCCTACGGCGTATCGTAAACTTGCTTCTTGACTTATGAAATTTCGCTACGCTTTTAATGCTCATAAAGCCCATACGATGACGATTTAAACGAATATAAAAAAATCAGAAAGGAGTGAAAATACAGCGTGAATATCTAAATCGGACTTATTAAAAGCCCACCAATTCAGAATTACCGAATATAAATTTTAATTGAAATCAACTTTCAAAGGAGAAACCATTATGAAATACTTTACAAAATGCAAAACAGCCGAAGACCTCAAAAAAGAATACCGAAAATTAGCTAAACAACTTCACCCCGATTTAGGCGGTGATACAGAAGAATTTAAGGTAATGCAAAATGAATATGAAATTATGTGGGAACGCCTGAAAAATATACATACAAATTCAGAGGGCGAAACCTACAACAAAGAAACAACGGAAACACCGCAGGAATTTATAAATATAATCAATGTGCTTACAAAACTGATTGATATTGAAGTTGAAATTTGCGGTACTTGGATTTGGGTATCAGGAAATACCAAAGCACACAAAGAAATGTTGAAAGAATTAAAATTCCGATACGCTCATAAAAAACAGGCTTGGTATTACCACACAGAGCCGTACCGCAAGAGAAGCAAACGAGAATTAACGCTTGATGAAATCCGTGATATGTTCGGTTCTGAAAAGTATAATCAAAGCGAAAACAAAACTCCAACATTACACAGTTGACAAAAAAGGGGAACAGCTGAAAAGTTGTTCCCCCTAAAATTGAAATTACTTCAAATTTTACAGTTTCATTCATATAATTTTTGAAATTTATTTTACAAAAATATTGAATTTTCACATATTGTATGCTAAAATAAAAGTGCCAAACAAATTTAATTATAATGCTTACGCAAGTGTGTATTTTTATTTAGGTAAAAATGCAGGCTCTATTTCAGCATACTTGTAGTAAGCGTTGAATTTGTTTGGCGACAAAAGGGCTATGTGTTTTTCGGGTGCGTAGCTTGTCTATGTACCCTTTTTTTATGAAAAATAAAAAGTTTTAATAAAATTTAATTTTTTCTTGCAAAAAATGAACCTTTTCGACATTTCAATTGTCTAATATATAGAGCTTACGACATAAGCCCTTTGTCGCCAAGAATATATGATGAGAGGAAATGATATTTTATTAAAACACAAAAACGGTGTTCAAACGGTTCAATCTACGATTTAAGCAGTAAGGATTGATTTTTTGAAAGAAAAATTGAAAAAATAAAAATTTTTTTAAAAAATTTCTCGAAAAAATGAACCTTTTGAGTATTTCAATTGTCTAATATATAGGAACGCAAAAAAATTATAAAGGAGGAAATATTATGAAAACAATCAAAGAGCTTGTATTGAGTGCGAAAAACGGCAATAAAAAAGCATTTGATAAGCTGTATGAGCTTACAAGCAATGAAGTATGGTTCACTTGCGTTTCTTTGCTCAAAGACGAAGAAAACGCAAAAGACATAATGCAGGAAACCTACATCACCGCATTCTTAAAACTTGATACACTCAAAGATGAAGAAAAATTTTGCAGTTGGCTCACAGCAATAGCAACAAACAAAAGCAAAAATAAATTGAAAGGAAAGGTGGAATATCAGATTGACGATGAAGTTCTGATTGCGAAAACTGAAACAGATGAGTTAATGCTCCCCGAAGAGTACATAAACAAAGCCGAAAAAAGAAAGGTGCTTTTACAGATTATAGAAGACACACTTTCATTCAATCAGTATCAGGTTGTTTTGATGTTCTATTTCAACGAGCTGTCAATTGCCGAAATTGCTCAGGCACTTGAAATTTCAGAGGGAACAGTAAAATCTCGCCTAAATTCATCAAGGGCAAAGATGAAAACCGCAATTGAAGATTACGAAAACAAAAGCGGTGACAAGCTTCACGGTGTTGTATTTGTTCCGTTCTTTACAACAATTTTCAGAGAGCAGGCAAAGAGCCTTTGCGTTCCGAGCATAAAAATCACACTTCCAAACGGTGAAAGCCTTGTAACTGCGGCTTCAAAGGGTGTTTCAACAGCGGTAAAATCAAGTACCGCAACTGCGGTTAAGACAGGTGCAGTTACAGCGGTTAAGACAAAAGTCATAGCTATGGCTTGCGGTATGACCTTACTTTTTGCAGGCACAACAGTCGGCACAAGTCTTCTTGCAGGTTGTAAAAGTGACAAAGTTCCGACCGCAACAACTTCTGCTCAGACCACTGCACAGGCAACTACAGTTCCTGCGGTAACAGTACCAAAGGCAGTTAAAGATTTGGTAGACAAGGGTGAAATCAAGGTCGACAAAGACGGCAACATCACTGATAAGAATGGTAAGAAAGTCGAAGTAAAAGACGGCAAAGTAGAAGTAAAAACCGACGACGGTAAGACAGTTACAGTTAAGGTTGACGATGTAAAAACTACGGTATCTAACAAAAACAACAGCAACAAGGGTAACACCGAAAAGAAAGAAGATACAAAGTCAAATACATCTTCAAAGAAAGACAACTCTTCAAAGACAAATACATCTGATAACGACAAGAAGCCAGCATCTAAGCCAAGCAACTCTTCAACTAATAACCAGAAGCCAGCTAAGCCAAGCAACTCTTCAAGTAATAACCAGAAGCCAGCGTCTAAGCCGAGTGAGTCATCAAAGACTGAAACACCTACAGAAAAGCCAAAGCAGAAGGTATGGGTGGATGACTACAAAACAGTACACCACGAAGGTTATTGGAAGGTAGTAGGTACAGAAGAAGAGCCAGTATATGGTTGGGTAGGTTATGATGTATGCAATGACTGCGGTCAGAAGTTCTCAGACGCTGTTCAGATGGATGACCATTTACTTTGGGAGTTAAGAGAAAATGGTGGTAGAGGCTCATATCACCACGAAAAAGAATATGTACAGACAGGCACAAAAACAGTAGAGAAGAAGGAATGGGTAAAACCTTATGATGAAAAGGTTAAAGACGGCGGTCACTGGGAGTACAGATAACATTTGATATTAACTACTTTAATCATGGTTTAATATTTTAAGGAAAGAGGACTCAATATTGAGTCCTCTTTTCTTTTGTATAGAAAGATTATTTTCTATATAAGAAAGTATTCAATTTAATTATAATATATGGTATAATATAATAAAATAAAAGGAAAGGTTGTAGAGTATATGGGTTATATTAATTGCTTGCTGTTATTATTCATCTATTTCGTAGTGATAGAATTTTCATATGCAATGGATTTAGTTTCATGGTACAAGAGAGGTAAACATAGTGTACCTTTTTGTATATTTATGATTGTGGGTGGAATATTACTTGTATCAGTATTATTTTATATGGGGTACACTTTTGATTAGAGAAGTTAGTTATATTTTAAAAAGCAGTCATATTTAAAATAGAAAGGAGTATTAAGATGACAATATACAGTTTTGTAGGTGATGAGAGTTTAAAGAATATTTTTCACCTATCAGCTAAGGAAGCGGTAAAGCACCCTGACTATAATAAGTACATAAGGGTATTATCAAAAGCAATCAAGGATGAAGTAATTTCTATAACGACAGTAGAATCTCACCTGATAGGTATAGCAATGACATCAACCTTAAGAAGAAAAATTATACAGGACTTAAAGGAGGTATTTTAATGAAAATCAGAGATATTAAAAAAGCAAGACTTGAACATAGAAGTGTTTACTGTATTGATAAAGACACTTCTGATGTATTAAGATGTAGTGTAGGTTTATTTGGTTCATTTGATTCTCAATTCGATGTAGAGCTTACACCTGAATATAATGAGTCAACTAAAGAATGTATTAATTGAGAACAAAAATATAGAGGATAGTTATGGTATGGGAATGCTCTGTAATCAACAAAATAAAAAAAGAGGTTAAGCATTAGAAAAAATTGCTTAACCTCTTTTTGTGCTATCGTTAGAAATTATTTGCAGGCAAAAAGCTAAATAGTATATTATAGTGGAGGGCTTACTTTGTTATATAGAAAATAGGCATAAATAACTAAACAAATGTCCTAACCGTTTAAAATGTAATCTGCTATATCATTATAGTTATTAACTTTGCAATAGTTTTTTAGCTTTTTTAACATACTAGTTTTATATTTGTCTGATGATGCTAAAGATAATTTTTGACGTAGATAGTTACATTCGCTATGACTTAATTTTATTCCAGTTGCATTGGCAAACTTAAATTGCATATCAGCTAATGTATGGATTGAATATGAAAAAGCTTTACTGAATTTTTCATCTTCAACCAAAGCGGTCAATTTTTTTACTCCTTTGTCAAAATAATATGAAGCTTGTTGGGGATTGTTCTTTACTTCGTATAAGCCCCTTTCCATATAATTTTTTGAGATAGCATGTCTTACCTGATATGATTGAGGACGAATGGACATAGCCTTCATAAAATAGGTTTCGGCTTGTTCAAACGCACATGATTTTTGTTCCAATAATCCACGTTGCACCCAATAATAACTGTAACATTTACACTTACTTTCTATTGTATTAAATAAATCTCTAATTTTATTTAATGGTAGAATACTTTTTTTTATAATATTATTAACTGATAAAACTTTTTCAAATAGTTCGTTGTATTCATTTGTGATTGTTTCTGTAAATTGACCGACAGTTTGATTTATAACTTGATTTAAAATATCAAAAATTTCTCTTTGTGATAAATTATAATCAGTGTTTTTTTCAAGTAATCTAAGACAACGTATTTTAATATAACCTTGATTAGTTGTAGTTGTGAAATCCCCAAATTCTTTCTCAAATTCCCCGAAATCTAATTTTTCTGTAGTATCTGAAAAAATATTTACAAATATACGCAATGGTAAAAATGTAATTCCTAATCTACCTAATATAATTAAAGCGTAAAAATATTTTTTTGTAATTACATCATCTTTTTTATTAATTACATCAAAAAAGTGTTTTTCAAACCCTCTACCAGAGGAAATAAGATATAACAATTCAATGATATCGTTGACTCTCTTTATATACTTAGTATATTCTGATTTCTTATCACAAAATTTTGATAGATTATCTAACCAAGAATGCTCATCTAACTTATTGATAATATTTTCAGCGTAATTATTATCAATAGTTTCTGAGATTTCTTTTTCAATAACATACTCGTATTCAAGTGAATATTTTTTTCTATTGTGGTTACTAGTAGTATCAACAGTAATTACAACACATTTTTCAATATTATTCGGAATTTTTTCCATAAACGCACTAATATGGTGATAGCTATAGGCAGCATTTTCACACAGCAATGCAAACTTTGTTTTTTTGGGCAAAGACTCTACATATTCAATTAAATAGTCCACAGATTCTGTACTAGAAACCATATATTCTCTACATATGTACCCAGAACGTGACAAGTTTACAAGTAAATTCCTTGCTACACAAGTTTTGCCAACATAAGATTTCCCAAAAATATTAAAGACAAGATGGTTTGTCGATTTTTTTATATCACTTAGCCAGTTTATACTTTCTGGATAAATTATATCCCAATTTTGCCAAAAATCTGCGTAACGGCTTTCAGCGCCAGTATAGATATCACTTTGGTAGTATTGGTTGCCTTTATTATTATCTTCATCTATGAATATCATACCTCTTTCTTTCATGTAATTTGAAATATTATTATCATGTATAATTTTCTCATGCAAATAAGTAAGAAATTCTTCGGTTGTCCATTTTATCCAATGATATTTATCATTATATTCGATTTCTGATTCGAGAACTGGGTCATTAATTTTTGGAGTTATAAAAAAGAAGTTGGTATTGTTTGCATACCCGGAAATTTTATATTTTTCTATTATTTCCTGCAAATCACTTTCTTGATATTCTGTACCCAAAAACAGTACATCATTTTTTACACTGGAATCAGCAAAATCACGTAATAAATAATTTTCATTTGCAGTGAATTGTTGGTATTCATTTTTATCAAAAACGTAATTGTGATTTTTTGATTTAACACAGCCATGTAATTTTATAAGTACGGGAGTTTTATTTTCTACTGTTTTGTATTCAGCTAAAGTCCACACACAAATTTCTTTATGATTTTTAAAAAATAAATTTTCTACATAGTTATCAATATTTAGAGTGTAAATTTTTTGCCAAGGATATTCTGCAAAATACTTATGGTAGTCATCCTTTAAATTATAACCAATGGTAAAGAAATCAGTCAAAAATTCGTTTCTTTGTTCTACTCTATCTATACCTTCACTTCTAATAAGTGTACATAATTTTTTTAAATCACTTTTTATTTGTTCAGCTCGTAATCTATTTTTAACCGCCTTATCTTCATTACTGTTAACATATAATTTTTCATATAACTTTTCCGCTAGTTTTGATCCAGTAACTAAATCATCTTTATGAGTATTTTTTACATCCAATGAAAAACCTGCCCCTAACACTATTGTAGGAAATTTTTTTGACAGCGTATATTCCAACAATTCTAAATCATGTTCTAACATAAATTACCTCCTAAACATTATTAAAGTTAAATTTATTTTGAATTTATGATTGGTATGGAAGAACAAATCTATATACTACAACTATGAACATAACATAAAATATTTTGGCATTAATATGTATGAATAACATGTATATGCTCACATACATTATACTCTATACTTTTGGAAATTTCAACAAAAATATGTTATTGTATTTTTGAATTTAGTTAATCTTAAAAGTGATAACAAGTAATACTATAAATAAAGTTGAAGTATCAATAAATAGAAAAATCTTTTGTGTTACGATGTAATAAATTTTAAAAATATATTATCTTGTTTCCTTGAAAATCGGCAGGCAAACTAAAATGACAGTAAGTTTGACAGTAAGTTTGACTGCATTTTATCTTGTTTTAACTTAATTCAAAATTACTCAACTGAATTTTTGAAATCTCAAAAACCCAGTGTTTAAGCCACTTTTAAGGCATTTTAAGTAATTTTGGCAAAAAATAAAAGGCGGTTAAAAAACCACCTTTACTGGTGCGGGCGACAGGACTTGAACCTGCACATCGGTTGACACTAGAACCTAAATCTAGCGCGTCTGCCAATTCCGCCACGCCCGCTTATTAAATTGAAAGTTGAAAATTGAAAATGGAAAATTATTGGTTCTTTGCTGACTTTAGTATAGTAACCAAAATTTTTTCAATTTCAACACAATCATCTAAAATAGATTTCGTTTGATTTTCAGACAAATATTCTGTAGCACCCAACAATTTTATCCAATATTTTGTTTCGGATGCTTCTTTTAGGGCTACGCTTATTTTTGATACAAAATCAGGTTTGCTTTGTGCCTGTTGGGATTCGGTGACATTAGCACCGATACTTGTGCCTGCACGAAGTAACTGTTTGGACAGAATGTATTCTTTTTTCTCTTCACACAAAAATTTATATAATCGTACAATTCTTATTGCAAACTGAAAACTTTTGTTTTCTATAACATTATCCATAACATTCGTGTATATCAAAATTGCGATTATTGCAGAGAACAGAAAATTAAAAATTTTCCACTTTCCATTTTCAATTTTCAATTTCTGCAAGACCTACCGTTAGATAATACTATAAATATCAGCAAAAGTCAAGTATAAGCAAGCAGTATATTACTACTGCTTGCAGAACACGATTCCGTCTTTTTTACTGATTGACTTGATTTTTGCCAAAGATTCAACTCTTATGCCCATATCACGAACGAGGTTGCCACCGCCCTGATAAGCTTTTTCGATAACAATTCCCGCACCTGCTGTTTTTGCGCCTGCTTTTTCAATAAGCATAAGAAGTGCCGTTAAGGCGCTGCCCTTTGCAAGAAAATCGTCAATGATAAGCACATTGTCTTCTTTGCTCAAAAATTCCTTTGAAACAACTATGTCATAGTCCTTTTTATGAGTGTATGAGTGGACGGTTGCGTTGTATGTATCTGAGTAAATGTTTATCGTCTTTGTCTTTTTTGCAAAAACAACCGGAACACCAAAATACTGAGCCGCAAGACAGGCAATGCCGATTCCAGACGCTTCGATTGTCAGAATTTTTGTTATGTTTTCATCCTTGAAAAGTCTGTAAAATTCCTTGCCAAGCTCACACACAAAATTGACATCAATCTGATGATTGAGAAAGCTGTCAACCTTTAATACATTGTCGGCACCAATATGTCCGTCTTTAAGAATTCTGTCTTCTAAAAGTTTCATATCAATCTCTTTTCTGAAAAATAAAATAGTAACAAACAATACGATAGATTATACTACAAATATTTGCACATTTCAATTGATTTTTGTGATATTCCATGCCTTATTTTTCTTATTTTCGGGAAAAATTAAATTCAGACACAAAAAAGGCAGTCGTGACAAAGCGACTGCCCCTGCGGTTTATACTTCAATATTTTTAATTGAATCAAATTCGTCCATGATTTCTTTTGACGGCTTTTTTGAAAGAAGTGAAACAATAACATTCACAATAAGTGCAAGTCCGAAGCCTACAACAAGTGAATAAAGATTTGTTGCCGCATAAAGCGTCTGACCGTTTACAAGCGGAATATAGTCCCATATGATAACTGTCAGAGCACCTGTTGCCATACCGCTGATTGCACCCGAAAGTGTTGAGCGTTTCCAGAAAAGTGCCAGCAGAACAACAGGTCCGAATGCCGAACCGAATCCTGCCCATGCATCCGAAACAAGTCCCATAATGCTTGATTTAGGATTAAGTGCAATGAAGAATGCGATTACAGCAACAACTGCAACTGCAATTTTGCCGACCAAAAGCGAACTCTTTTCGCTTGCATTCTTTTTAACAGCACCTTTGTAAAGATCCTCCGAAACAGCCGATGCAGTGACGAGAAGCTGACTGTCTGCTGTTGACATAATTGCGGCAAGGATTCCGCAAAGGAAAATACCGCCGATAAAGATAAGTACGCCGTTGCCTGAGAAAAGCTGCTGGATTGTTCTGATGAATACAGATTCGCTTGTTGCATCGTCAAGCTGTGCTGTAAGGTAGCCTCTTGCAATAAGACCGATAAGGCATGACGCAGTAAGTGAAATAATTACCCAAACAACAGCAATTTTTCTTGATTTCTTGATTTCTTCATTGCTCTTTACAGCCATGAATCTGACGAGAATATGCGGCATACCGAAGTAACCGAGTCCCCACGCAAGGTTTGAAATAATCGAAACAGCCGAAACAGGAGTTCCGTCACCGTTTACAAAGAAGTTAAGGAACTGAGCAGGTTGTTCAACACCTTTTGCGGCAAGTGCAGAACTGAAGCTTGTGTCAAATGTGAGAATTGCATATGCAAGCACCGGAACGGTAAGGATTGCAACAATCATCATAAGTCCCTGAATGAGGTCGGTTGTACAAACTGCCTTGAAACCGCCCATGAATGTATATACAAGAATTACTACTGCGGCAACGATAAGACCGATAACATAAACCCGATTGTAGTTTTCGTCACCGCTTGCGCTGTCCGAGAAGAGTGTTGCAAAAAGCTTTGCACCCGAACTGAATGCCGACGCTGTGTAAACCGTGAAGAAAACTGCGATGATTGATGCCGAAACAATCTTGATTATGTTTTTATGGTCACGGTAGCGATTTTTGAAAAAGCTCGGAATAGTGAGCGAGTTGCCTGCCACAATTGTGTATTTACGAAGTCTTGCCGAAACAATGTACCAGTTGAGAATTGTGCCGATAAGAAGTCCTATGGCAATCCATGCCTCGCCTGTGCCGGCAAGGTATACAGCGCCCGGAAGTCCCATCAAAAGCCAACCGCTCATATCAGATGCCTGTGCCGACATTGCGGCTGTCCAACTGCCGAGGTTTCTGCCACCGAGAAAGTAGTCCTCATTGTTCTTGTTGCCCTTTGAACAAACAAAGCCTATTACGATCATAATAATCATATAAGCTATAAACGCACAAAGAACTATTATGTTGTTTGTTGTCATCATGCCCCTCCTGAAATTAAATTTATAAATCAAATACCTTTTAATTCTACCAAAAATGAATAAATAAATCAAGTGAATTGCAGTATTTAGGACTTTTATGCAGATAATTTGTGCATTTGCAAAAATTCAGGAGTAACATTTTGCACATAATTACGAATAAAATAACTTTTATATGCATTTAAAGGGGGATTTTGTGTTGATTTGAAGAATCAAAAGTATTATAATTACATTGATTGCAAATTGACTGTAAAAGGTATGTGGAGAGATAGAAATGAATATGGTAAAAAGAACTTGGGCTGAAATTTCACTTAATGCAATTGAGCATAACTATAATGTAATAAGAAATAAGGTTGCAGACGATACAAAGGTCTGTTGTGTTATAAAGGCTGACGGCTACGGTCACGGTGCAGTTGAGCTTTCACAGATTTATGAAAAACTCGGAGCGGATTTTTTTGCTGTTTCAAATATTGACGAGGGTATAGAAATCAGAAAAAGCGGTTCAAAACTCCCTATTGTGATTCTTGGCTACACTCCCGTTTCAGAGGCTGAAAATCTTGCTGAATATGATATTTCTCAGGCTGTTTTTTCACTTGAGTATGCAAAGGAGCTTTCCGAAAAATGTGTTGAAGAGGATTGTATCTGCAAAATGCACATCAAGGTTGACTCGGGAATGTCAAGAATCGGCTTTATGTGTCAGGAATTTCCACGGGATGAATATTCTATTGAAGAAATTTGCGAGGCTTGTTGCCTTCCGAATCTTGAGGTTGAGGGGCTTTTTACTCATTTTTGTGTGTCTGATGAAGATGCCGAGGGCAGAGAGTTCACAAACAAGCAGTATGAAAACTTTATTCATGTGCGTGACAGCCTTAAAAAGCGAGGCGTTGATATCAGCGTTGTTCATTGCTCAAACAGCGGCGCAATTGAAGATTACCCCGAAACCTGTTGCGATATGGTAAGGGCAGGTATTATCCTCTACGGACTTGCTCCGTCATCAAAGCTTGCTGACAGACTTGACCTTGTTCCTGCAATGACTCTTAAAACAGTTGTCGCTTTTGTAAAAGAGGTTCAAAAGGGTGCAACAATTTCCTACGGCAGAACTTTTACAGCCGACAGAAAGATGAAAATTGCAACCGTTCCTATCGGATACGCTGACGGATTCATCAGACAGAATGCAAAAGACGGCTATATGATGGTAAACGGAAAGAAAGCGAAAATTGTGGGCAGAATATGTATGGATCAGACAATGCTTGATGTTACCGATATTGAAGATGTCAAGACAGGTGACGAGGTTGTCGTATTCGGTACAGGCGAAAACGGTGAACCTACCGCAGATTCACTTGCCGAAAATACAGGAACTATAAACTACGAAACCGTCTGTCTTGTCGGAAAGCGTGTTCCGAGAATTTACATTAAAGACGGAAAAATTGAGAATGTGATGTATAAATTATGAGATTACTTGCTGTTGACGGAAACAGTATTGTAAACCGTGCGTTTTACGGAATAAGACCGCTTACTACAAAGGACGGTCAGTTTACAAACGCTATTTACGGATTTCTTACAATGCTGTACAAAATTAAAAATGAAGAAAATCCCGATGCCGTGGCGATTGCCTTTGACCTGAAAACACCGACCTTCAGACACAAGGCCTATGCAGGCTACAAGGCAACACGAAAAGGTATGCCGGAGGAGCTTGCGTCACAAATGGAACCGCTGAAAAAGCTTCTTACCCTTTTAGGCTACAGGCTTGTTACCTGTGAGGGCTTTGAGGCTGACGATATTCTCGGTACGCTCGCCAAGGCTTGTGAAGAAAACGGAAACGAGTGCGTTATTGCAACAGGTGATCGTGACAGTCTTCAGCTTGTGTCGGACAAAACAAGCGTTCATCTTTGTTCAAACAAACAGGATATACTCTATACCCCCGAAAAGATTCTTGAAACTTACGGTGTAACTCCAAAGGAGCTTATAGAAATCAAGGCGATTCAGGGTGATACTTCGGATAATATTCCCGGAGTTGCGGGAATAGGACCAAAGGGTGCGGGCGACCTCATTCAGAGATATCACACGGTTGAGTATATCTATGACCATCTTGATGAACTTGAAATCAAGGACGGTGTGCGTAAAAAGCTGACTGCGTCAAAGGAAAATGCAATTCTCAGCCGTATGCTCGGTGAAATAAACTGCAACGCTCCTGTTGACACAAATGTCGAAAATTATGTTGTAGATATGAAAGATGCCGATGAATGTGCCGGATTTATGGCAAAGCTTGAGCTGTTTTCTTTAATAGAAAAATACGGCATCAAGGCTGACAAAAATACAAAGCCCGAAAAGGTTGAGAAAAATTTGTTTGAGGTTGTGTCTGATTTTGACGAAAATGAACTTTTAAAAAATGTTAAGTCAGAGAAAAAGCTCTATCTCAACTTTGAAACAGAGAATAAAGAATTAAAATCCTTTACCGTACTTTTTGACGGCAAGGTGTATATAAGCACGGACGAAGAACTTTTTGTTAAGTTTATTGCCGACAGTGAACTTGAAAAGTACACAAGAAACATCAAAACGCTCTACGCTTATGCCGATGAGAGAAATATTGATGTTGAAAATATTGTGTTTGATATTGAGCTTGCGGCATATCTGATTGAACCGTCGTCAAAGGATTATTCGGACAAAAATCTTTGTGCCTCTTACGAAATCACTCTGCCCGTCTGCGCTGATGAGCAGAATGAAAAATACGAGGCATTTGCCTGTTACGCAGAATTGTGCGAAAAACTCGGAGATAAAATCAAAGCTCACGGTCAGGAAAAGTTGTTAAGTGAAATTGAAATTCCGCTTGCAAAGGTGCTTGCAAGAATGGAAAATATCGGTGTCTGTGTTGACCGACAGGGCATTGAAAGCTACGGCGAAATGCTTTCTGCACAGATTAAGGAGCTTGAAACCGCAATTTACGAAAGTGCGGGCTGTGAGTTTAACATCAATTCTCCCAAACAGCTTGGCGTAGTTTTATTTGAAAACCTCGGACTCCCTTGCAAAAAGAAAACGAAGAGCGGTTACAGCACAAATGCAGAGGTGCTTGAAAGCCTGAGGTATGAACATCCCGTTGTTGAAATGGTGCTGAGATACAGAACGCTCTCAAAGCTGAATTCAACCTACTGCGAGGGACTTTTAAAGGTCATTGCAGATGACGGCAGAATCCATTCAAATTTCAATCAGACCGAAACAAGAACAGGTAGAATCAGCTCAACAGAGCCGAATCTCCAGAATATCCCCGTAAGAACCGAGCTTGGCAGAGAGATGAGAAAGTTTTTCTGTGCAAGAGAGGGCTGGGCGCTTGTTGACGCCGACTATTCGCAGATTGAACTCCGTGTGCTTGCCCATATTTCGGGTGACAAAAATATGATTAAAGCGTTCAAGGATAACGAAGATATCCACGCAATCACAGCGTCACAGGTGTTCAATATGCCGCTTGATATGGTAACTCCGATTATGAGAAGCCGTGCAAAGGCGGTTAACTTCGGTATTGTTTACGGAATCGGCGCATTTTCACTTGCAAAGGATATCGGTGTTTCAAATAAAGAGGCAAAGCACTACATTGAAAGCTATCTTGCCCATTACAGCGGTGTTGACAGCTATATGAAAAATGTTGTTGAAAAGGCGAACGCTGACGGCTATGTTGAAACGATGTTCGGCAGAAGAAGAAATCTTCCCGAACTCACCTCGAGCAAGCATATGATCCGTGCATTCGGTGAAAGAGTTGCAAGAAATATGCCTATTCAAGGCACAGCCGCAGACATTATCAAAATTGCAATGATTAAGGTTGACGAGCGAATGAAAGCCGAAAATCTCCGTGCAAGGCTTGTGCTGCAGGTTCACGACGAACTTATTGTCGAAGCTCCGCAGGATGAGAGCATGAGAGTTGCACTCATCGTTCAGGAAGAAATGGAAAACGCAGTTAAAATGAGCGTTCCGCTCACAGCCGATGCGGCAATCGGAAGGACTTGGTATGATGCAAAAGGATAACAGAACGATTGCTTTTGTATGCACGGGCAACACCTGTCGCAGTCCCATGGCAGAGGCAATTTTTAATGATATGGCAGAGAAAAACGGCGTTTGCGTCAGGGCGGAAAGCTTTGGCATTGCGACCTCAACGGGACTTCCCGTGTCGGAAAATTCCGTGATTGCCTGTAAGGAAATCGGAATTGACCTTTCGGGCAAAGCTTCAACAGCCGTAGCTGATGCCGGCATTGAAAAATACGAAAAATTTTACTGTATGTCGCAAAGTCACGCAAAAATGTTGATGCAGTTTTTTCTTGTACAGCCCGAAAAAATCGCCGTGCTCGGTATAAGCGATCCTTACGGCGGCGACATTGAGGTGTACAGACATTGCCGTGATGAAATCGTTAATTCTGTAAAGGAAATATTAAAAGCGTATGAAAATTGACAGAATGACCGAAAATCAGCTTGAGGCGGTTGCACAGCTTGAACAGCGGTGTTTTTCGCATCCGTGGTCGTTTAACAGCCTTGAAGAAGAACTGAACAACGAAACCTCGCTGTTTTTTACCGCAACGGAAGATAATGCCGTTGTCGGATATATAGGAATGAGTGTTGTTGTTGATGAGGGTTACATTTTCAATGTTGCCGTTGACGGTACACACAGAAATCGGGGAATAGGTTCGGCGCTTGTTGAAACGCTTGTGACCTATGCCAAGAAAAATAACCTTTGCTTTCTCACTCTTGAGGTTCGTGAAAGTAACGGGAACGCCCGTTCTCTCTATGAAAAATTCGGATTCATCAAGGTGGGAGAGAGGAAAAATTACTACTCATCTCCAACCGAAAACGCTGTTTTAATGACACGCTGTTTTTGACATATATATGTAATAAAACATTATATTAACGATATTACGGAACTTCATCATAAATGTTTCGTAGTGAAAGGAAAATTATGAAGATACTCGCAATAGAATCGTCCTGTGACGAAACTGCGGCAGCGGTTGTTGAGGACGGCAGAAACATAATCTCCTCGGTGGTTGCATCTCAGGTTGAGGAACACAAGCTTTACGGCGGTGTTGTTCCCGAAATCGCATCACGCCGTCACGCAGAGGCAATTGTTCCTGTTGTAAGACAGGCTCTTGAAGATGCAGACTGCAGGCTTTCCGACATTGACGCAATCGGCGTTACATATGCCCCCGGACTTATCGGAGCGTTGCTTGTGGGAGTGAATTTTGCAAAAGGACTTTCACTTGCAACAGGAATTCCGCTTGTTCCTGTTCACCATCTTCGTTCACACATTGCGTCAAATTATATTTCAAATATAGAATTAAAACCGCCGTTTCTCTGCCTTGTTGTGTCAGGCGGTCACAGCCATATTGTTATGGTTGAGGACTACACAAAGATGAAAATTATCGGCAAAACCCGTGATGATGCCGCAGGCGAGGCTTTTGACAAAGCCGCAAGGACAATGGGAATGCCGTATCCGGGCGGAATTGAAATGGACAGAGTTGCTGAAAATGGCAATCCGTTTGCATTCAAGCTTCCTCGTCCCACAGTTCACGATGCGCCGTATGATTTCAGCTTTTCGGGACTTAAAACAGCCGTAATCAACCTCATCCACAATTCGGCACAAAAGGGTGTTGAGCTTAACAAAGCCGATGTCTGTGCATCATTCCGCTATGCCGTTGTCGATTGCCTTGTTACAAACTTTATCAAGGCGGCTGAAGACTTGGGACAGAAAAAGCTTGTAATCGCAGGCGGTGTTTCGGCAAATTCACTTCTCAGAAGAACCCTTGCAGAGGAGTGTAAAAAGCGTGATTGGGAAATGTATATGCCCGAAAAATCTCTTTGCGGTGACAATGCCGCCATGGTCGGTTCACAGGGATATTACGAGTTTCTCAGCGGAAATATTGCAGGAACAGACCTCAATGCTTTTGCTACAATGAGTATTGAAAAAGGTTGATTTATTCGCAAATAATCACTAAGACACTTGCTATTTTATCAAGAATATACTAAAATAGTGTTAATAAACCGAAAGGACGATTTAAAATGAGCAATCCTATTGTTACTTTTGAAATGGAAAACGGAAAAACAATCAAAGCGGAGCTTTATCCCGAAATTGCTCCGAATACTGTAAATAATTTTCTCAGCCTTGTAAACAAGGGTTACTATGACGGCCTTACATTTCACCGTGTAATCTACGGTTTCATGATTCAGGGCGGTTGCCCCGAAGGCACGGGTATGGGCGGTCCCGGATATTCAATCAAGGGCGAATTTGCCGTGAACGGCTTTGAAAACAATCTCAAGCATACAGAGGGTGTTCTCTCAATGGCTCGTTCAATGATGCCCGACTCAGCAGGCTCGCAGTTCTTCATTATGCACAAAAACGCTCCGCACCTTGACGGTCAGTATGCCGCATTCGGCAAGGTGATTGAGGGTATGGATGTTGTCAATGAAATCGCAGAGTGTGACACAGACTATTCCGACAAGCCTCTTGATCCTCAGATTATGGCAAAGGTTACAGCCGAAACCTTTGGTGTTGACTATCCCGAGCCTGAAAAATGCTGATTGTTAAGAAAGGAATTTTAAAATGAATGTTTTGCTTGCAGGCGGCGCCGGATATATCGGCTCGCACACTTGTGTTGAACTCATCAACGCAGGTCACGATGTTGTAATTGCAGATAATTTTTCAAACAGCTGTCCCGTTGCGGTTGAAAGAGTTGAAGAACTGACAGGCAGAAAAATTCCGCTCTATGAGGCCGATGTATGTGACAGAGATGCCGTTGAAAAGATTTTTTCGGAGAATAAGATTGATGCGGTAATTCACTTTGCAGGTCTTAAAGCAGTAGGTGAAAGCTGCGAGAAGCCTGTTGAATATTACCGTAACAACATTGATTCAACGCTCACATTGCTTGAGGTGATGAAAAAACACGGTGTAAATAACTTTATTTTCAGCTCAAGTGCCACGGTTTACGGTACTCCGGAAACTGTTCCGCTTGTTGAAACAATGCCAAAGGGTTCTCCTACAAATCCGTATGGCTGGACAAAGTTTATGATGGAACAAATTCTTACAGACACCGCAAACGCAAATCCCGATATGTCTGTTGTTCTTCTTCGTTACTTTAACCCAATCGGCGCTCACGAAAGCGGCAGAATCGGTGAAGATCCTAACGGAATCCCGAATAACCTTATGCCGTACATAACACAGGTTGCCGCCGGCAGACTCAAGTGTCTCGGTGTTTTCGGCAACGATTACCCTACGCATGACGGCACGGGTGTGCGTGACTATATCCATGTTGTTGACCTTGCAAAAGGTCATGTAAAGGCTATTGAATATTCCGCAGAGCACAAGGGAACCGAGATTTTTAATCTCGGAACAGGTGTGGGCTACAGCGTTCTTGATATTGTAAAGGCTTTTGAAAAGGCAAATTCTATTGAAATTCCTTATGTTATAAAGCCACGCCGAGCAGGCGACATTGCAGAATGCTTTGCCGATGCAACAAAAGCCAAGAAAATACTTGGATGGATTGCCGAGAAAAGTCTTGAGGATATGTGCCGTGACAGTTGGAACTGGCAATCTCACAATGTGAATGGTTACAAATAACAAATAAATGATATTTTATTTGTGCATTCCTACAAAAAAACAATATTTTGTCAAATAATCAGTCAGCAAGAGTTTTTAGCATTGACTTTTGGTGGTTGATTGTTGTATAATTAAACTGCTTATAGAAGCATTATCACATAAGGAGGAAAAGAAAATGTTCAAAAAAGCACTTAGCCTTTTACTGTCTATGATGCTTGTTGTGACATCACTCGTTGCAACTGTAGTGAGCGTTTCTGCTGCCGGCGATTCATATTTCGTATCCGGTTGTGAAGAACTCACAGGTTACAAGTGGGCTGAGACTGAAGCAACTTGCGGAGATAATGTAATGACAGAAAACGGCGACGGTAACTACGAAAAAGTATTTACCAACGTAGCAGTCGGCAACGGCTACCAGTTCAAGGTCGTTAAAAACGATAAAGAGTGGATTGGTGTAGGCGATACCGGCGAAGACAACTTCACATTCAATGTAACAAAGGAATGTGATGTAACAGTAACTTACAACCCTACAACAAATGAAATCACTGCAACAGGTGAAGGTGTTGTAATTCCGACAGAACTTGTTGTTGACCACATTACAGTCGTTGGTAACGGTGAAGATGCATGGCTCAACGGTAAGGACTGGAAGGTAGATGCTGAAGCTAACCACATGACAGAGACATCTGAGGGTTCAAAGGTTTACCAGATTAAGTTTGAGAGCCTTGACGCTTATGAGAACTATCAGTTCAAGTTTGCTGCCAACGGTTCATGGGCAGATAACTGGGGCCTTCCTGAGCAGGGCACAGCTCCTCTCAATGAGTGGTTTGACCTTACATACAACGGTCAGAACATGATCATTGATACAGATGCAGCTGGTTACGAAGACGGTTATGACATCGTTCTTACACTTGACCTTTCAAACTTTGACTATGCTACAAAGCAGGGTGCAAAGGGTAAGGTTGACATCGTTACTGGTGCAGAGCCTACAACAGTAGCAGAGCCTACAACAGTAGCAGAGCCCACAACAGTAGCAGAGCCTACAACAGTAGCAGAGCCTACAACTGCAGCTCCTGCAAAAAAGGGTCTCACAGTTACAGCTACTTCAAACCTCTTTTCTGAGAAGCAGGTTACTCTCAGCGCAGATCAGAAGACTGTAAGGGTTACATACATGTTCCAGACCAAGGACAGAGATGGTATGTTGAACTTCCAGTATAAAATGAACTATGATCCTTCTGTTCTCAAGGTTTCAGCTAATACAAGAAAGAGTACTTCATTCGAATATCCAAATTTCGAATTCAACAAAAATGTAGCTCCTGGTTTACTTATGGGTATAGGAAGTGACACAAGTCTCTATTTTTCATCAGAAAAAGAAATAGTATTTTCTTCTGTTGAATTCGATGTCATCAATCCCGAGGCTGTAGCAACTACTGTTGACCTTGATGTAGAGTATCTTACTATTTCAAATCAAGACCCTGTATCAGAGTTGGAAATCCCTAGTGATGAGGTAGTACTCTTAGACAAATCTGTATTAGATCAGGATGCAGTTGATAAGTATGTCGCAGTTGCTAAAACTGTAACAGTTCCCGACGGTTCAGAAGAGCCTACAACAGTAGAGCCTACAACAGTAGAGCAGCCTACAACAGAAGAGCCTACAACAGCTCCTGCTGCCGATACTACATATGTAGTTGCCGGTACAACAAATCTTACAGGCTATGAATGGGTTGGTACACCTGACGCAGCTCCCGAAAATGTTATGACAGCTGACGGTAGCGTATTCACAAAGACATTCTCTGCTGTTCCTGCCGGTAAAAACTATCAGCTCAAGGTTGTTGCAAACACAGGCGACGAGCAGAAGTGGATCGGTCTTGACGGTACAGATAACAATGTAACTTTCGATGTAGAAACAGCTTGTGATGTTACTGTAACATTCGATCCTGCTACAAACAAGATTACTGTAACAGGTGACGGCGTTAAAATGGTAACAGACCTTGAAGTTAACAGCATTACAGTTGTTGGTAACGGTGAAGACAACTGGCTCAACGGTGTAGCATGGGGTGTTGACGCTGAAGCTAACCACATGACTCAGGTTTCTGACAAGGTATATCAGATTAAGTATGAAAACATTGAATCTGCAGACGATGCTTATCAGTTCAAGTTTGCTGCAAACGATGATTGGGCAGCTAGCTGGGGTCTTCCCGAGCAGAGCGCAACTCCTATAGGCGAAGAATTTGACCTTGCATTCAATGGTCAGAATATGCTTCTTAACACAGTTTCTGCCGGTTTTGAAGAAGATTCACTCGTTGATGTAACAATCACACTCGACATTTCTAAATTTGATTATTCAACACGTTCAGGCGCTAAGGCTACTGTTAAGGTTGAGCCTTCAACTCCTGCAGTTGATAATTTAACAATCAACGCTACATCTAATATTTGCCAGGCTAACGGTTCAGGCACATTTAATGTAGGCGACAAGGTATCAGTTTACTATCTCCTTGACACTAAGGACGCACAGCTTGAAGAAGTACAGTGGGCTCTTACATATGATAAGAACCTCCTTACACTTGATTCACTTACAATGCCTGAAATCGCTGACGGCATGGTAAATATGAATGATGTTTCAGGCAATGCTTCAAACCTTGCACTTTATGATTTTGCAGGCGGCAAGAAGCTTGTTGAGGCTGTGTTCACAGTTAACGGTACAGGTACAACAAATGTTGACCTCAATGTAGTTGATCTTACACTTGGTAAGCTCAATCCTGCAACAGGCACAGTTGATGCTGATTCAGAATATGAAGCAGTAGTTAACGGCGACATGGCTAATGATCTCTTTGATCACATTAACTCAGACGCTAAGGTTGAGGCATATGTTGAGCCTACAACAACAGAGCCTACAACAACAGAGCCTGCTACAACAGAGCCTACAACAACAGAGCCTGCTACAACAGAGCCTGCTACAACAGAGCCTGCTACAACAGAGCCTGCTACAACAGAGCCT
>ERZ825896.1214-NODE-1214-length-29985-cov-70.427631_pt1 | contig 29985 bp, 27 predicted proteins | sample MGYA00519858_ERZ825896 | MGnify/ENA primary metagenome ERZ825896 (study PRJEB31778, sample SAMEA3449214) | human gut metagenome | biome: human gut; feature: human-associated habitat; material: faeces | place: United Kingdom | collected 2010/2012 ...
CCTCCAGCTTCTTCACGGTCTTCTGCAGGTCGATGATATAGATGCCGTTGCGCTCGGTGTAGATATAGGGAGCCATCTTGGGGTTCCAGCGACGGGTCTGATGACCGAAATGCACACCGGCCTCCAGCAGAGCCTTCATGGATACGACGTTCTGATTTGCCATTTTTGCTGTTTCTCCTTTTGTTTTAGTTTGTACCTCCAGCCTCCTCCTCCCTCCGGCCAACCTTGCGGCACCGACCGGAGATCCGAAGCTGTGCGGATTCACCAAAATATGATAGCACGGCTTTTTCCATTTTGCAAGGAGAAATTCCGGTTTTTCACCGGAATTTTCCCACTTTTTTCGCCGCAGATCAGGCCTCCTGCCGGAAATACTCCGGACCGGCGCCGCACAGCGGGCATTTGTAGTCTGCCGGCAGCTCGTCGCCCTCGTAAACGTAGCCGCACACCTTGCACACATAGCGGTGCTTTCCCTCGCCGGAGGCGTCCTCCTCCGTCTGCTCCGCCTTCACGTCGGCGGCAATGGCATCGGCCAGACGCTGCATCTGGGCCTCCTGATCCGGCCGCAGCGCCGACTTCACCGTCAGCACCGGTTCCACCGCGGACCAGCCCTTCAGCGGGGACAGCAGCGCATCCATCTTCTTACCGCTGGCCGGCGACCAGGTGCCGTTCTCGATCAGGGCGTACCGCCGGTCCGCCAGGGCGTGGGCCGCAATGTCGTGGAGCAGGTCCTCCATGGTCACAAAGATGCCCATGTTATACGTGGCGGACGCGAACACCAGATGGCTGTACTTGAAAGCGTCGGACACGACATAGGGCGCCGGCGTCACCGACACGTCGAACATCTTCACCTGCACGCCCTGCTCTGCCAGACGGCAGGCCAGCACATTGGCGGCGTTCTCCGTGCCGCCGTACACCGAGGCGTAGGCGATCATGACGCCCCGCACCTCCGGCTCGTACCGGCTCCACAGGTCATACTTGCCCAGCAGATAGCCCAGCTCCTCCCGCCACACGAAGCCGTGGAGCGGCAGCAGCATCTGGATGTCCAGCGTCTCCGCCTTCTTCAGCACCGCCTGCACCTGGGGGCCGTACTTGCCCACAATGTTGGTGTAGTAGCGCCGCGCCTCGTCCAGATAGTCGCGGTCGAAGTTCACCTCATCGGCGAACAGCGCGCCGTTCAGGGCGCCGAAGCAGCCGAAGGCGTCCGCCGACAGCAGCAGCTTGTCCGTGGCATCGTAGGTCAGCATCACCTCCGGCCAGTGGACCATGGGCGCCGCCACAAAGTGCAGGGTGTGCCGTCCGGTGGACAGCGTCTCCCCCTCCTTGATAACGGTGATGCGCCCCGCCAGCTCCGGCCCGAAGAACTGGCCGATCATGGTCTTGGCCATGGCGCTGCACAGCACCTGCGTCCGGGGATAGTCCCGCAGCAGGTCAGCCAGCTCCGCTGCGTGGTCCGGCTCCATGTGGTGCACCACCACGTAGTCCAGCTCCCGTCCCGCCAGCGCGTGGGTCAGGTTCTCCCGAAACGTATGGCGCACCGCGCTGTCCACCGTGTCGAACAGCACGGTCTTTTCGTCTGTCAGCAGATAGCTGTTGAAGCTGATGCCCTGAGGCACATCGTACACGCCCTCAAACATCGCCAGACGCCGGCAGTCGGCGCCCACCCATGTATAATCGTCGTTGATCTTTCTCGTGCAGTACATCGTATCATCCTTTCCGCGGCCTGTGCCGGTATGATCTCCATTTTGGCGCGCCGTACCGCCGCGCCCATTTCAGCGGAAACATTATAGCAGAGCTTTCCGCCGTTTTCCACTGTTTCTTGCCCGTTTGCGCAAAAAAACACAGCGCCCCGTGAACAGGGCGCTGTGCGGGTATTCAGATGGCCTTCTTGGCGATGTCGCACAGGGCGGCGAACGCCACGGTGTCGTTGATCGCCATCTCGGACAGCATCTTGCGGTTGATCTGGATGCCGGCGACCTTCAGACCGTGCATGAAGGTGGAGTAGTTCAGACCGTTGGGCTTCACAGCGGCGGAGATACGGGTGATCCACAGCTGACGGAAGTCACGCTTCTTCAGACGGCGGCCCACATAGGCGTAGGTCAGAGACTTCATGACCTGCTCGTTGGCCATCTTAAAATGCTTGGACTTGGCGCCCCAGTAGCCCTTAGCCAGCTTCAGCGTCTTGTTTCTTCTTTTACGCGCCATCATTGCGCCTTTAACACGTGCCATATTCTAATTGCCTCCTATTCTAACGAAAACGTATCTTATTTGTAGGGGATCATCTTGCGGATGGTCGCCTCGGTGGTGCAGTCAGCATAGGTGGTGCTGCGCAGACGACGGCCACGCTTGGTGTCCTTCTTGGTCAGGATGTGGCTCTTGAACGCGTGAGCTCTCTTGACCTTGCCGGTCTTCGTCAGATTGAAGCGCTTTTTTGCGCCGCTATGGGTCTTCAGTTTAGGCATAGTTGTTTTCTCCTTCCAATATGATCCTTTGCGAATGAAATGCTTATTTGCCGACCTTGGGGGACAGGAAAATAGACATATTCCGGCCCTCCAGCTTGGCGGCTTTGTCCAGGGTGGACACCTCGGTACACAGCTCGGCGAACTTGTTGAGCAGATCGCGTCCGATCTCGGTGTGCGCCATCTCGCGGCCGCGGAAGCGGACGGAGACTTTGACGCGGTTGCCGTCGGACAGGAACTTCTGCGCGTTCTTCAGCTTGGTGTTGAAGTCGCCCACGTCGATGCCCGGAGACATACGGATCTCCTTGATCTCGACAACGTGCTGGTTCTTTCTGGCTTCCTTCTCGCGCTTGCTCTGCTCGAACTTGTACTTGCCGTAGTTCATCAGCTTGCACACCGGAGGCGTTGCCTGCGGAGAGATCTTTACCAGATCCAGGCCCTGCTCCTCTGCGGTACGCAGCGCCTCCTCGCCGGACACGATGCCCAGCTGCTCACCATTCTCGCCGATCAGTCGGATCTCCTTGTCGGTGATCTCCTCGTTCAGTTGATGCTGTACCTTGCTAATACCGAAGCACCTCCAATCCAAAATAAAAACGCGGACGCTCCGGGCATCCGCGAAACAACACAAACAGCCCTTTCGGGCGCTTGTATGACGCTGTTGACCTCTTTGCCGTTGCTGGAGGTGAGGCGGATGCACCGACCTTCTTTGTTTTCTCGGACATTTTATACTATCCCGGCGTGTTTGTCAACGGCTTTTTCCAGAATTTTTTTACATATTTTCTGCGGCGGCGGTGAAACTATGGTTGTACCTGAGGTACAAAGGGTACAGAAAATGGAGGTATATCTCATGGATAACACGAAGAACACCAAAAACACCAAGAACACCAACACGGAAAACACCGAGAACACCAACACCAAGAATACCAAGAACGCCAAGAACTGCAAGTAACTTCTTCATGTCTTCGTATAAAGGGAGGGGCCGGACGGCCCCTCCCTTTATATCCATCAATGCTCCGTCTTGCCCAGATACTCCTCCAGTGTGATATCCCGGTTGAAGATCTCCTGTGCCGCGTCCTTGCCCACATAGCGGTAGTGCCACGGCTCATAGATGATACCGGTGATATCGGTCTTTCCGTTGGGGTAGCGGTGGATGAAGCCGTACCGCCAGGAATTGGCCATGAGCCACTTCTGGGTCTCCGTGCTCTCCTGAGCAGAGGTCAGGTCCTGCATATTGGCGTCCACCAGGTCCACCGCCAGGCCCAGCTGATGCTCGCTGGTGCCGGGGATGGCCACGGCCTTGGCCGCCTCGGTTTTGGCCTCCTCTTCACTCATGCCGCTGCTGATGAGCCGCTGCACCTTGTTGTCGTACAGGCTCTGCTGCGTTTCCTGCGTGCGGTAACTGGAGCAGTTGACCGGGCTGTAGCCCGCCGCCTTGCAGGCGTTGATCATCTCCATATACGCCTCATAGCAGCGGCTGTCCACCCGGTGGCCGTCATCCAGTGTCACCAGGTCCACCGTCCAGTCATCGGGCAGGGGGTTCCAGGGGTTCACCAGTGTCAGCAGCTCGTCGTCCACGATGACGTTATCCGGTGTCGTAGTGTCGCCTACATTGTCCACGGGCTGATTCGTGTTCTGGGCGTCGTCCGCCGGAGCATCGTCCTTTTTGCAGCCCTTGATGATGAATATCGCACCCACGATGATGCCGGCCAGCAACACGGCGGCGATGATGCGGTTCCGCATGGCCTCCCGGTAGCGCTTCTGCCGGCGGCGTTCTCTTTCGTAATCCATTCTGTTACCTCAATTCCTCGGGGTATACCCCCGTCTCGTGCAGTTTGATAAGCTCCCGTGCCACACGGGCCCGGTCCTCGTGATACGTCATGCCGAACCAGCGGTCCGCCGACTTCAGCACGCTGACGCGCAGCTCTCCCGCCGCCAGCAGGTCGCCCACCATGGTGGGCAGCAGGCACTCGGCCTTCACCGACTGCCCCGCCTCGCTGCGGAGGAAGTCGTGGAAATACGTCTCCAACGCGTCGAAGACGGAAGGGGCAAAGCCCCAGAAGTTCATGGACACCACCGTGTCGCCGTCCAGCACCGCTCCGGTATCCTCGTCCCGGATGACGCCGTCCTGCAGCAGGGCGATCTTCAGCGTCTCGCGGATGTCGCTGAGATACCCGTCCTTCACATGGCACACACCCCGGGACACGGTGCCATGGGCAGTGACGGTGTTCTTCAGCAGATAGCCCACCATGGCGGCCGCGCCCGTCTCCGGCAGGCGCTGCAGCTCCGCATATATGGTGCGGTAAGCGTCCGCGCCGTAGAAATCGTCGGCGTTGATGACGCAGAAGGGCTCGTGTACGATATCGCGGGTACACAGCACCGCGTGGGCCGTGCCGAAGGGCTTTGTCCGCCCCGCCGGCTTTGTATACCACGCCGGCAGTGTCGTGTCGTCCTGATAGGCGTAACAAACCTCCACGGGCCGCCCGTCCGCCGTGTGCAGCCGGGACGCCATATTGCCGCACAGGCGCTCCATCAGCTCCCGCATATCCGGCTTGATGATGAACACGACCTTGTCAAAGCCCGCCCGCACCGCGTCGTACACACCGTACTCCATCAGTATCTCTCCGTGGGGCCCCACGCCGTCGGTCTGCTTGCTGCCGCCGTAGCGGGAACCGATCCCCGCCGCCATGATGACCAGCGCTGCGTGCATAGTCTTTCCTCCTTGATTTTTCATAGCTACCATCATACCACGGATGGCAAAAAAAACAAGCGCATTTCAAGCGTCTTAATAGAAAGTTAAGGCATTTGGCAGAAAATACCCGGGAACTACTGGATTTTTCCTTTTCCGCCGTGTATAATGATTTTTTGCGGCCAGCTGCCGCGTGAGATGAGAGAAATAGAGTCATAAGGAGAGAACCGCCATGTCCGCCACGCAAAAAGTCATGGGCCATGTGTACGCCATTTTCACCATTCTGGTGTGGGGCAGCTGCTTCGTGCTGACCAAGCAGATGCTCACCGCCTATACCGCTATCCAGATCATCCCCCTGCGGATGGGCCTGGCCTATATCACGCTGTGGGCGCTGCGGCCCAAGACTCTGAAGCTCCCCTGGAAGGACGAGCTGATGTTCATCCTCATCGGCGTTACCGGCGGCAGCTTCTACTTCTTCCTGCAGAATACAGCGCTGACCTACACCTTCGCCGCCAATGTCAGCATCATCATCGCCCTGTCCCCTATCCTGACGGTCATTTTGGCCCAGCTGTTCTCCCGCAATGGCGAGCGCCTGGGCAAGTTCGTGTACATCGGCGCGGTCATCGCCATCGCCGGTGTGGTGCTGGTGGTGCTCAACGGCCAGCTGACCTTCCACCTGAACCCTCTGGGCGATCTGATCGCCCTGGCCGCCGCCCTTATGTGGGCCGTGTACTCCATCCTTATCAAGAAATACACCGAGCAGTACGACAACTTCCTGGTCACCCGCCGCGTCATGCTGTGGGCCTTCATCACCGCTGTGCCGCTGATGCTGCTGACGGACGGTATGCCCGACCTGCACCCTCTGTTCACCCAGACCAACGTCCTGCTGAGCTGGCTGTTCCTGGGCGTGTTCGGCAACGCCGTGTGCTTCGCCATCTGGAACATCGCCTTCCAGCGGCTGGGCGTGGTCATCACCAACAACTATCTGTACGCCTCCCCCTTCGTGACGCTGGTGGTGGGCTACCTGCTGCTGGACGAGCAGATCACGGTGATGAGCGTCATCGGTGCGGTGCTGATCACCGTGGGCGTCATCGTGGCACTGAAGAAGCCCAAGGAGCGCACTTGACCTCTATATGAAAAAGTTGTGTGCCGCTGTGCGGCACACAACTTTTTTCTTGCTATTTTTCCCGTTTTTAGTATACTTACAGTAGGTACAACACCGTAAAGGAGGGCTCCCCATGCGACAGATATGTACATCCCGCAAGGTCTGGCTTCCCATTCTGCTGCTGTTCACCGCCGTATTCATTTTCGCCTGCTGGGACAGGGGCGTGTCCATCGACTTCGACGGCACCGGCCTGTACCTTGCCAGCCCGCTCGATTCTGCCATCGAGGCCGTTCCCGTTTCCTTCCACGGCCAGCTACGCAAGAACGTTTACACCGGCAGCTGCGACATACCCGGTGTACTCCAGTGTGACGACCTCTGCGTCGTCTTCCGCGGCGACGAGAGCACCGATGTCTACTGCCGCGACCAAGCCTACTCCGAACCCACGCCCATCCACAGCATCACCCTTGACCGGACACAGCGCTACGCCGAGATCCGCTTGTGGAGCGAATATACCGTGGAGGGCGACCGCGTCCTCGCCACCTTTGACCCGCTCATGCACCCCACCCTCACCGTCACCGAGTGAGACAGTCCCCCATAACGCACCGCATCCCCCGGCACACGCCGGGGGATGCGCTTTTTCTGTTGTTCATCTTTTCCCCAGCCGGCTGAACCACCAGAAGGTCAGCGGCCAGACACACCCGGCGAACAGCACCACCAGCAGGTAGCGGATGCTCCCGGCGATGGCGGCGTTGCCGCCCAGCAGGGCGATCAGCGGGGCTTTCAGCCCGGAGCGTATCGCCAGCAGACAGCCAAAGCCCACTGCCAGCTTGATGAGCTGCGCCCACCACACCGCCTGTGTCTCGAACCGTATGTGCTTCCGGTCAGCAATGTTGGATACCAGCATGCCCACTGTGGCGCCCAGCAGCTTCCAGCCGTTCTCCAAAGCACTGAGGTAGTTGGCGGTGTCCTCGGCAGCGGCACCGGTGTCCCCCCGCAGGTACAGATACCCCACGAAGGCCCCGCTGCACACCACCATAGCCAGTATGGTGTACGTCAGCACCACCGGCCGCCGGTCGGCCTCCTCCATCAGCGGATAGACCCCCAGCACCAGCACCGCGGCGATAGCGAACGACACGCCCACATCCAGCGGCGTGTGGACACCCAGATACATCCGGCTGAACGCGATGAGCACCGTCAGCACGACCAGCACCACCCGCAGCCAGCCGCGGCGAGTATACCGGGCGATGCCGCCATAGGTGGCCACGGCGTTCTGTGTGTGACCGCTGGGGAAGGAATACCCCGTGGCCTCCGCCCGGGCAGACTCCACAATGGTGAAATCCGGGTCCTTTATCCACGGCCGGGGCACGCAGCAGAGTATTTTCAGGAATTGATTGATGACCGTGCCAAAGAAGCCCACGATCATCAGGTAATAGCCCTCGCGCTTGCTGACGCACCAGAACGCCGTCACGGCGATGACCATAAAAAACAGCTCGCCGCCCAGCAGCGTGATGACCGACATGATCTTATCCAGCGCAGGCGTGCGGATGCTCTCCAGCGCGTACAAAACTCCCATAAAGTCTCCCTCCTTTATGTTCTTCCGCTATTCTACTACACTTTTCTCCGCCGTGCAAGTGCAAGCGTTGACTGCCCCGCGGCAGCGTGCTATACTGTGGAAAAATGCAAGGAGGCCCCGCCATGAAGCCTGAAGAGCTGCTCTCCGTCCTGCACACCGCCAACCGTCTGAAGGACACCACCCGCCACTGCTGGACGCCTGGGAACCGCCACGAGAGCGTGGCCGACCACAGCTGGCGGCTGGCGCTGACGGCCTTCTTCCTCCGGGACGAGTTCCCGGATACGGATATGGACAAGGTCATTAAAATGTGCCTGATCCACGACCTGGGTGAGTGCTTTACCGGCGACATCCCCAGCTTTCTGAAAACCGACGCCGACACAGCGAAGGAGGACGCCCTCCTGATCCAATGGGTGGAGACGCTGCCCCAGCCTTACCGCACGGAGATGGCCGCCCTGTACGCGGAGATGGACGCGCTGGAGACGCCGGAGGCCAAGCTCTATAAGGCGCTGGACAAGCTGGAGGCCGTCATCGCCCACAACGAGTCCCCCATCTCCTCCTGGCTGCCCCGGGAGTACGACCTGAACCTGACCTACGCCGACGAACACGTGGCATTCTCCCCGTACCTCACGGCGCTTCGCGCCGCCATCCGGCGGGAGACGGAGGCAAAGATAGAAAAAGGCGAATAAAAAGCTTCCCGGCATTTGCCGGGAAGCTTTTTATTCACCCACTGCCGCCAGCAGCGCATCGGACAGCCTCGCGTACTCCTCCAGGCCCAGGGCCTCGCCCCGCACGGTGGGGGACAGGCCGCAGCCGGCGACGATGGCCGCCAGCTGCTCCTTAGGCAGCTGCCAGCCGGTCTGCAGGCTGTTCACCAGCGTCTTGCGCCGCAGGGCAAAGCCCGCGCGCACCGTCCGCCAGAAGGCCTCCTCGCTCCGCACCTGTACCGGCGGGGCCTTTCTTGTAACGCAGCGCACCACGGCGGATGTCACCTTGGGCGGCGGCATGAAGCAGCTGTTGGGCACCTCGAACAGCAGTTCCGGCACGGTGTAGTACTGCATCAGCAGGGAAAACGCGCCGTAATCCGCCGTGCCCGGCTTCGCGCAGATCCGCAGGGCTACCTCTTTTTGAATGAGCACCGTCAGCTGCCGGAAACACCCGGCCCGGACACAGGCCGTGAGAAACGGTGTGGTGATGTTGTAGGGCAGGTTGGCGCACAGCACCGCCGGCAAGCCCGGAAACTTCTCCGCCGTCACCGCCGCCAGGTCCAGCGCCATCACGTCGCCCTCGATCAGGGTGAAGTTATCATAGTCCGCCATAGTCTCCGCCAGCACCGGCGGCAGGCGCTTGTCCAGCTCCACCGAAACTACCTTTTCCGCCCGCCGGGCCAGCTGCACCGTCAGTGCGCCGATGCCGGGGCCTACCTCCAGCACGCCGCAGCCGGGAACGCAGCCCGCCGCGGCGATATCCTCCGCCACGTCACCCCGGATGAGAAAGTTCTGTCCCAGCGCCTTGGCAAAGTGAAAGCCGTGCCGCGCCAGCAGTGCCTGTATATCGTTCCGATCGCACAGATCCATCGTGTTTCTCCTTCACTGCATACTGCCGCCATTGTACCACCTTTTCCCCACCCGCGCAACGAAAAGCCGGAAAAAGTTTGTCTTTCTCCGTGCCGCGTCCCCTAAAACTTGACAAAATTGGAAGATAGTGCTATACTCCACGGGTATTGCTAATCGGTAACAAAAGTTACAAATTGTTTCAATTTTTATTGTCCGCCCTGTTTGAACACCTCCCGGGGCGGCTATACTGCGAGGTACTATGGAACAAACAGTCGTCACACAACCGAAGCGCTTGCAGCCGAAAAAGCCGCGGCGCCGCATCACGCCGACCACGGTGTGCCAGGCAATCCACGATGTGCCCTACATCGTGGCTCGGGCCCTGATCCGCGCCGTGCGCGCAGTGGGCCACTGCTTTGCCTGGACCTGGGACGCCATCGCTTCCGACGTCAGGGCCAACTGGCGCGCCTTCTGCTGCGGACGGCTGGTGACCGGCTGCCGTGACGCCCTGCGTTCCCCGGCCCTGCGGGAGGTGCACCACATCATGCGCGATCATCCCTCTATCCGCGCCATCACCATGATCGCCGCCACGGCGGTGATCTTCGCCGCCGCCGTTATGGCGGAGCCGGTACGCACCATGGACGCCATCTGCATCGTGGTGGACGGCGACGGTCCCCACGTACTGGACGAGCGCAGCGAGGAGCGCACCTATGACGACCTGCTGCTGCGCCGCAGCCTGGGCGACAAGTCCATGCAGCTGCTGCTGGAGCCGGGCCGCACCGTCACCATCACCCACGGCGACGACACACACACCCTCACCACCGAGGCCGAGCGCCTGTCCTCCCTGCTGCGGCGCAGCGGCATCCGTCTGGGTGAGGACGAGATGGTGGAGCTGAATGTCGCCGGCGAGGACCCCGCCATCCGCATCAGCGATACGCTGACCTACCAGCACTATGTCACTGTGGAGACGGACTACAAGATCCTTCGCTCACCGGACCCCCTGATGGACAAGGGCACCGAGGAGATCATCCGCAAGGGTATCCCCGGCCAGATCGTGGAGACGTATGAGGACACTGTGGTCAGCGGTGAGGTAGTATCTACCAAGTATATCGGTGCCAGCCACGACACCTCACACGCGGAGCTGGTGCGCTACGGCACCCGCGTCTACGAGGTGGAGGAGGGCGACACCATCGAAAAAGACTTCCCCAACGAGGTGGGCGAGGGCGGCTACCTGCTGTTCGCCTCCGGCGACACCATGACCTATAACAAGGTGATGCTCTGCTCCTCCACCGCCTACTACAGCGGCGGCGACGGCGGCGCGGCCTGGACCACGGCGGTGGGTGCCGCGGTGGGCGTGGGCACCGTGGCCGTAGACCCCAAGGTGATCCCCTACTACACCAAAATGTTCATCCAGACCACCAACGGCCGCCGTGTCTACGGCATGGGCACCGCCCTGGACTGCGGCGGCGCCATCAAGGGCAACATCGTGGACCTGTGGTTCCCCACCAAGGCGGACTGCTACTCCTGGGGCCGTCGAAACGTCACCGTGTATATTCTGGATAAAAAGGCAAGCTAAGAGCATGGCCCCGGCGGGGCCATGCTCTTTCTTTACCCGCAGCCCCCGGTGTGAGCCGGGGGCTGCTTTTTTATTCTCCGTAGTGCACGTGCAGCAGCGCGTGACACTTTTCCTCGCCGTACTCCCTGAGTAAAGACGTGACGATGGGGTTTTTCTCCGCCCGCTTGAACATAGCGGAGGCATCGGCGGCATACAGTCCCTCGCCCCGCTTCTTCTTCACGTTGCTCAGCCCATAGGGCTGTCCCGCGCCGCCCACGCAGCCGCTCTGACAGGTCATGACCTCTATCAGGTGGTAGAAGCACTTGCCCGCTTCGATATCCGCGATCAGCTCCTTGGCGTGGATCAGCCCGTTGACCACGGCGATACGCAGCTCCTGCCCGTCCACGTTCAGTTCCACATGGCGGATGGATCCGTCTCCCCGCAGATCGGTGACACGGACGGCCCGCAGCGCATTCTTGCTCTTGTCCGGCAGGCAGTGACGCACCACCGCCTCGGCCACACCGCCGGTGACGCCGTAGATCACCGCCGCGCCGCTGCCCAAACCGAAGGGCAGGTCCGGGGACTCCAGCTCCAGCTCGTCCAGCTGCACGCCCGTCTCACGCATCATGTCCACCAGCTCCCGGGTAGTCAGCACCAGATCCACATCCGGCCGACCGTTATGGACGAACTCCGGCCGCGCCGCCTCCATCTTCTTGGCAGTGCAGGGCATAATGGCGATGTTGTAGGTCGTCCGCCCGTCGGCGGCGTCTTTTTCGGCGTATTTGTCACGGATGACCGCCGCGAACATCTCCATGGGCGATTTGCAGGTGGAGATATGCTTCAGATACTTGGGGTCGTTGAACTCCAGATACCGCACCCAGGCGGGACAGCAGCTGGTGAACATGGGGAACGGCCCGCCGTTTTTCAGCCGCTGCAAAAACTCCTCCGCCTCCAGTATGGTGGTCATATCCGCGCCGAAGTTGGTGTCGTACACCTCGTCCACACCCATGAGCTTCAGCGCCGTGGTCATCTTGTCAATGACGTTCACGCCTGCCGGAATGCCAAAGGCCTCACCCACCGCCACACGGACGGCCGGCGCGATCTGCACCACCACACGCTTCTTCAGGTCATGGATGGCCGCCCACGCGGTGCCGATCTGATCGTTAACGGTGATAGCACCAGTGGTGCACACGGCGGCGCACTGGCCGCAGCCCACGCACTTCGTCTCGCCCAGCTTTTTGTCAAAGGCCGGCATCACCTGCAGCTCGCTGCCCCGGAAGGCAAAGTTCAGAATGCCCTGGCCCTGCAGCTCCTCGCACACCCGCACGCAGTCGCCGCACAGGATGCACTTGTTGGGGTCCCGGAACACCGCGTAGCTGGTGTAATCCTTCTCGTACCGGGGCTTATTGTTGGGGAAACGGATATGCCGCACGCCAAAGCGCTGGGCCAGCTCCTGCAATCGGCAGTTGCCGCTTTTGGCACAGGTAGTGCAGGAGCAATCATGGGCCGCCAGCAGCAGCTCCAGTATCATCCGCCGGTGCCTCAGCAGCCGGGCGGTGTTGGTCCTGATCTCCATGCCGTCCCGGGGCTCCATGGAGCAGGAGGCGTCGATCTTCCCGGTCTTTACGTCCTCCACGATGCACATACGGCACGCGCCGTGAACGGACAGGTCGGAGTAATAGCAGAACGTGGGGATGTCGATACCCGCCTTGCGGATGACCGCCAGCACGTTGCGCTCGCCGTCAAAGGGCACCCGCTGCCCGTCGATGACCATAATTCCCTTTGCCATGGCTCACTCCTCCTCAATGGCGTCGATCGCGCCGAAGGGGCACGCGCCCCAGCAAGCGCCGCAGTGGATGCACTTCTCGTTGTCAATGACGTAGGGCATACGGGGCTGCCCGGAGATGGCCTCCATGGGACAGTTCCGCGCGCACTTGCCGCAGCCCTTGCACAGCTCCGGCTTGATCTCCAACCGGCGTTTGCGCCCGTTGCAGATGGGACAGTGGTGATCCACCACATGGCGCAGATAATCCTGCCGGAAGTTCCGCAGGGTGGACATCACCGGCTTGCAGGCCGTCTGCCCCAGGCCGCACAGGGCCGTGTCCGTGATGGTATCGCTAAGAGACGCCAGCAGGTCCAGATCGGCCAGACTCCCCTCGTTATTGATGATGCGTTCCAGCGTCTCCAGCATACGCTTTGTGCCCTCCCGGCAGGGGGTGCACTTACCGCAGCTCTCGTTCTGGGTAAAGTGCATAAAGAACCGTGCCACCTCCACCATGCAGGTGTCCTCGTCCATGACCACCAGGCCGCCGGAGCCGATAATGGCCCCCAGCTTTTTCAGCGAGTCGAAGTCCATAGGGTAGTCCAGATGCTCCTCGGTCAGACATCCGCCGGAAGGCCCGCCGATCTGCACGGCCTTGAACTTCTTGCCGTCCGGGATACCGCCGCCGATGTCGAAGATGATCTCCCGCAGGGTGGCGCCCATAGGCACCTCCACCAGTCCTGTGTTCACCACGTTGCCCGTCAGGGCGAAGGTCTTGGTGCCGGCGCTGCCCTCGGTGCCGATGCCCCGATACCACGCCGCGCCCTTGTTGATGATGCCCGGCACGTTGGCGAACGTCTCCACATTGTTCAGCACCGTGGGCTTTCCCCACAATCCCTGGTCTACCGTCCGGGGCGGCTTTACCCGGGGCATACCCCGCTTGCCCTCGATGGAGGCGGTCAGGGCGCTGCCCTCACCGCAGACGAAGGCGCCGGCGCCGCGGTTGATGTGGATATGGAAGCTGAACCCGCTGCCCATGATGTCGTCGCCCAGCAGTCCGGCCGCCGCAGCCTTGTCGATGGCCACCTGCAAACGCTTCACCGCCAGCGGATACTCGGCGCGGACGTAGATATAGCCCTCCGTGGCCCCGGTGGCTGCGCCGGCGATCATCATGCCCTCCAGCACGGAATGGGGATCGCCCTCCATGATGGAGCGGTCCATGAAAGCGCCCGGGTCACCCTCGTCGCCGTTGCAGACGATGTACTTCACCGGTTCCTCTATGTGCCGGCGCACACTCTCCCACTTGTGTCCGGCGGGAAACCCGCCGCCGCCCCGGCCCCGCAGACCGGAGTCGGAGATCTCCCTGCAGATCGCCGCGCCATCCATGTCGAACAGCGCCTTTTCAAAGGCGCTGTACCCGCCCTTGGCAATGTATTCCTCCAGATTTTCCGCGTCACTGGCGCCGCAGCTGGCCAGCACCACCCGGTGCTGCTTCTTGTAAAAGGGGATATCCTCCTGCCGGGGATAGGACACGCCGTCCTGGTGATAGGTCAGCCGTTCGATGACCTCGCCGCCCAGCAGCGTTCTCTCCACGATCTCGCGGCAATCCTCCGGCTTCACGCGGACATACATCACACCCAGCGGCTCGATATGCACCAGCGGTCCCATCTCGCAGAAGCCGTGGCAGCCACTCATCTTGATGTGCAGGCTCTTCTCCGCGTCGCCGTGGTGGGTCAGGCCCACATACACCTGCAGTCCCCGCTGGGCGCACTCCTCCCGCAGGTTCTCATACACCTTCATGGACCCGCTGGCGATACAGCCTGTACCGGCACAGATCAGCACGTTCAGGGATGATCTGCTCCGTTCCAGCGCCTCCGCCGCCTGTTCGTGCATGGCGCGGAAGCCCTCCCGTGTCAGCTTGCTCATTCCGCCGCCTCCTTTCCGCAAATGGCCTCCAACTCCGCCAGCGCCGTCTCCGGCGTCATCTTGGCGTACACCTCGCCGTCAACCGTCATCACCGGCGCCAGACCGCAGGCGCCCAGACAGGCCACCGTCTCCAGCGTAAATACGCCGTCGGCGCTGGTCCTGCGCTTGCCGTCCAGCTTCAGGTACTCATAGATCGCGTCGTAGATAGGCCCGGACTTCCGCACATGACAGGCTGTGCCGTCACAGACCTTGATGATGTGCTTTCCTTTGGGTTCCAGCGAGAAATTCTCATAAAACGTGGCCACGCTGTACACCCGTGAGACGCTGATGTGCAGCATATCCGCCACCAGCTCCATATTCTCCTGGCTCAGGTAGTTCTCCGACGCCTGTATCTCCTGCAAAATGGCGATGAGCTTCGCGCTGTCGCAGTCATGGGCCCGGACGATGGCCACCGTTTTCTCCTGTTCCGATCTCATGCTCTCTCCTCCTAAAACGTGTTGAACGCCGTGTCGCTTAGCCTGTTAATTTTCTAACACTCCACCCGTACTGTACCATAGGCCCGCCCGCCTTGCAACAGCAAAAGAGGGGAAATTCTCGCCGTGCGAACTTTTCTCCACCCTGCACAAAAACGTCCCCGCTTTTTTGCCTTAAACGGCAAAAAGCAAGGGGGCATAACTTTTTTTCATGGCTTCGACAGCATAAGTGCCCCCCCAGGTCCATGGGCCTGCGGGGGGCACTCTCTGTTTACATGATACCGGACTTTTCCTTGCTGGCAGCGATAGCCGCGTTCAGTCTTCGGGCCGGGTAATATACCAGCAGGCCGAACACCGTGAACAGCGCGCACATGCCCAGCAGCACCAGCGCGCAGCGCAGGTATGTGTCGCCGTACATACCGCCCACCGTCTCCCGGATCATATCCATGCCGTAGTGGAAGGGCATGAAGGGATACAGTGTCTGGAACAGCTGCGGCAGCACGTGCACTGGGTACGAACCGCCGGACCCGGCCACCTGAATGACCATGATAACGACCGACAGCGCCATACCCACGTTGTCCAGGGCATACACCAGCGCGTAGTTCATACTGGCGAAGTTCAGCGAGCACAGGCAGCAGGCCAGCACGAACAGCGCCGGCTCCGCCGTCTCCATCCCCACGAAGTACAGGCACCCGAAGGCCGTCACCAGCGCCTGGGCCATGGCCATCAGGAAGAAGGTGGCGAACCGCCCGAAATACCTCTCCACGGCCCGGCACCCGGCAAACTCCGGCTGGGTCACCGGTACCTTCAGCATCACGGCGGTCAGCAGGCTGCCCACAAACAGCGCCAGCATGACGTAGTAGGGCGACATGGCCGCGCCGTAGTCCTTGATCTCATAGATGATCTCCGTGTTCAGCTGCACCGGCGAGCTGAGGTAGTCCGCCATGCTTTCGGCATCGCTGCTCTCCATCAGCTCCGTAAAGCGCTTGAAGGCTTCGCTCTCCGTTACCCGGCGCACATCGTCCTCGATGTCCGCCAGATACGTCTCCACCGTGTTGGCCAGGGTAATGCCCGCGTCCAGCGTAGGCTGTACGGTGGTCATGGCGTCGGCGTAGCTGTTCAGCGTGCCGGACACCTCCCCCAGGCTGCCGCCCACGGCTCCCAGCAGCTGCTGGACGGACCGCAGCGTGGTCTGGGCCTGTGCCCCGGTGGTGTGCAGGTATTCGTTGACCTCCTTATTGGTCTGCACCGCCGCCGCCAGCAGTTCCTGCCGCACCTGATGCAGCATATCCAGCACCGGTCCCTGCAGGGCCGACGGCTCCAGCGTATCCACCAGTGCGTCCAGCGCCTCCAGATCGGCGATGGCCGTCTCCAGCTGCGCCTTCACGGCCTCGTCCTCAGCGGCCACCAGCTGGTCCTCCAGCGCGTCGATGGCCGCCTGGATCTTCCGGTGCAGATCCGCCTTCAGCGCTTCGTCGGCGGCAGAGGTATCCATACTCCGCAGGGCATCCTCGATGTCGCCCAGTACCTTATCCGTGTTGTTCAGCACCGTCAGCAGGTCGCTGTACGCCGTGTCCGCCGCGCTCAGGCCCGTGCTGATAAGCTGCACCGTGCTGCCCGCCGCCGCATCGGCATCCTCCACCGTTCCCCGTGCGTCCGCGATGGTCACGGACGCCGCGGTCAGCAGCCCGTCCGCCCCGTTCATCACGTCCTTCAGCGACAGCAGCACCTTCTGCAGCTGCGCCATCTCCTGCCGCGCACCGGTCAGCTTATCCATAATGCCGTCCGCCAGCGCCTCCGAGTCCAGCCCCATGGCCTTGAACACGGAGCCCGCCGTGGTCAGCGCCTCGGCAGCCTTGCCGATGACCGTGGTGTTGATCTGCTCCTGCACGGCGGTCTTGGCCTTGCTGGTGATCTTGGGAGCGATGGCGTTCTTCTTCTCGTTCTCGTAATACTGTATCTGCGGGTGGCGCAGATCGCCGGACAGGATGCTCACAAAATCCTCGGTAAATTCCTCCGGCACGATCAGCGCCGCGTAGTAGTCGCCGGACTCCACCCCGTCCAGGGCCTCCGCCCGGCTGTCCACAAACACCCAGCCCATCTGGTCGTTGCTCTCCAGTCCCTGCAGCACCAGCGCGCCGATGTTCACCTCCAGACCCAGCACCTCGCAGCCCGCGTCCTCACTGGCCACCGCCACGCTGATACGGCTGGTGGACGCCGTGCCGTAGGGGTCCCAGTTGGACAGGATGTTGAACCAGGCGTACAGACACGGCACCAGGCACAACCCCAGCAGCACCACCACCGCCACCACACTGGCCGTCAGCCGCCGCCAGTCGGCGCGAAAGATATTCCAGATGTTCTTCATCGGTCCACCTGCCCTTCCCGGCTCTCCGCCGCACCGCGCCGCAGGTCATCGGACAGCCCCTGTATCGCCCGGGTCAGCGCGTCCAGATCGGACGCCAGCTTCTCCGGGTCGTCCAGCAGCCGTTCCAGCACCCGCGCGCCGCTGTATACCGGCGCGGCAGGCGTCGGTGCGCTGTCTGCCTGCGGCGCTCCGCCGTGCACCTCCCGCAGTATCTCGTCCACGGAATATGCCTCCGGCTCCGGCGCTGCCGGTGCCTTTGTGACCGGCGTCTCCTCCGCAGGTACCGCGGATATGTCCTCCGCTGCCGCCGGCCTCTCCTCCGGCGCAGGCTCCGTCTCCGGCGTCTCCTGTTCCTCCCGGGTGCCGTGGCGCAGCAGCAGACCCATCCGTGGCACCTTGGGCAGCTCCGGCAGCTCCAGCAGTGTGCCCAGGCTCTCCTGCTCCATCTGGGTGATGTTCTCCAGCTTCTTTTGCAGTTCATAGTCCGCGTACTCCACGGCGATCAGATATGCCGCCACCGCGAACATGGACAGTATCCACAGCATCAGGGTGAACACCTTGTTCCCCTCCGCCAGAAACATCAGCAGCATCAATCCCAGCGTCACCGCCAGCAGCATCCGCATACCGACGCGTATCCGCCGCCGGTTGTTCCGGTGCAGGGTGCTGACCTCCTCCAGCAGGCGGTCATACAACTCCTGATAGTCCCGTTCTCTTGTCATCGGTCAACACCTCCTTTCACAGCAGCTCCGTCTCCTCCAGCTTCTCCTCCATAAAGCGGTTCAGTCCCATGAAGGGCCGCCGCACCAGCAGGCCGATCACCAGCGCCGCCGCAGCGAACAGCAGCAGGAAGCCGATCTGCTGCCAGTAGTAATTCCCGTACATCCCACAGATGCACTCGCGCATAGCGTCGATGGCATAGGGGAAGGGGAAGAAGCGATAGATCTTCTGGTAAATGGCCGGCAGCAGCTCGATGGGGAACGTGCCGGAGGAGCCTGCGATCTGCATGACCATGATGACCACCACGATGGCCTTGCCCACATCGCCGAAGGACAGCGCCAGCGAATAGATCAGCAGGCTGAAGGTAAAGGCCGTCAGCGCGCCCGTGAGATACAACATCCCCGGGTGCAGGCACTGGACCTTCAGTATGTACAGATCGCCGGTAACGATGACCGCTGCCTGTATCTGGCTCAGCACGAAAAAGAACAAGTACCGCCCGAAGTACAGCTCCGCCGGCTTCGGGTCGATCAGGCCCTCCGTCCGGGCGTGTATCTTGATGAGGGACGACAATATCACGCCGCCCACCCAGATGGCCAGCACCGTGTAGAACGGCGTCATGGCCGAGCCGTAGTTGGCGATGGGATACACCGCATTCACGCTGGTCTGCACCATTTCCGGGAAATACTGACCGTACATCGCCGGGTCGCCGCCCAGGATATTCACCAGCGTATCCATGTATTCGTCTGTGGTCAGCCCCTCCAGGTCGTCTATGGTGCTCTCCAGCGAGGTCAGCAGCTTCTCCGTAGCCGGCCGCAGCAGCGCCATGGTGTCGCCCACAGCGTCAGCGGTCTCCGCCAGCGCGGTCTTCATGGCCTTGGCGTCTCCAGCCAGCGCAGCCATGCCCTCCATGGTGTCCGCCACCTGACCGGCCACGGTGTCCAGTTCCTTTTGCAGCGCCTTTGAAGTCACGGGGATCTTATCCACCATCGTCCGGATGGACTTCACCAACGCGTCGCAGTCCGCCAGCAGGTCGGCAGAATCCGGACTCTCCGCCAGCGCCCGCAGCTGCTTTGCCGTTTTGCGGCACTCCGCCGCCGTCTGCCGCGCCGCCTCCGCCTGGGTCTTACCCGCCTCCGTGCCGGAGTCCTCCAGTCCCGCCGCCCACGTTTCCAGCGCGTCGGCGGTCTTGTCCATGGTATCCGCCGCATCCAGCAGCTTCTGCTGCGTCTCCTCCTGGTCCGGCGCATTCTCAATGGCGCTGTTCAGCCGGTCCAGCGCCCGTTCCACCCGGGCCAGAGCCGTGTTCAGCCGCAGCTGTATCTCCGCTGCCGTCTGCTGCAGCTGTGCGCCGTCCGGCAGGTTCTTGTTGATATTGGCCACGGCCGCCTCCAGCGCCGCCGCGCTGCTCTCCGACACGCCGCTGCCGCCCGCCGCCTCAAAGGCATCCATCATCCGCCCGCAGGCGTGCAGCAGGTCCTGGGCCTGGTACAGCACACCCTTCACAGCGGCCTCCGGATCGTCGGCGGTCAGGTCCGCCGCCAGCAGATTGCTCTGCTCCATGATGCCGTCGATGACCACCTCCAGATAGTTTTCACTGATGGAGCGCTTCAGCGTCTCCACCGCCGTGTCGGTGATCTTGGTGGCCACGGCGTTCTTCTTGGCGTTTTCGTAGTAGGTGATGGCCGGCTTTCCCGTCCAGTCCGTCAGCATCCGGTACATATTCCGGCTGAACTCCCTGTCGATGACCACCGCCGCGTAGTAGTCCCCGGACTCCACGCCGCCCTTGGCCTCCTCCTCGGTGTCCACGATGACCCAGTTGATGGACGTGGCCTCCCGCAGGTCGGCCACCACGTCGTCGCCCTTGTTCTCGTAGGTGCCGTCCTCATCGGTATAGCCCTCGTCCAGTGACGCCACCGCGATGGATATCCCCCCGGTGTTGCCGTAGGGGTCCCAGTTGGAGTAGATATTCAGCCAGGCGTACAGGCTGGGCAGCAGGGCGATGGCGACCACCACCACGCAGGCGAAAAAGCACTTGCTCAGCGTCCGTATATCGGTTTTGAATACCGTCCAGATATTACGCATACTGCCTCCTTACGCGCGGCACGCCGCGCTGTATATAAAGCTGTCGTTAACAATAGTGTATCAGTATGTATTATACAGAAAGCCTCCATGATTTGTCCACACAAAACCCGTTTTTTGCCCAAAAAAGCAGAAAAGAGACGGCTCCCGCCGTCTCTTTCGTTCTACTCTTTTTCTGTATCCTCCGCCACGATGCGGTAGTAGGTATTCCCCGTCAGCTTGTACACGATGGCATACAGCACCGCGAACACCGCAAAGCTCACCGCCGTTGTGCCGATCAGCAGCCCCCGGTTGTCCAGATTGAACAGGATCAGCAGCTTGTGGATGAACGGGAAGGCGAAGCACAGATGCACGCCCGCCAGCACCAGCGGCAGATAGAACACCGTCAGCAGCTGGCTGTTGATGCTGCGGCGGATGTCCACCTTGGTCATGCCCACCTTCTGCATGATGTCGAAGCGACTCTGATCCTCATAGCCCTCCGAAAGCTGCTTATAGTACAGGATAGCCACCGCCGCGAAGATAAACACGATACTCAGCATGATGCCCAGGAAGAACAATCCGCCGTAGGTGCCGTAGAAGTCTGCCCGGTTGGCGGCCTTGGACTCCACGCTGACGCCCACGCCCCAGTCACTGCTGACGCCCGCCAGATAGCCGTTCAGCGCGTCCTCCAGATTGGGCGTTGTGCCATCGATGTTCCCCTGCTGGTTTTCCGGCAGATCAGTGTCGAAGGCGTAGTGCCACGTGGCCGTGAGATACCAGCCGTATTTCTCGCTCAGTCCGTCCTCCAGCTCCTGCACGAACTGTGTGAAGTGCGGCATGACCACCATCAGGGTCGGGGTGATATCCGCCGTGAAGGGGCCGCTCAGCGGCGGAATGTCCCGATCCATGACCCGGAACGTCCATTCCCCGTCGACGGTCAGGGTGTCGTAAGGGAAATCCGTCCGCAGAGCCGCCACATACACCTGCCCGTCGTTCAGCGTCAGGCTCTGCCCCGTGGCGGCGTTGTAATCCTCCAGCGGCAGGAAATGCAGCTGCGTCACACGGGTGCTGTCCACTGCGGACGCACCGGCGTTGCCCAACCGCAGATCCCCACCGTCCAGCAGACCGCTGACGCTGATCTCACGGTATGTCGCCACATTGCTGGTCTGCCCGCCGAAGTTGAAAACGGTGCTCTCCACACCCTGACGCAGCTGCTCCGCCTCCGCCTCGTCCAGCGGATGATCGCTTCTGCCGTATACCGCCACGTCCATGTCGCGGGGATACCGGGCATTCACCGCGTCCTCCTGCCCCACATACAGGCAGGTGGTGGACGAGATCATCACCAGCACCATGGTGGCCAGAATACACACCGACGCCAGCCCCGCACCGTTGCGCTTCATGCGGTAGGCCATGGAGGACACGGACACGAAGTGCTGGGGCCGGTAGTAGTATTTTTTGTTCCTTTGCAAGCCGCGGCACAGCGTCACCGACCCGCTGATGAACAGCAGATACGTGGCCGCGATCACCATGAGCACCGCCGCGAAGAACCACGTCAGCGCCGCCAGTGGTTCCTTGATGGACACCGCCAGCCAGTAGGCCCCGGCCAGCAGCACCGCCCCCGCCGCCGTCAGCACCCACTGCGCCTTGGGCGGCTTCTCGCCCACGCTCTCGCTGCGCAGCAGCCCCACCGCGCTGACGCCGTGCAGCTGCCGCAGCCCGTTCAGCAATATCAGCGTGTGGATGGCCGCAAACAACGCCGCCGCAGCCAGCAGAGACGATATGGACACCGTCAGGGTATAGGTCACGGGCACCTGCAAAAGCCGCACCATACCCAACTCCGCCAGCTTATACAGTACCACGCCCAGAAGCAGTCCCGTCCCCGTGGTCAGGCCATAGGTGATGACCGTCTCCCACAGCAGAATGCGGGCGATGTTGCCCTTGCCCATACCCAGCACATTGTACAGGCCAAACTCCCTCTCCCGGCGGCGAATGAGGAACGAGTGGGTATAGAACAGAAATATCAGCGCAAACACGGCGATGACCACCGTGCCCAGCCGCAGTATGATGGCGCTGCTGGTCCCGCCGGACATGTGCTCCAGCACCGGCGAGCCGGACAGCCCCATCAGGATGTAGAACATCAGCACCATCCCGGCGCAGCTCAGCAGATACGGCAGGTACAGCCGCCTGTTTTTTCTCATGCCCGTCCAGGCCAGCCGGGCGTATAATGTCTTTTCCCTCATGCCGGTTCACCGCCCGACTGCAGCATGGTCAGCGTGTCGGAGATGCGCTGATAGAACCTGGTGTCGTCGTCCTCGCCCCGGTACAGCTGGTGGAACACCTGGCCGTCCTTGATGAACAGCACCCGGCCCGCCCGGCTGGCGGCCTTCACGGAGTGGGTCACCATCAATATGGTCTGTCCTGCCCGGTTGATGGCGGCGAACAGCCGCAGCAGCTCGTCGGTGGAGCCGCTGTCCAGCGCACCGGTGGGCTCATCCGCCAGCAGCAGCTTTGGCTCGGTGATGATGGCCCGGGCCACCGCCGCCCGCTGCTTCTGCCCGCCGGAGACCTCATAGGGGTACTTCTTCAAAAGCTCCGTCAGTCCCAGCTCCCGGGCAATAGGCAGCAGCCGCGCCCGCATATCCTCGTAAGACATTCCCATCAGCACCAGCGGCAGATAGATATTGTCCTCCAGCGTGAACGTATCCAGCAGGTTGAACTCCTGGAACACAAAACCCAGGTTGTCCCGGCGGAAGGCCGCCGCGTCCTTCTCCCGTATCTTGCCCAGCTCATGGCCGTCCAGCCGCACCGTACCCGCCGTGGGCTCGTCCAGCGCCGCCAGAATGTTCAACAGCGTGGTCTTGCCGCTGCCGGACTCACCCATGATAGCGACATACTCGCCCTGCTCCACGGTGAAGCTGACATTCCGCAGCGCCTCTACGCGGCTGCCGCCCAGCCGCGAGGTGTATACCTTCCGCAGCCCACTGACTTCCAAAATGCTCATAGCATGACCTCCTTTTCCTTCGGGAGCCTCCGGCCCATCGCCCCGTCTCCCAACACGGTCAGTATACCGCGTCCCCCGCCCCCCTTCCATCGCTTTCCCTTACCCTTCCCGAACACAATTGTCACATTTCCCACCCTTTGCAAGGGCGATAATAAAATGTCGTAGAGGCCGGCGTCCTCGACGGCCCGTTTGCAGAACCTCCCGGTGAACCATTGTAGGGGTGGACGACTCTGTCCACCCACTCCCCTCACTCCACCACGAACGCCGGGCGGCCCAGCGTCAGCCTTACCGTGGTGCCCGCACCGGGCGCGGACTCGATCCGTATCTCGTGCCGCAGATTGCGGCATATCCGCCGGCACAGGTACAGCCCGATGCCGCTGGACCGCCGGTCCAGCCGCCCGTTCTGCCCGGTATAGCCCATGTCAAACACCCGGGGCAGATCCTCCGGCGCGATGCCCATGCCGCTGTCCCGGATGCACAGATCGTCTCCCTCCCGGTAGATCCGGACGGTCCCGTCCTGCCCGGTGTACTTCAGAGCATTGCTCAGCAGCTGCTCCACCACAAAGGTCAGCCACTTGCCGTCCGTCACCGTCTCCCATTCCACCGGCGTGTAGTCCAGCGCGATGCGCCGGTCAATGAACTCCCCGGCAAACCGCCGCACAGCGGCGCGCACCACATCATCCACGGCGCACGTTCGTATCACGTAGTCGCTGCCGCCCTCCTCCAGCCGCAGATAGGTCAGCGCCATGTCCACGTACTGCTCCACCCGGCCCAGCTCCGTCATCAGCCGCCGGGCGGCCGGCGTGTCCTCACCCTGCAGGGTCAGGCGCATAGCGGCGATGGGCGTCTTGATCTGGTGCACCCATGCGGTGTAATAGGCCGTCATATCCTCCCACCGGGCGGCGCGCGCCGTCTCCTGCCGGCACAGCTCCCGCCGCAGCGTCTCCACCACGGCGGCGCAGTCCGCCCCCTCCACGGTGGTCATGGCCGGCAGGTCCAGCAGCACCGCCTCGCCCGCCTCCCGCAGACGCTTCAGCGCCTTGTGCCGCCGTGCCGCGCGGCCGTAATCCCACGCCGCAAGGCACGCCCCCAGCAGAACGCACAGCCCTGCCGGATAGCCCACCGCCGCCAGCGGCAGGCCGTACAGGGCAAAGGACACGGCAAACACCCCGACAAACAGCAGAAATGCCGCCAGCGTCAGCCGACGCTCCTTCAGATATGCTTTGAGCAGCTCCATATCTCTCACTCCACGATGTACCCCACCCCGTGCCGGGTGGCGATAAAGTCCACAAGCCCCACGCCTGCCAGCTTCCGCCGCAGGCGGTTCACATTGACGGTCAGCGTGTTCTCATCCACAAAGCTGTCCGTCTCCCATAGCCGCTGCATCAGCTTCTCCCGGCTGACCACCTTCCCGGCGCTCTCCATCAGGCAGGACAAAATACGGTACTCATTCTTGGTCAGCTCCACCGTCTGCCCCTGATAGGTCAGCTTCTGGTCGTCGGCGGACAGCTGCGCGCCCCGCCTCTCCCGCAGCACCGCCGGCGCCGCCATATCATAGCTGCGCCGCAGCATGGCCTGTACCTTGGCCATCAGAACACCGCCGTCAAAGGGCTTGGCGATAAAATCGTCCGCGCCGAAGTTCATGGCCATGATGACGTTCATGTTATCACCGGCCGAGGACAAAAACAGGATGGGCGCACTGGTCTGCTTCCGCAGCTCCCGGCACCAGTGATAGCCGTCAAAGCACGGCAGGGCGATATCCAGTATGATGAGGTGCGGCTGAAACTCCGCCGCCTCCGCCGTCACCGCCCGAAAGTCCCGGACACACCGGACCTCCAGTCCCCAGCTCTCCGCCAGATGCGCCACCGCCTGGGCGATGGTCCTGTCGTCCTCCACAATAAATATACGGTACATACGCTCACATCCTTTACGCTCTTCATTATACCCTCCCTCGCCTCTGTCCCGCAAGCCCTCTTACTCTTTCAATATTGTCACATTCGCTTACCGGATTTTTTTCAAAAACAGGGTTGACAAATCCGCGCCGCCGTGTTATAACTGTACCAACCTACCGAGTTGGTAGTTGTATTTCAGAAATGAGGCGATCACATGACCCGCACTCTTGTTCTCCTGACCGGACGATGTTGACTCCTTTTCCCTTCATTCCACACAACAACATCTGACTATAAACGATAAAGGAGATAAACACTATGTCTAACATTTACATTTCCGCTGACCAGCTGATCGGCAAGACTCCCCTGCTGGAGCTGACCCATATCGAAAAGGCCCATGACCTCAAGGCGAAGATCGTCGCCAAGCTGGAGTACTTCAACCCCGCCGGCAGCGTCAAGGACCGTATCGCCAAGGCCATGATCGACGACGCCGAGGCCAAGGGCCTGCTGAAGGCCGGCAGCGTCATCATTGAACCCACCTCCGGCAACACCGGTATCGGCCTGGCCTCCGTGGCCGCCGCCCGGGGCTACCGCATCATCATCGTCATGCCCGAGACCATGTCCGTGGAGCGCCGCCAGCTGATGAAGGCTTACGGCGCGGAGCTGGTGCTCACCGAGGGTGCCAAGGGCATGAAGGGTGCCATTGCCAAGGCCGACGAGCTGGCCAAGGAGATCCCCAACAGCTTCGTGGCAGGCCAGTTCGTCAATCCCGCCAACCCCAAGGCCCACTACGAGACCACCGGCCCCGAGATCTGGGCCGACACCGACGGCAAGGTGGACTTCTTCGTGGCCGGCGTGGGCACCGGCGGTACCATCACCGGTACCGGTAAGTTCCTGAAGGAAAAGAACCCCGCCGTCAAGGTAGTCGCCGTGGAGCCCAAGACCTCCGCCGTGCTGTCCACCGGCATCGCCGGCTCCCACAAGATCCAGGGCATCGGCGCGGGCTTCGTCCCTGACGTGCTGGACACTAAGATCTACGACGAGATCATCCCTGTGGACAACGACGACGCCTTTGCCGTAGGCAAGGAAATGGGTCACCGCGAGGGCGTGCTGGTGGGTATCTCCTCCGGCGCGGCACTGTGGGCCGCCATCGAGCTGGCCAAGCGTCCGGAGAACGCCGGCAAGACCATCGTGGTCCTGCTGCCCGACACCGGCGACCGCTATCTCTCCACCCCGCTGTTTGCGGACTGATACTGCGTTTTTCTTCCTTCCATTTTCTCCTCACAAACATGACGAACGGACCTCTTTTGAGGTCCGTTCGTCTTTTCTTCTGTTTCTTTCCACTTTCTTTCTATTCTCCTTCTATTTTCTTTCTACATTTTTTCTGCTTTTTTGAAACGTTTTTTGCTCCGCAGGTGTATGATAGATGAAAGGCCTTTCACCTCAACAAAAGGAGAACCCCTATGACGGACGAACAGTTCACCCCGCTGGCGGAACGGTATATGGACACGGTGTTCCGGGTGGCATACAGCTATCTGCGCTGCCGGGACGACGCCGACGATGTGACCCAGGACGTGCTGATACAGCTGTACAAAGAGGACAAGGCGTTCGAAAGCGACGCCCATGTGAAGAATTGGCTCATTCGCGTCACGGTCAACCGCTGCAAGAACGTGCTCCGCGCCCCGTGGCACAAGGCGGAGGACATCGCCGACTACGAGAACACGCTGGTGTTCGAGCAGCCCCAATACCGGGAGCTGTTCGACGCGGTGATGTCGCTGGACAGGCGGTACCGCCTGCCGGTGCTGCTGTACTACTACGAGGGCTACCGCCAGAAGGAGATCGCCGGACTGCTGGGCATACCGGAGGAAACGGTGCGCACCCGGCTCGCCCGCGCCAGAGACAAGCTGAAACACATTTTATCGGAGGTGCCGCAGTATGCATGACAGAGAATTATTTGAAAAAGCCTTTTCCCCGCTGCACGCCTCCCCGGATACACTGACGGAGGTTAGAAAGACCATGCGAAACGAGAAAAAAACACGCCGGGCGCTGGGCAAGAGCGCCGTGGTCGCCATTGCCGCCGCGCTGACGCTGACCATCGCCGTGGCCGGCGGCATCGTAACGCTCATCAAAGCCGACGTATCTCCCGCCGACAAGGTGGACGACACCACCCACCACGCCTTTACCGACGATTTGGATGCCACCACGCCCACCGTAGACGACGGCAAGGGTACCGCCGTGTCTGTTCCCGATATGGAGCGCATCCCCGGCGACATCCAGACCACCCAGCGTCTGGTGGGGAAGTATTTGTCCAAATTGGACGCGGAAATGACGGTCGAGGGCAACACCATCCGCCTCGGCACGCTCCTCATAGATGAAAGCGGCAGCGGTATGCTGACCTACTCGGTGGAGAATCCGGACGGCGTGAAGTATACAGACGCAGGATACGGCGAAGCCGTGGATATGTCCGCCGAGCCGTCCATGTGGCTGGGCAGTGCGCCCGACGCACAGGGTTACGGCGGTACCTGCATCAACAGCAGATGCCATGTGGACGAGGATGCCAGCACCGATACCCGCCTGCAGGTGGTGCTCTATTTTGCAGCCGGTAAGGATTTCCAGAAGGGCGATGATTTCTACTTCACCGTGCGCGACAGTGCTTACCAGCCCTACTCCATCTCTATCCAGCCCCAGACCTACGTGCCCGTCAAGACCATGACTGCCAAAAACGGCGAGATCGTGACGCTCTCTGCCCTGGGCATGACCATCGTAAATCCCGACCCCAGCCGCGAAATACACACTGACGAGGTGCTGGTCAATGCCAAGGACGGCAGCAGCTTCGCCGTGGAAAGCAGCAGCAAAAACCTGATGAACTGGGTCATCGGCTCCATTACAGGCGACGGTCAAGCTGCCTTTGAAAACTACACCTATGTGTTCAATCGGCTGGTAGATGTGAACGAGGTCGGGTCTGTGACGCTGACAGGCTATTACTACAACCTGGACGGCTCCGATAACGACACCGTATCCCTGACCTATCAGCCCTGAACAGGCAAAAAAAGAACCGCCCGCGGGCGGTTCTTTTTCGCTTATATCACATAATTGTCCCCCTGCGGGGCGTTCATCAGGTCGGCCAGCGTGATGTGGGAGAAGTAGTCCTGCGTCAGCTTGTAGTATCCCTGCCACACGCCCAGCGTGCGGCACTCCCCCGCCCGCTGGCACACCGGGGCGTCCGGCTGGAGACAGGTGACGGGCGCAAGGTCGCCCTCCGCCAGCTCCAGTATCTCCCAGAGGGTGTAGTCCTCCGGCTCCCGCGTCAGGCGGTAGCCGCCGCCGATGCCGTGGACGCTCTCCACCAGGCCGGCGGCTTTCAGGGCGGGCATGAGCCGCTCGATGTATTTCAGGGAGATGTCCTGCCGGGCGGCCACCTCCTTCATGGGTATAAAGTCCCCGCTGCGGTGCTCCGCCAGATCCAGCAGAACGCGGATGGAATAGCGACCTTTCGTGGAGATCATAGGTCTTCCTCCTGTCAGAAAATACACGGGCCATAAGATGACCCGTGTATAGTATACCACCAATCCCGTAGGTTAGGCAAGTTTAATTTTTCTTTGCGTGTCGATATGCCTGCACGCCCCACACCAGCCAGGCCGCTACCACCGCCGCCAGGACGATCCAACGCACCGTCTCCAAGGGCCAGGCCACGGCGGACAGGTCGGCATAGCGGCTGATCATAACGCTTTCCGCCGTACTGACCGTGGCCGCATAGGCAGCGGCCGGCTTCCAGCACACCAGGATCCGCACGATCTCCACGGCAAAGAGCAGTCCGCAGCCGCCATACAGTGCAAAACGGAAGCCCCTATCCCGCACCAGCGGCTCTTTCAGCGCCGCGCCGCCGACTACCAGCGCCGCCGCCAGCAGCAGCGGCAGCAGCAGCCATACCGCCTCCTGCCGCACAGTCAGCGCTGCCCAGGAAAACTGCCGCACCACACCGCCGTGCAGCGCATAGGCGGACACCAGTAGGCGCCACACCCCCAGCAGCTGTATGGCCGCGAACAGCCACAGGGCGCACAGCGGTATCAGCAGCAGGATGCGGCGGCGCAGCGTCTCTCGGCTGCGGCACACGCCCCAGCCCAGCCACAGGCACAGGGGCGACGCCAGCAGGCACAGCCACGACCAGTTGTTATAAGGGAATGCCACCCACACTGCCAACGCCATTACTGCCAGACTGTACCCGATGCGGAAGCGCAGGCTTCCCCGGCGCTCCAGATAGGCCTCCACCTCCGCCGGTGTATCGGCACAGGCCCGGGGCCGCGTCTCACCGGCCAGGATGTCGTCCGCCGTCACGCCGTACAGCGCCGCCAGCGCCGGCAGTGCGGCAATGTCCGGCAGCCCCGCGCCGGACTCCCATTTGCTGACAGTTTTGTTGGACACCCCTAATATATCCGCCACCTGCTGCTGTGTCATGTCCCGCCCCCTGCGGAGCGATGCCAGATAGGTGCCCGTCTTTTCCATATCCATTGTCGCGGCCTCCTTTTTTCTTGTTGTTCCCAGTATAGCATACGGCGGATTTTTGTCCATCCCCCGCCCGCTGACTTTGTCTACGGAGCGTAGACAAGGCTGTTTCCACGGAAAAGTGCCCCGTTCTCCGATTTTTTTCTTGACACGGACGGTGGCCTATGGTAATATGTACAAGCTGACGATTTGAGTGGAGGGCGCACGCGGGTGTAGCACAATGGCCAGGGCACCAGCCTTCCAAGCTGGGGATGCGGGTTCGATTCCCGTCACCCGCTCCAACTTGACAGATACGCGCCAGTAGCTCAGTTGGATAGAGCAACTGCCTTCTAAGCAGTAGGCCAGGGGTTCGAGTCCCTTCTGGCG
>ERZ825896.1218-NODE-1218-length-29849-cov-9.436598_pt1 | contig 29849 bp, 20 predicted proteins | sample MGYA00519858_ERZ825896 | MGnify/ENA primary metagenome ERZ825896 (study PRJEB31778, sample SAMEA3449214) | human gut metagenome | biome: human gut; feature: human-associated habitat; material: faeces | place: United Kingdom | collected 2010/2012 ...
CCCGTTTTTGCTTTTTATTTTCTGAAACCATCTTACCCATTATGACGCCTTAACTCAATATGACACGTTCAGTAGTAAAATACTCCGTGGAAGAATGCGCATAAAGCAGGGTTTATACAGATAAGCCTTAATATTTTCTCCTCCCTCTTTATGCCGCAACAACCGGCCTATTCCGCACCGGGCGGCGCCTAGGCCGCATGGATACGTAACACAAAATATGCCCGACCGAGCGCAAAACTTCATGTAATTACCTGTTAAGCTTTCCCGAAGGATAATACCGGGCGGCCTGCTGCAACAGCCGCAAGGTCCTGCACCCATTTTAGACGGGCGAAAATTTTTAAAGCATCATCTTCTCGAGGGCTGAAATACCAACGGGCCGGAAAATAAACCGTCGGCAAATATCAAATCAGGAAGTGGTGCCGACGGCAAGCGTCTGAGGTTCCAGCTCCAGCAGTTCCGCCTCGCGCGCGTCGTGCGTGACGAGTATTATCTGGCTTTGGCGGCATTTTTCAAGAATGAGCGCCGCCGCCTGCTCTTTTGCGGCATCGTCCAGTCCTGTAAACGGTTCGTCGAGCAGCAGGATATCGGTCTTCTCGAGCAGCAGACGCGCGAGGTTCACGCGCGTTTTCTCGCCGCCGGAGAGACTGTCGAAGTCCTGCTGGCGCTGCGCGGCGGGGATGCCGAGGCCGTTGCAGATCTTGTCGGTCTGCATGTCCGTCTCATAGCCGCCGCCGGTCTGAAAGCGCGTGGAAAGCGCGTCGTACTCGGCGAGCGTGGCCTTGTCCGGATGCGCCGTCATCTGCTGCTCCAGCTGGCGCATTTTGTTCTGGATGTTCGTCAGCTCCCGGAAGGCCGTGCGCAGCACGTCCTCGACGGTGTAGCCCGCGGGGTAGTGCGGGATCTGGGAGATGAGGCCGACCTTGCGGCCGGGCGCGAAGCGCACCTCGCCGGAATTGTAGTCCAGCTCGCCGGTCAGGATCTTGAACAGCGTCGTCTTGCCCGCGCCGTTGCGCCCGAGCAGACCGACCCGTTCGCCCTCCTGCACGTCAAAGCTGACGCCGTCGAGCAGATTCGTATCCGCGTCAAAGCTCTTGACGAGGTCTTTTACGGAAATATCGATCATGGTGATTCCTCTTTATGTTTCAGTCTGGAAGGCTGTCCGGTATAGGGACAACCTCTCAGTCAGCCTGCGGCTGGCAGCTCCCCTGAAAGGGGAGCCTTTGGTTCGTGCGAAGATCTTAGGCCTTCCCTTCCAGGGGAGGTGGCACGGCGAAGCCGTGACGGAGAGGTCGTCCCGGGCAGGAAAAACTTTACGGTTCCACAAACCGCGCCAGGAATTCTTCCCGGGAGAACAGCACGTTTACGGCCTGCAGCAGGGCGTTCGCACTCATGTGCGCGGGCAGGGAAAGGGCTTGCAGGAGCGCCGCACGCTTTGCCGCGCTGTCGGGCCGGCCGGAAAGGCCGAGGGTGAAAAAGTCCTGCTTTGTGACAGGCTCGCGCGCGGGCGCGGCCTGCGCGTCTTCAAAATCGGCGCCGGCGTTTCGCAGCGCCTGCAGAAGGATCTCCGGGCGCATGCCCTCCACGCCGAGCAGGCCCTCTTTGCCGGGCGCGGTCTTGCGCCGCTCCTTGCCGGGGATGTCGGGGATGTAGGCGTGCAGCACGCCTTCTGCCGGCAGGGCGCTTTTGAGCGTATTGCGGATGAGAAAACCGGCGCCGTCGGAGTCGGTCAGGATGATGAGGCCCGTCGTCTCTGCGGCCTGCCGCAGCAGGCGCAGAAGCGCGGGGTCCTTCATGCCGGCAAAGCCGTTGGTGGTGAAGATCGCAGTGTCGACCAGCTGCCGCAGGGCGTTCTGGTCGTATTTTCCCTCGACGACGATCGCCTGCCGGATGCGAAGCTTATCCATGCCGCGCCTCCTGCGAAAGCTGCACGAGCAGCAGCTCCAGCAGCCGCTCGGGGTCGTCGGCGCCGGTCTTCATGGCGACGTCGGTCTGCAGAACCAGCTCCACCGCCTTCTGGCAGAAGCCGTCGGTCACGCGGCGCGCGGCCGTCATGGTCAGGCCCGCGGGGTAGCTCTTGAGGCCGGTCAGCTCCATGAGCTCCTTCTGCCCGCCGCCCGCGGACAGGATGACGCGCGCGTAAAACAGCCGCCGCAGCTGCGCCCCGATGGCGCCGAGCACGGCGATGGGGTCGGTCTGCATGGCGTAGAGCTCCTGCAGCTTGCTGAGCGCTGTCTCAAAATCCTCCTTGACGACGGCGTCGCTGATATCGAAGGTCTGGGCGCTGAGCGCCGGGATGACGACCGCGTCGATGGCCCCGCGCGTGATGGCCGGGCCCTGCTGGTAGGCGGCGATCTTGTCGATCTCTCCGGCAAGCGTGGTCATGAGGCCGTCGGTGCGGAAAATGAGGTACTGGCACAGATCGTCCGTGACCATCTTGTCGTGGGCGCGGAAATGCCGCGTGATCCACGCGCACAGATCGCGCTCCGACTGCTTGCCGAACGTGAGGATCTGCGCGTGCTCGCGGATGGCGGCAGCGAGCTTTTTCATCGTGCCGTTGATCTTGAACTCCACCGTGTCGTAGACGAACAGCACGCAGCAGTAGTCGGGCAGGTCGGAGAAAATGGCGGCGTACTGCTCGCGCGCGCCCTCCGGCTGTTTGAATAGATCGACGTCGTCCACGCGCACGAGCGTCCGCTCGGCCATCATCGGCATGGCGTCGATGGCGTCGGCCAGGGCCTGGGGCGTGCAGTCGTCGGCGGAGAAGCGGTGGCAGTTGAACTCGCCCGCGGGCCCGTCCGCGATCTTTTTCGTGATGAGATCCACGTAATGGCTGCGCAGAAAGGCCTCTTCGCCGCTGATGATATAAAAATTGCCGAGCGTGCCTGCCTTGAGGTCGCTCTTGAAGCGGCGCAGCGCTTCCCCGGCGTCCTGGTCAGGTGCCTTTCTTGCCATGTTCTTACCCCCTGATGGTGATCGTGCCGGACAGGTCTGTGCGGTACACGGCCGCGCCGGACTGCCGGATGCGCGCGAGCGTCTGCGCGGCGGGATGGCCGAAGCGGTTGTCCGCACCGGCGGAAATGAAGACGGCCTCCGGCCGGACGGCGCGCAGCAGCGCTTCGGATGTCGAGGTGGCCGCGCCGTGATGCCCGGCCACCAGCACCGCTGCCTGCGGCAGCGTGTGCAGCGACAGCAGCCGGTACTCTGCCTGTGCGGTGAGGTCGCCGGTTATTAGAATATCATATTTTTCGCAGGCTGCCAAGACGCAAAGTCCCGCGTTTTCCTCGTCTTTCTCCCCGGTGGGCGCGAAAATGGTCAGACTGCCGCCCTCCTGCGGCAGCACCAGGTCCTGCGTGACGTACCGGATGCTCGTCCCGGCCTCCGCCGCGGCGAGCAGGATCTGCGTGCGCAGGCGGCTGCTTGGCGAGAGCTCCGGGATGTAGAGCGTGTCGACCTGCACGCGGCGCAGCAGCTGGCGCACGCCGTTGCAGTGGTCGGCGTCAAAATGCGTGAGGATGAGGCGGTCGACCCTCGGCATGCCCCGGGCGAGCAGGTAGCGCGCGGCTGTCTCGCCGCTCGCGTCCTCTGCGCCGCCGCAGTCGATGACGGTGACACTGCCGCCCGTCCGGCTGACGAGGCACTGCCCCTGTCCGACGTCCAGCATGGCAAAGCTGCCCGCGGGCAGGGCGGCATCGGCGCAGGAAAGGGCCATGCAGCACCCGGTCACCACCACCGCGGCCGCCAGCGCGTGCCAAAGCCGGACCGTCCCCGGCCGCAGCGCCAGCAGCAAAACCAGCGCGTAGAGAAAGACCGCCGCCGCGATCAGATACCCGTTTTCCGGATACAGCGCGGCAAACGGCACCTTCGCCGCGCCATGCGCCACGAGCTGCACGAGCCGGACCGGCCAGCTCAGCACCGCCGCCGGGATCGCCGCCGCGGCGGGAAGGGCGAGGGCGAGCAGCGCGGCCAGCATCGCGCCGCAGAAGACGATCGACAGCAGCCACAGCAGCAGCACGTTCACGACCGGCGCGGCCAGCGAGATCTCGCCGAACTGGACCGCCGTGATGGGCAGCGCGAAGACCATGGACGAGAGCGTGCAGCAAAGCGCCGTCAGCATGGCGCGCAGCAGCCAGCGCAGGGGCGTCTTGGGCCGCAGCCAGCGCTGCAGCCGCCGGTGATCCGTGAGCGCGCGGTAGAGCCGCCCCGCAAAGAGTACGATGCCCGCCGTCGAGGCAAATGAGAGCTGCAGCCCCACGTCCCGCACGGCCCAGGGATTCTGCGCCAGCAGCACGAGCAGCGCGGCGAAGATGGCCGTCGGCGGGTCATAGTCCCGCCGCAGGAGCGGGGCGCACAGGACGATCGCCTGCATGACGCCCGCGCGGACAGCGGAGGCCGGTGCGCCGGCCATCAGGATGAAGCACGCGGCGGCGGGCAGACCCAGCGCGGCGGCGAGCGGATGGTTGCCGCCGCACAGCAGCAGGATCATCCCCAGCAGGATGGACACGTGCATGCCGGAGACCGCGACGGCGTGATAGATCCCCGCGATCGCCAGCTCATTGCGCGCGGCGTAGCGCAGCCCGGAGCGGTCGCCCAGCAGCAGCGCGCGGACGAAGCCGGCCGTATCGGCAGGGAAGACGGCCGTGACGGCCGATCGCAGCCGCTGCGCAAAGCGCGCGGGCAGCAGGCGGAGCGGGACGGTCTCGGCCGCTTGGATATGGAGCGTCCCGCGGCAGCTGGCCGAGAGGAGCAGACCGCGGCTGATATCGTAATCGCTGCCGCGGCGCAGCCGCTCCTGCGCCGTCGTGATGCGGGCGAGGCCGCTGAGCGTGTCGCCGGGGTGGATGTCCGCATCCGCCTCGTCAAAGTACAAAACTGCCGTGCAGCTCTGTCCGCCGAGCTTCAGCCGCACCTCGCAGGACTGGCCGTAGGTCGTCTGCTGCGGTGCGGCGAGGGCTTCGGCCGCAAACGGCAGCTCCTGCCCGGCATAGCGCTCCAACGGGCGCAGAAACAAAGCCTCGTACCCGCGGCACCAGGCAAAGCCCATTAAGATCCCGAGCACGCAGACCGCTGCGCGGCGCGTCCCGGCTTTTCTCAGCAGAAACAGCCCGCCGCACAAGACCGCCAGCCCCAGCAGCAGCGGCCAGGGCGCGGCATGGACGGCGTACACATACAGGGCGGCGGCCAGCGCGAGGCCGCCGGAAAAGAGGCAGAGCCTTCGCATCGCTTGTCTCCCGTCATACAAAAAACGGGCGCGCTGCAAGCAGCACGCCCGTTTTCAGGCAATTATTCTTCCGTCTTGGGTGCTTCTTCAGCAGGTGCCGCTTCGGCGGGCGCTTTCGGTGCTTCGGGCGCTTCCTCGGCCTTCGGGGCCTCGTCGGCGACAACGATCTCAAAATCGTCGTCGGTGGGGGCGTCTTCGGTCTCGGCGGGCTCTTCTTCGGTACGCAGGGAGGCGATGTAGTCCTTCAGGTCAGCGATGGCCTTCTTAGACTCGTCGATCTTCTGGCACCAGGGCAGGTATTCCGCGGAATCCAGCTCTTCGCCGACGGCGTAATCGCGGTAGTACAGCTTGCCGAGCTCGATCTCAGCCTTCTTGACCTTGTCTTCTTCGGCATAGATGGAAATATTGGCCTTTGCTACGGCAGCCAGCTCCTTTGCCTTGGCGGCAGCGGTCTGGGCGGCTTCCATGGCGAGGTTCTTTGCAGCTTCAAAATTTTCAGAAAAACTCATAAGGAAACTCCTTTCAGTCTCTTATTTTAATCACCAGTATAACACTGATTTTAAAAAAATGGAATAGGCAAGGGGTCGGAATTGTGAGGATTTTTGTAAATTTTCTTTTAATCGTCCGTGTCTTTGCCGTCAGCCGCCTCAGGCTCTGCGGGCTTCCGGTTGACATAGAGCGCGTCCGGCGCGGGCTTCTTTTTGAGCAGGACCCAGGCGAGGATCCCGGCGGCGGCCAGGAACGAGACGATGGCGACCAGCTGGCTCACGCGGATGCCCGTGGAGAACAGATACAGGCTGTCGGTGCGCAGACCCTCGATCCACGCGCGGCCGAGGCCGTACCAGGCGACGTAGAGCAGGAAGACCTCGCCGTCAAATTTCCGCTTTTTCGAGAACAGATGCAGGCCGATGAAGCCGATGAGGTTCCACACGGATTCATAGAGGAACGTCGGGTGATAGTAGGTCACGACGCCCGCCGCGTCCTGCAGGCCCATCTTGAGGAAGGCCTCCGTCACGGCGCCGTGCGCCTCGCGGTTCATGAAGTTGCCCCAGCGGCCGATGCACTGGCCGATGATCACGCCCATGCCCGCCAGATCGAGCAGGACGGGCGCGGGGATCTTCTTGACCTTCGCCACGACGAGCAGCGTGATGACGCCGCCGATGATGCCGCCGTAGATGGCAAGTCCGCCCTCCCAGATATAGAGCATGGAGATGGGATCATCCGCATACAGCTCCCAGTAGAAGATGCAGTAGTACAGCCGCGCGCAGACGACGCCGATGGGCACGGCCCAGAGGATCATGTCGAGCACGTCATCCTGCGTGACGCCGAAGTCCTTTGCGCGGTGCAGCATATACAGAACGGCCAGCAGAAAGCCGCTGGCAATGATGATGCCGTACCAGTAGATATCCTTGCCGAAGACGGTAAAGGCCACGGGGCTCGGGTCGACCGTGATGCCGAGATTCGGGAAGGTGATGGGCGAAGCCAGAAACATGGAAACATTCCTCCTTATTTGCCGGGGCAGACGATGCTGATCGCCGCGCGGGCGGGTGTGACCGTTTGGCGCAGGAAGCTTTCCGCCTCCCGCAGCGTAACGGCCTGCAGGGCCGCGAGCTCGTCGAAGCAGCCCGCGCCTGCGAAATACGCTTCGCATATACGATAGCAGGTCGATTCCGATCCGTCAAGCTCCCGGATGAGCCTGCCGCAGGCGGACTTCTGCAGCCGCGCGAAGCGGCGGGGGTCAAAGCCCTGCGCCAGCGCCTGTTCCGCGCCCCGCAGGATGGCGGAAAGCACGGCTTCTGGCCGTCTTCCCGTGCCGCCGGCCTGCAGCAGCGCCGCGCCCGGCACCTGCGTGAAGCAGGCGGAAAAATCCGCGTCGATCAAAGAAGCCTCGTACAAAGTCTCATACAGCGCCGAGCTCTCGCCGAGCAGCAGCTCGGCCGCCAGCGTGCCGACCGCGGCCTGATGGATCAGATCCTCTCCCGGCTCGGCCCGGAAGCCGATCGAGAACGAGGGCAGCGAGACGGCCGCGTGCCGCACCGTCCGGCGGCGGAAGACGCCGGGGTCCTCCTGCAAAAACGGCTCGCGCAGGACTTTGGCGGAAGACGCCTCCGGCGTGCAGGCGCGTGCCAGCTCCGCCACGCGCTCCGCGTCCACGTCGCCCATCACGATGAGCGCCATGTTGTCCGGCCGGTAGAACACGTCAAAGCACAGCTGCAAAACCTCCGGCGTCACCCGGCGGATGGACGTGCGCGTGCCCGTGATCGGGGTGCGGATGGGGTGGCGGCGGTAGAGCACCCGGTACAGCCGCTCCTGCGCGCAGTCGGCAGGGGAGTCGGCGTAGAGCGCGATCTCGTCGGCGATGACTTCGCGCTCAGACGCCATGGCCGCACGCGGGAAATCCGGCGTCATGACCATGCGCAGCAGCAGCCGCAGGCAGTCGTCAAAGTGTTCGGTGCAGGAAAAATAATAGCCGGTCATGGCATAGTCGGTGAAGGCGTTCACCTGCGCGCCGAGGCGGGAAAAGGCATCCTCCGGGTCGCAGTCCGGCAGGGAAAACATGCGGTGCTCGAGAAAATGCGCCGTGCCGTCCGGCACAGTATGGCGTTCGCCGTTCCACGTAAAGCACACGTCATCAGAGCCGAAATTGGTGCCGAGAAACGCGAATTTCTCTGCGAAGCCCGGCTTCGGGAGCACGCGCACGGCAAGGCCGTTCGGAAGCGTCAGAAAATAGCAGCGCTCGCCGAGCGCGGGATAATCGGTCCAGCTCATGCGTCCTCCTCCAGCGTACAGACGGTATCGGGTGTCACGGCGGCCGCGGCCTGCCGGACATCCTCTTTTGTGACGCGGCGCAGGGCCGCGGCCAGCGCGTCCGGGTCCTGCGGCAGGTTTTCCGCTGCCCGGCCGGTCAGAAATTCGTCGAGCCGCCCGGGGCTGTCATGCATCGCGCGCAGGTCGGACAGGAGCCCCGCGCGGGCGGTATCCAGCTCCTGCTGCGAAAAGTCTCCGGCGGCCAGCGCGCCGACCTGCTGCAAAATGGCCGCCTCCACGGCGGGCAGGTCGGCAAAATCGCACCCGGCCTCGGCGCAGAGGATGCCCTTGTGCCCGTCATACCAGCTCCCCGCCTCGTAGCAGAGCGACTGCTCGCCGCGGATGACGGTGTACAGCCGGTTCTGCTCGCCGCCGCCCAGGATCGCGTTGCACAGGAGCATCGCGGGGTAGCGGCTGTCGTGCAGCGTGATGCCCGTGCGGAAGCCGAGGGCGATGCGCCCCTGCGCGAGCGGCAGACGCTCTTGCGTCCGGCGCAGCGCCTTGGGCTGCGGGCCAGGGGCAGTCGACACGGGGACGCACGCGCTTCGCGGCAGAGCTTTCAGCAGCGGCCGCAGCAGCGCGGCGGCCTCCTGTGCGGGCTTGCTGCCGAGATAAAACAGCTCCGCGCGGGACGACGCCAGCACCTTCTGATAGTGTGCCCAGAGCGCAGCCTCATCTACGGCGGCCAGCGGCCCCGCCTCGCCGAGACGGCCTACGGCGTAGGCCTCACCGCGGCACATCTGCCGCAGCAGCTGCGTCTGGCAGTATTCGGCTTTGTCGTCGAGCGTGCTTTCGATCGTGTCGAGCAGCTTCTGCCGCTCCTGCATGACGATCTGCGGCACAAAGACGCCGCCCTGCGTCCGCGGGCGCAGCAGAAGCTCCGCCGTCAGCTCCAGCAGGCGGGAAAACACCGGCTCGCCCGCGTAGCGGTCCTCCAGACCGTCGGCAAACAGGCCCGTCAGCTGGATCTCGCCCTTTTTTCGCACGAGCGACCCGACGGACGCGCCGCAGAGCGCGTCCAGCCGGTCCGCGATCGCGCGGATGGAGGGCGCGCTTTCGCTGCCGCGCAGCAGAACGCTCGGCAGCAGCGCGTTCATGCCGGCTTCCTCCTGCCGGAGCGGCCGGAGGAAGCTGAGGCTGAAGCAGGCGGTCTTGAAGCGGCTGGTCTGCACGGCGGTCAGATAGACGTCCGGCAGAAGTTCGAGTCTTGTTGTCATCTTATTTCTTCTCCGCCTCCGCGCGCAGCCGGATGATCTCGTCACGCAGCACGGCGGCGTATTCGTATTCCATCATGTGCGCGGCCTTGCGCATCTGGCTTTCGAGCTTCTCGATCTCGCGTGCGAGCTCCTGCCGGGTCATCTTCACGCCGTTTTTGCCCTTGCGCTCCGGCGTGGGGGAGGCGGAGATCTCGATGAGATCGCGGATGGATTTGACGATGGTCTTCGGCACGATGCCGTGCGCCTGATTATAGTCGTCCTGGATCTGGCGGCGGCGGGCCGTCTCGTCCATGGCGGCGCGCATGGCGGGCGTGATCTTGTCCGCGTAGAGAAGCACGCGGCCCTGCGCGTTGCGCGCGGCGCGGCCGATGGTCTGGATGAGGCTCGTCTCGGAGCGCAGGAACCCCTCCTTGTCCGCGTCCAGAATGGCAATGAGCGAGACCTCGGGCAGGTCGAGCCCCTCGCGCAGCAGGTTGATGCCGACCAGCACGTCGAACTTCGCCATGCGCAGATCGCGGATGATCTCCATACGCTCCATCGCGCCGATGTCCGAGTGCATGTAGCGCACGCGGATGCCGTTTTCGGTCAGATATTTGGTCAGATCCTCGGCCATCTTCTTCGTCAGCGTCGTGACGAGCGTGCGCTCGCCCTTGTCGGTCGTGGCGTTGATCTCGCCGATGAGATCGTCGATCTGCCCCTCAATGGGGCGCACGAAGACCTCGGGGTCGAGAAGGCCCGTGGGCCGGATCACCTGCTCGGCGATCTGCCCGGCGCGGCTGCGCTCATAGTCCGCGGGCGTGGCGGAGACGTAGATGGCCTGATGGATGCGGTCTGTAAATTCGTCGAAGGTGAGCGGCCGGTTGTCATAGGCCGAGGGCAGGCGGAAGCCGTAGTCGACGAGGCTCTTTTTACGCGCGTGGTCGCCGTTGTACATCGCGCGCACCTGCGGCAGCGTGACGTGGCTCTCGTCGACGAAGAGGATGAAATCGTCGGGGAAGTAGTCGAGCAGCGTCGTCGGCGGGGTGCCGGGGGCGCGGCCGGCGATGACGCGGGAATAGTTTTCGATGCCCGTGCAGAAGCCGATCTCCTGCAGCATTTCCAGGTCGTACTGCGTCCGCTGGCGGATGCGCTGCGCTTCGAGCAGCTTGTCGTGCTCCTCGAAAAACCGCACCTGCTCCCACATCTCCGCCTCAATGTCCTTCATGGCGCGGGCCATTTTCTCCTTCGAGGCCACGTAGTGCGACGCGGGGTAGATGGCGACGTGGTTCAGAATGCGCTCCGGCACACCGGTGACGGCGTTGATCTCGGAGATGCGGTCAATCTCGTCGCCGAAAAATTCGATGCGGATGGCCCGGCCCGCCCAGTAGGCGGGGTAGACCTCGAGCGTATCGCCGCGCACGCGGTAGGCGTTGCGGACGAAGTTGATGTCGTTGCGCTCGTAGCGGATGTCGGTCAGCTTGCGCATCAGCTCGTCGCGGTCATATTCCATGCCGGGCCGGAGGGAGATGACCATGTTTTTGTAGTCGATCGGGTCGCCGAGACCGTAGATGCACGAGACGGACGAGACGACGATCACGTCCCGCCGCTCCGACAGGGCGCTCGTCGCGCTGTGGCGCAGGCGCTCGATCTCGTCGTTGATGGAGGAATCCTTTTCGATATACGTGTCCGTCTGGGCGATGTACGCCTCCGGCTGGTAATAGTCGTAGTAGGAAATGAAGTATTCCACGGCGTTTTCCGGGAAAAACTCGCGGAATTCCGAGCACAGCTGGGCCGCAAGCGTTTTGTTGTGCGCGAGCACGAGCGTGGGGCGGTTGACGTTGGCGATGATGTTCGCCATGGTGAAGGTCTTGCCGGAGCCCGTGACGCCGAGCAGGACCTGATCGCTCAGGCCCATGTTGAGTCCCCGCGTCAGCGCCTCGATGGCCTGCGGCTGGTCGCCGGTGGGTCTGAATTGGGAGTGCAGCTTAAAGTCCATAGGGATCCTCCAGAATGCCGTCGTCGCGCATGGAGACGAAATCGCCGTCCGCGACGATGATATGGTCGGCCAGCACGACGCCGACCGCTTCGAGCGCCCGTTTTAAGACCAGCGTGGTCTGCCGGTCCTCGGGGCTTGGCAGGGCGAGGCCGCTGGGATGGTTATGCGCCAGCACGACGGAGGTCGCGTTGGCGTCCAGCGCGGTCTTGACCACCTTGCGCGCGGCGATGGACGCGACGTTCACGCCGCCGCGGTGGATGAGCACACAGTCGAGCGCCTTGCACTTGGCGTCGAGGCACAGCAGATACACGACCTCCTCGTGCTCGCCGTGGAAATAGGGGAGCAGGTACCGGCCGCATTTGGACGTGGTGTCGAGCACCTGGATCTGCGCGCTGCGGCTCATGAGGCAGCGGCGGGCCACCTGCGGCACGAGCGCGATGAGCTGCGCGGCGGCGTCGCCCACGCCGTCGACCTTTTTGAGCTCGGCCTCCGGCGCGGAAAATACGCCGTCGAGCGTGCCGAAGCGGTTCAAAAGCGCGTGCGCGGCGGGGTTCGTATCGCCGCGCGGCGCGGCGTAATACAGCAGCACCTCCAGCACCTGCACATCTGAAAGAGAGTCCATGCCGCTCGTCTTCAGTTGTTTCCGCATCCGCTCCCGATGCCCGTCATGGATCGCCATAGGCCGCCTCCTTTGAAAATGTAAAATACAAGGCTCCCCTTTCAGGGGAGCGGGCGCGCAGCGCCTGAGAGGTTGTCGCAGATTTGCAGGGAAAAACCCAAACCGCAAATTCAGTTTGCGGATTGGAAAGGAAGAAACGGGCTCAGAGGAAAAGAGGCTCCGCGAACAGCGGGGGACTCGTTCCGTCGAGGCCGGTTCTGACGCGCCTCCGGCGGCCCTATCTTTTCTCTCGCAAGAGAAAAGATAGGGGAGAAAAGAGTGCTTGGACGCGCTTGGTGCGTGCTGCATCTGAATTCAGGTAAGCACCAATGTTTTAAGCATCGTTCCACTCGGAAGTCACCTCGCGGGCGTCTTGGTACGCGCCGCCTGATACGGGGGTATCAAATTTGTAACTAGTTGCCGTAGAATTTTTGCTATCAATAGAAGGTGCGACTGAAATTTTGATAGGTGTTACCTTCTTGCGGGGCAGCAAGGCTCCCCTTGCAGGGGAGCTGGCAGCCGAAGGCTGACCGAAAGCTTGCTGCAAATCTGATACGACCTCTCCGTCTCGGCTTCGCCGAGCCACCTCCCCTCCCAGGGGAGGCTTTGGTTTTGTGCATCCCAAAGGCTTCCCCTATGAGGGGAAGCTGTCAGCCGGAGGCTGACTGATGAGGTGGACTGCGTCGCGTAGACGAAACTGCCCCCACCTCATCCGTCACGGCTTCGCCGTGCCGCCTTCCCCTCGTAGGGGAAGGCATTGGAGATGCTCATTCCCCCGCCGCTTCCCGCAGCAGGTCTTCTGCGGAGACGCCGTAGAGCTTTGCGAGGGCGAGGAGGTTGGAGGTCGAGGGGTCGGAGGCGCCGGATTCCCATTTGCTGACGGCCTGACGGCTGACGCCGATGGCCTCGGCGACGAATTCCTGCGTCATCTTGCAGCGCGTGCGGTGTGCCTTCAGCGCCTCGCCGAGCGACCGCTTCGTCTCGGCCTTTTCCTTCCGCACCTCACCCGAGCGCAGGTATTTGAGCAGCGCCCGGACGAGCAGGACGAACAGGAAAATGACGGCGGCAGCCTCCGCTAGGACAATAAGGCCGAAAAGCAGCGTCCCGGGTATGAAGTTCATAAATGCTCCATCCTTTCTGTATTTGGGATGGGTCCAGTATGGCGCAAACGTCCGGTTGCGGCCACCAACTATCGCGCAACATGCGGTTGCGGCGGCTTATTTCAGCATTTTTTTGAGATACTGCCCCGTGAAGCTCTCCGGGCAGGCCGCGATCTGCTCCGGCGTGCCGCAGGCGACGAGCTGGCCGCCGCCGGAGCCGCCCTCGGGGCCGAGGTCGATGATATGGTCCGCGACCTTGATGACGTCGAGATTGTGCTCGATGACGAGCACCGTGTTGCCCGCGTCCACCAGCCGCTGCAAGACCTCGATCAGCTTGTGCACGTCCGCCATGTGCAGGCCGGTCGTCGGCTCGTCGAGGATATAGAACGTGCGGCCCGTGGCGCGGCGGGAAAGCTCCGTGGCGAGCTTGACGCGCTGCGCCTCGCCGCCGGAGAGCGTCGTGGCGCTCTGGCCGAGCTTGATATAGCCGAGGCCGACGTCGACGAGCGTGGCGATCTTATTGCGGATGCGCGGCAGATTGTCGAAGAAGGCCAGCGCCTCCTCCGCGGTCATGTCGAGCACGTCCGCGATATTTTTGCCCTTATAGAGGACCTCCAGCGTCTCGCGGTTATACCGCTTGCCGTGGCAGACCTCGCAGGGGACGAAGACGTCCGCGAGGAAGTGCATCTCGATCTTCACAAGTCCGTTGCCGCTGCAGGCCTCGCAGCGGCCGCCCTTGGTATTGAACGAGAACCGGCCCGGGCCGTAGCCGCGCGTGCGCGCGTCGGCCGTCGAGGCGAACAGGTCGCGGATGTCGTTGAAGACGCCGGTATAGGTCGCGGGGTTGGAGCTCGGCATGCGGCCGATGGGGCTCTGGTCGATGCCGACGACCTTGTCGAGATGCTCCAGACCCTCGATGCGGTCGAATTTCCCCGGCCGCGTGCGGGCACGGTTGAGGCTGCCGGCGAGCTTTTTATAGAGGATCTCGTTGACGAGGCTCGATTTGCCCGAGCCGGACACGCCGGTCACGCAGGTGAAGGTGCCGAGCGGGAATTCGACGTCGATGTGGCGCAGGTTATTTTCCGCCGCGCCGAAAATTTTCAGGGATTTTCCGTTGCCCGCCCGCCGCTTTTCGGGCAGGGGGATCTTCTTCGCGCCGGACAGATACTGGCCCGTAATGGAGCGCGGGGCGGCGATGATGTCGTCGATGGTGCCCGCGGCGATGATCTCGCCGCCGTGCACGCCCGCGCCGGGGCCGACGTCGACGATGAAGTCGGCGGCGCGCATGGTATCCTCGTCATGCTCGACGACGAGCACGGAGTTGCCGATGTCGCGCAGGCGGCGAAGGGTGTCGAGCAGCTTGTCGTTGTCGCGCTGGTGCAGGCCGATGGACGGCTCGTCCAGGATATACAGGACGCCGATGAGGCTCGAGCCGATCTGCGTGGCCAGACGGATGCGCTGGCTCTCGCCGCCGGAGAGCGTCGCGGCCGAGCGAGAGAGCGTCAGGTAGCTCAGGCCCACGGCCTGCAGAAACGACAGCCGGGAGCGGATCTCCCGCACGATCTGCTCGGCGATGACAGCCATGGAGCCGGTGAGCTTCAGACTGTCGATGAATTTCAGTTCCTCAGAGATCGGCAGCGCGCAGAAGTCCATGATGTTCATCCCGCCGACGGTGACGGCGAGGCTGATGTCGGACAGGCGCTTGCCGTGGCACTTGGGGCAGGGGCGCTCGGACATGCACTCCTCGAGCTCCTTGCGCATGGCGTCGGACTGTGTCTCGGTGAGGCGGCGGGCGACGTTGTTGACCACGCCCTCGAACGGCCGCTCGAGCGTGCCGCGCCCGTTGGCGCGCTCATAATAGATGGTGAGCTTTTCCGTGCCCGTGCCGTAGAGGATGACGTCGAGCGCCTGCTGCGGCAAAGACTCGATGGGGTCGTTCAGCGAGAAATGATATTTCTTGGCCAGCGCCTCAAAATACATCCGGGAGATGGAATCGTCGCGCACGTTGTTCCAGCCGGAGGCCTGGATGGCGCCCTGCAGGATGGACTTCGAGCGGTCGGGGATGATGAGCAGGGGGTCGGCCACCTGCTGTGTGCCGAGACCCGAGCAGACGGGGCAGGCCCCGTAGGGATTGTTGAACGAGAACATGCGCGGGGACAGCTCCGGCATGGAGATGCCGCAGTCCTCGCAGGCGTAGTTCTGGGAGAAGAGGGTGTCCTTGTCGCCATCCAATTCATTGAGGATGACGAGCCCGCCGGACAGGTTCGCCGCCGTCTCGACCGAGTCGGTCAGGCGGCGGGCCAGGTCCGGCTTCATGATGAGCCGGTCGACCACGACCTCAATGTGGTGCTTCTTGTTCTTGTCGAGCGGGATCTCCTCCGTCAGCTCATACAGGCTCCCGTCCACGCGCACGCGGGCGTAGCCGCCGCGGCGGGCGTCGTCGAACACCTTCTGGTGCTCGCCCTTTTTGCCGCGCACGACGGGGGAGAGGATCTGAAATTTTGTCCGCTCCGGCAGGCCCATGATCTGGTCGACGATCTGGTCGATCGTCTGGCGGCGGATCTCCTTGCCGCATTTCGGGCAGTGCGGCGTGCCGCAGCGGGCCCATAACAGACGCAGATAGTCATAGATCTCCGTGACCGTGCCGACGGTCGAGCGGGGGTTGCGGCTGGTGGTCTTCTGGTCGATGGAGATGGCGGGGGACAGGCCGTCGATGGCGTCGACGTCCGGCTTGTCCATCTGCCCGAGGAACATCCGGGCATAAGAGGACAGCGACTCGACATACCGCCGCTGGCCCTCGGCAAAGATCGTGTCGAAGGCCAGGCTGGATTTGCCGGAGCCGGACAGGCCCGTCAGCACGACGAGCTTGTCGCGCGGGATTTCGACCGAGATGTTTTTGAGGTTATTGACGCGTGCGCCCTGCACGCGGATACAGTTTTCCATGCTTCGCTCCTGAAAAAAATAGTAACAGATCAAGTCTTTCCATTATAGCAGATTTCTTTCCGGACTACAACATCATTTTCAAACAAAAGTTTTTAAATTGGGAGAAGCCGCGATCGAGAGAACCGCCGGAAAAGCTCCGCCGCCCGCGGGGCGGGGGAGCTTCAGAAGTTCTTAAGAAACCTGTCCCTTGCGGGCGGGCGCGGAACATGCTATAGTATCGGCAGAAAGTCTGCGTGAGAAACGCGAAGGGAGGCGGCACTGTGCGGAATCTGTCCAAGCTGGTGTTCCAGCGGGTCGTGGCGGTCTCGGTCGGCATTTTGCTGCAGATCGGGTTCCTGATCGTCATGGCGACGTATCTGCGGGCCGATTTTTTCTGGATCCGCATCGCCATGAACGTGCTGAGCTGGGCCATGGTCATCTATATCATCTCTTGCGGCGTCAATCCCAGCTACAAGATCGCGTGGATCGTGCTGATCCTGGCCTTCCCGGTGGCGGGGCTCACGATCTATCTGCTCTTTGGCGGCAACAAGATCTCGAGCTATGAGCACCGGAAGATGCAGTCGATCGAGGCCGTCACCATGCAGCAGCTGCAGCAGGAGGAAGAGCCCCTCTGGGAGCTTGCGGCCGCCCGGACCCCGGCGTTCAATCATGCGCGCTATCTGCTCTCCGCCTCCGGCTATCCCATCTATGACGACGCCGACGCGACCTACTTCCCGAGCGGCGAAAGCTGCTACGCGGCCATGCTCGAGGAGCTGCAGAAGGCCGAGCACTATATCTTCATCGAGTTTTTCATCATTGCGCAGGGGAAGATGTGGGATCCCATCCTGCAGATCCTGCGGGAAAAGGCTGCGGCGGGCGTCGATGTGCGCGTGGTCTACGATGATTTCGGCTGTATCACGCGCCTGCCCATGCAGTACGCGAAAAAGCTGCGGGAGATGGGCATCCGCGCGCACGCCTTCAACCCCTACGTGCCCATCCTCTCCGCCCGGCTCAATAACCGCGACCACCGCAAGCTCATGATCATCGACGGCAGGGCCGCCTTCACCGGCGGCGTCAATCTGGCGGACGAATATATCAACGAGCTCGAGCGCTTCGGCCGCTGGAAGGACTGCGGCATTCTCGTCCGCGGCAAGGCCGTGTGGTCGATGACGGTGATGTTCCTGTCGCTCTGGGGCTATGTCGACCGCTGCGAGGAGGATGTGAGCCGCTTCCGCGTCGCCTGCGCCGAGAAGCAGGGCGGCACGGGCTTCCTGCAGCCCTTCGCCGACAGTCCGCTCGACAATGAGGACGTCGGCGCGACGATGCTGCAGTCGGTCATCTCCTCCGCGCAGGAGCGGATGTGGATCATGACGCCGTATCTGATCCTGGACGATAAGATGACCACGGCCCTGTGCGTCGCGGCCAAGACCGGCGTTGATGTGCGCATCATCACGCCCGCCATCCCGGACAAGTGGTACGTGCACGCGGTCACACGCGCGAACTATGAGGAGCTGACCCGCGCGGGCGTGCGGATCTACGAATATACGCCCGGCTTCATCCACTCCAAGGTCTATCTGGCCGACAGTGTTCAGGCGGTCGTCGGCACGGTCAATCTGGATTTCCGCAGCCTGTATCTGCACTTTGAAGACGCCGTCTATCTCTGCGATACGGCCGCCAACGCGCAGATCGAGGAGGACTTCGTGCAGACCTTCCCGCAGTGCCGCGCGATCACGTATGAGCAGTGCCGCCACGTGCACCTCTATCAGCGCATCCTGCGCGCGCTATTGCGGATGTTCGCTCCACTGATGTAAAAAGAGGGAGACGGACGTGAAACTGAATTATTATCTGTCTCTCGCGGCGCTGATCCCGGCGGCGATTTTGTTCGTCCGCATCTATCAGCTCGATCATATCGAAAAGGAGCCGCGGCGGCTGCTGGGCAAGCTCGTTTTGTTCGGGGCGCTGGCCGCCGTTCCGGCGGCGCTGGCGCAGCTGCTGCTGGCGCGGGCGGCGGGCGCGGCGCTGGGGCGCTCGACCGTGTGGTATCTGCTGCTGGACAACTTCGTGATCGTTGCCTGCAGCGAGGAGCTGGCCAAGCTTCTGCCCGTGCGCCTCGCCGCATGGGACCATCCGGCCTTCGACTACCGCTTCGACGCCGTCGTCTATTCTGTGTCCTCGGCGCTGGGCTTCGCGGCGGTGGAGAACATCCTGTACGTCCTGCAGTCGGACCTGCGCACGGCCGTGTCGCGGGCGATCCTGTCCGTGCCGGGGCATTTTTTCTTCGCCGTGAGCATGGGGCTGCTGCTCAGCCGGGCCAAGCAGGCCGAATGCTGCGGGCAGCTGCGGCGCAGGCGGATGCTGGCGCTGCTGGCGCTGGCGGTCCCGACGCTGCTGCACGGGCTTTGGGATTTCCTGCTCGCGGCGGGCAGCCGCTGGGCTGTGATCGCGTTTTACGCCTTTGTGGCCGCGTTTTTCATCACGGCGGACGTCTGTCTGCGCCGCGCCTCGCGGACGGACAGCCGGCTGTAAAATTTGGATGCCCGGAAAGGATGCCTTTTCGGAATTGTCGAACAAAAAACAGGCAGACTGCGTTGCAGTCTGCCTGTTTTCCGTTTATAATTGGGACAGAAAATGACAGGAGGCGAGGCTATGATCTATCTGGACAACGCGGCGACCACCCTGCGCAAGCCGCCCTGCGTCATCGACGCAGTCGTGCAGGCCATGCAGACCATGGGCAACAGCGGCCGCAGCGCCCACGCCGAGAGCCTTGCCGCCGCCCGGACGATCTTCGCCGCGCGCGAGGCGCTGGCGGCGCTGTTCGGCTGCCCGCAGCCGGATCACGTCTGCCTGACCGCCAATTCGACCGAGGCGCTGAACATTGCCATCTCCGGCCTGCTTGCGCCGGGGGATCACGTGCTGTCGACGGATCTGGAGCACAACTCCGTCCTGCGCCCCTTATACCGGCAGATGGAGCGGGGCGTGCAGGCGGACTTCCTGCCCGCCGACCGGCAGGGGCGGATCAATTACGCGGACTTTGACCGCCTGCTGCGGCCAGAGACGAAGGCCGTGGTGTGCACGGCAGGCTCGAACCTGACGGGAAACCTGCTCGACCTGCAGCGGATCGGCGATTTCTGCGCCGCGCACGGGCTTTTGTTCGTGGTCGACGCGTCGCAGACGGCGGGCGTGTTCCCCATCGACATGCAGCGCATGCACATCAGCGTCCTCTGCTTCACGGGGCATAAGAGCCTCATGGGGCCGCAGGGCACCGGCGGCCTGTGCGTCGCGCCCGGCGTGGAGATCCGTCCGTGGTGCGTGGGCGGCACGGGCGTGCAGACGTTTCTGGAGAAACAGCCCATGCAGTACCCCACGCGGCTCGAGGCCGGGACACGCAACGGCCACGGCATCGCGGGCCTGCTCGCCGCCGTGCAGTTCATCCGCCGGACCGGGCTGGAGACCATCCGCGCGCATGAGCTCGCGCTCGCCCGGCGGTTTTACGAGGGCGTGCGAACGGTCCCCGGCGTGACGGTCTACGGCGATTTCTCCACCTGGGAGCGCGCGCCGGTCGTGAGCCTCAACATTGGAGACTATGAATCGTCGGAGGCCGCCGACGAGCTGGCCGAGACCTACGACATCGCCACCCGCGCCGGCGCCCACTGCGCCCCGCGGATGCACCGGGCGCTCGGCACCGAGGAACAGGGCGCGGTGCGCTTCAGCTTCGGCTTTTACAATACGGAACAGGAGACCGACGCGGCTATCCGCGCCGTACAGGAGCTTGCAGCAACATGAGAGAAAAGAAGACCTGGCTCGTCGTGACCTTCTACACGACGAGCGCCGCCATGGCGGCCGAAAAGGCCTGCCTGGCCGCGGCTGTCCCTGGCCGCATCATCCCCGTCCCGCGCCAGATCACCAGCGACTGCGGCCTCGGCTGGCGCACACCCCCCGAAACCCGCCCCCAGGTCGAAGCCCTTTTCACCTCCCTCAATCTGGAGGTCGAGGGGTACCACCTGTGTGAGCTCTGACCGAGAAATGCACAGTCTAAGCCTTCCACTATGAGGGGAAGGTGGCACGGCGAAGCCGTGACGGATGAGGTGGGGGCACTTGCTTTTACGTGACGCTGTCCACCTCATCAGTCGCCTCCGGCGACAGCTTCCCCTCATAGGGGAAGCCATTGGCCGCTGCGGCGGGGCGTCAATCCCTCAGTCTCGGCTGCGCCGAGCCAGCTCCCCTGGAAGGGGAGCCAAGGGTTCCGCACCGCCGGAGGTACTCAGAATTGGGCAATGACCTCTCAGTCAGCCTGCGGCTGACAGCTCCCCTGAGAGGGGAGCCTTTTCCGCTGCGGCGGGGGATCGATCCCTCAGGCCCTTCGGGCCAGCTCCCTTTACACAAGGGAGCTTTTGCTTTATTGGAAATGCTCGGCGAAGGTGTCCCAGTGGTCGCGGAGGTGGGCGCGGCTGCGTTTGAGGGCGGCGGCGCAGGCGGCCAGAGTCTCGTAGTATTCTTCGGCGAGGCTGCGGCGCGGCTCGCTGTGGCCGGAGCGGTAGGCTTCGATCACGGCCTCATAGCGCTGCTGCGCGCGGTGGACGGCGTCGTCCCAGGACAGGTAGATCTCGTCCTGCGCCTGCCGGCCCACGCGCTTCAGACGCTCGGGCTCATGGCAGAGTTTTGCGAGCAGCTTCGCCATGGATTCGGCGTTTTCCTCGATCAGGAAACCGTTTTCGCCGTCCGTGATATCCTCCGCGGCGCAGCTGCCGCGCACGAGGACGCTCGCGAGCTCGCAGGCGGCTGCCTCACGCACGACGAGGCCGTTGGTGTCGAACGTCGACGGGAAAAGGAACAGGTCCGCGCGGCAGTACCAGGCCCGGACGACGTTGCGGTCATACTTTGGCGAGGTGAAGAACACGCAGTCGGACAGGCCGAGGGATTCGGCATAGGCGACGACCTCGTCATGATCCCCGCCGCTGCCGACGAAGACCATGCGGAACGCGTGCCCCGCGTCCTTGAGCTTTTTGAGCGCGTCCAGCGTGATGCGCAGGCCCTTGTACCACATCATGCGGCCGACGAAAAGGAAGACCGGCACGCCCCCCGGCAGGTCGAAGCCTCCGCAGGTCTCCTGCACCAGCGCGTCCGGCACGCGGCCGCGGGCAAAGTCGACGCCGTTCGGCATGACGCGCCAGTCACCCTCGTAGCCGAGGCTGCGCAGGTTCTCTCCCGCGCCGCGGCTGACCGTCCAGACCTCGTCGAAGGCGCTGATATTGTCGACGAGAAGCTTTTTTGCGCCCTCCTGCAGGAGCTTGGCGTGGATGGCGTTGGCGATGTCGATATCGAATTTCGTGTGATAGGTAAAGACCGTCGGCACATGGATGCGGCTGCGCAGCTCGCGTGCGAGGACGGCGGAGGTGATCGGGCAGTGGCAGTGGATGAGGTCGAACGGATACTCCATGAGCGTTTTCATCGTCTTTTCCGAGAACGGGAAGCCCGCGTGGTAGCCGACGAGCTTCGTCATGTCGATGCTCGGGTAGCGCACGACCGGGAAGCCGAGTGCGCTGTCATCCGCGCCGGGATAGGCGGGTGTGGCCACGACGGCCGTGCTGCCGCTTTCGGTGATGACCCGGGCGTAATTGACGACCGCATTGGCCACGCCGTCGGTCACGGGCGGGAAGGAATCGTTGATGAGGCAGATGGTTCTGTTGGGCATGAGAGATCTCCTTTATATCTGGAAAGGCGGTGGGTGGATGCCTTCCCCTCATAGGGGAAGCCATAGAGTGCGCAAGTCCAAAGCCTCCCCTTTCAGGGGAGGTGGCTCGGCGGAACGCAGAGACGGAGAGGTCGTACCAAATTTGCAGCAACCTCTCAGTCAGCCTGCGGCTGACAGCATCCCTACCCCTTTTGTCCCTTCGGGACATTTCCCCCTGATAGGGGGAATCGGCCCCTGGGAGGGGAGCCTTTTCTGCTGCGGCGGGATAGGAAAACCCCCGGTTTCGGGTGGAAACCGGGGGTGGGGTGATGGAAATTAAGCTTCTTCCTCTTCCTTCTTGGCGTCTTCGATGATCTTGGCCTGGTTCATCTGCGGGACTTCCTCGTAGCGGACGAACTTCAGCGTGTAGCTGCCGCGGCCCTGGCTCATGGCGCGCAGGTCGATGGAATAGGAGGTCATTTCGCCGACGGGGACTTCGGCCTCGACGATCTGATAACCGGGGTTCTCAGGATCGGGGTTCATGCCCATGACGCGGCCGCGGCGCTTGTTGAGGTCGCCGATGACGTCGCCCATGTTGCTGTCGGGGATAAGGACCTTCAGCTCGCCGATCGGCTCGAGCAGGGTCGGGCCAGCGGTGGGCAGGCCTTCCTTGTAGGCGATGCCGGCAGCGGTCTGGAACGCCATATCGGAGGAGTCGACGGGGTGATAGGAACCGAAGTACAGCGTGGCCTTCAGGAACACGACCGGGTAGCCGGCCAGAACGCCCTTGCCGACGCAGTTGCGCAGGCCCTTTTCAACGGACGGGATGAAGTTCTTCGGCACGCAGCCGCCGACGGTCTCATCCGCGAAGATCATCTCTTCGGACTCGGACTGCGGCTCGAAGCGGATATAGACGTCACCGAACTGGCCGTGGCCGCCGGACTGCTTCTTGTGACGGCCGTGGATCTCGACCTTCTTCTTGATGGTCTCGCGGTAAGCGATCTTGGCGGGCTTCAGGACAGCCTCGACCTTGTACTTGCTCTGGAGCTTGGCCATGAGGACGGACAGCTGCATATCGCCGACACCGGCAATGATGAGTTCCTTGGTCTCGGGGTCGTTGCCGTAGGTGAAGGACTCGTCTTCTTCCTTCAGCTTGACGAGGCCGTTGGCGATCTTGTCTTCGGTGCCCTTGACCTTGGCGTAGACGGCCATCTTATACATCGGCTCGTCATAGGTCATGCCCTTGATGCGGACGGTCTTACCCGGCAGGCCGAGGGTGTCGCCGGTCTTGACGGAGGCGAGCTTGGTGAAGACGCCAATGTCGCCGCAGCAGACCTTGGAGGTCTTGGTGTTGTCCTTGCCCTTCGGGAAGAACATGTTGCCGAGCTTTTCGGAATCGCCGGTGCGGACGTTGGCGACGGTGAAGGTGTCTTCCATGTCGCCGGAGATGACCTTGAAGTAGGAGTTCTTGCCGTACTGGTCAGCCAGGGTGTTGAACACGAACGCCATGGGGCTGCCGTTCGGATCGAGCTTGAATTCGGACTCATTGCCCTCCTCGTCGACCTGGGTCATGGGCTTGCCCTCGAGCGGGTTCGGGGCGTACTTGACGATGTTGGCCAGGAGGTTGGTGGTGCCGAGGCCCGTGTAGGCGCAGCCGCAGAAGACCGGGGTCACGCTGCGGTCACGGATGCCGGCCTTGATGCCGGTCTGGAGCTCTTCGGCGGTGAAGGGCTCTTCCATGAAGAACTTCTCCATGAGAGCCTCGTCGGTCTCGGCGACCTGCTCGTTGAGCTCGGCCATGTATTCTTCGATCTTGTCGTTGGCGTCGGCGGGCAGGGGGATCTCCTTGCCGTTGGCGTCATAGGCCTTCTTCTCGATGAGGTCGACCAGACCGACAGCGGTCTCGCCCTGCAGGATGGGGAAGGTGAAGGGGATGACGGACGCGCCGAACATCTCGCGCAGGGAATCGAGGACGTTGAAGAAGTTGGCATGCTCCTCGTCGAGCTTGGAGATGTAGAACATGGCGGGCAGGCCGGCCTTCTGCAGGTACTTCCAGCCCTTTTCGGTGCCGACGCCGATGCCGCTCTTGGCGGTCAGGCAGATGAGGCCCGCGTCAGCCACGCGCAGGGACTGCACGATCTGGCCGGCGAAGTCGAAGTAGCCGGGGTTGTCGATCACGTTGATCTTGCACTTGCTGTATTCAACAGGAATGACAGAGGAAGAGATAGAATACTGTCTCTTCTTCTCTTCATCATCAAAGTCAGAAACAGTGGTGCCGTCGGCACGCTTGCCAAGGCGGGTGATCGCCTTGGTGGTGAACAGCATGCTCTCGCACAGAGCGGATTTGCCGTCGCCGCCGTGGCCAAGCAGGCAGATGTTGCGAATGTCATTGGCAGTATAGCCCATAGTTAAAAAAACTCCTTTCTCCGGACCCAGCGCAAAACGGCGCGCTGCGCCCCTCGGCAGATCTCATTTCGCCGACTCTTAAATTCCATTATATACGAATCCCCATGGGATTGCAATTAGAATCTTGTCAAATCCCATGAAAATCTGCGAATTTTCCCGCGCCCTTATGCGCGCCCCGCCAAAAGCGCGGTCAGCAGCCCCGGAATGAGCCACAAAACCGTGTACAGAAACAGGTTCCAACACGAGGCGGAAAAGCTGGAGCCGAGGAAGGTCAGGAAGAACATCAGCGCCGTGCCGAGCACGCTCCCGGCCAGCGCCACGATCATGGCGATGATCGCCGCGCCGCGCAGCGTCCGCGCCGAGACGACGCTCCCGGCAAAGCTCGCAAAGCTGCTGCGGGCCATGAGCGCGCCCTGCGGCCCGGTGCGGGGGATCTCCTGCGAAGACAGGCGAGCGCGCTCCTCAACGATGGGGAACTCGATATGCTCGGGCGGGATCTTGTAGCGCAGCTTGAGGAACTGCGGGGTGATCATGAAATCGCGTGTGGCCAGCACCGGCACGAGCGAGCCCGCGCGCAGAACGGCGGAAAGCCCGGCCCGGACCGACTCGGCCGGGGCGTAGTTGAGGGCGAAGACCGCGGTCAGCTCGCCGTTGACCGACAGATAGACCGCCTGCTTCAGCCGCGTCCCCTCCGGCACGCGCACGCGCATGAGCTTCATAAAGGCGATGGAGCCCATCAGCACCACGTCGCCCCGGATCGTCGCGCCGAGACCGCCGCCCTCATAGCGGCGGAAGGTGTCGACGGTATAGCGGCGGCCGTTCTGGTCGTGCATCATCTGCTCGAACAGGGGCACGAGGCCGCTGCCCGCCGTCTGCACGACGGCGTTGGCGTAGCCGATGACCATCGGCGCGGGGCGGCTGCCGTAGAGCTTCATGCCGCCCTGCGTGACGTTCTGCGGCGGGAACAGGTCCGCGTCCTCGACGATCAGGCCCGCCTCACCGGACAAGATCCGCGCGCCCTGCCAGCCGGCAATGGCCGCGCCCGCGCGGTAGAGCCGCCGGGCCAGCGCGGAAAACGGCTTGGCGTAGGCGATCAGGATCCCGGCCGGGAAGCTTGCGAGCAGCATGGCCGACCAGGCCCAGAGGAAGTGCTCGCCCGTGCGCAGCGACGTCAGGACGGACAGCGCGAGCGTCACCGCCGTCATCACCGGCGCCCAGACGCGCATGATGCGGCTGCCCGCGTCCGGCATTTCCAGCTGCACGGCGAACTGCTCCGCGTCGCCGGGGGCGCGGAAGATACAGTCGTAGCCGTGCCAGGCCTTTTCCTCGCGGATGGCGGCGACGGGCTCGTCCATATTACTGATGGCGCGCAGCGAGCGGCGGCGGGCATCATACAGCAGGTCCCTGCCCCACAGGGCAAGCAGCAGCAGGATGCCCGCGACCGTGCAGAACGGCGTGCGCCCCTCCGCCACGGCGAAAAACGCATCGGCGACGACGGCGCAGAGCGCCAGAAACAGCATACTGTATTGATCGAAACGGAACCGGAGCAGCGCAATGACGCCGGACAGGCACACATCATAGCTGCACACGGCCTGCAGGAGCAGAAGCCCCAGCATGGCGGCGGAAAAGACCGCGGCATGGTCACTGAACGCGCCGGTGATGAGCGGCGTGGAGAGCACGAGCAGCAGTACCGACCCGAGGCACAGCAGCGTGCTCACCAGCAGCCGCAGCCGCGTGCCGGACGCCGCCGCGTAGAATGCATACGCGGCCTCCGGCGAGGCAAAGGTGTGCTCCGGCTGCTCCTGCGCGCGTTTTTTCCGGGCCTCTTTTTTCTGGAAGCGCTCGAGCTGGCGGCGGCGCTTTTCCGCCTGCCGCTTTTCCCGGCGCTCGGCGCGGGCAAGCTCTCTGGCCTCCTTGGGATCCGGGGCCGGACGCTCCGGGTCAGGCTCGCCGCGGTAGGTCCAGACGGCGGGGCGCTCCGGCTCGGGCGCTTTTTCTTCCTCGACCGGGGTGAAGCGGATGGTGTCGCCGCCGGCGGGCGGCTCAGCCGGCTTCTCCTCCCCTTTCGCCTCCGCGGCGGGGACCGCGAGACGGACGGTCTCGTCGGTGACAGGCTCCGCAGGCGCGGGCGCGTCACGCTTCGTCCAGCCGCCGAACTCGTTCATGATCTCCTCGAGCGAGTAGGCAGGCTCCTCCTGCGGCGCGTCGGCTGCAGCCGGGGTCTCAGGCGTCTTGTTCAGTTGTTCCTCGTCCTCCGGACGCCTGGTCTGTTTCATAGGCTGCTCCAAAATGAAATGTGGATAACATCATCTAAAGGCTCCCCTTGCAGGGGCCGATTCCCCCTATCAGGGGGGAAATGTCCCGAAGGGACAAAAGGGGTAGGGATGCTGTCTGCGAAGCAGACTGAGAGGTTGTCACAAATCCGGCTCAACCTCTCCGTCTCGGCTGCGCCGAGCCACCTCCCCTGGAAGGGGAGGCTTTGGGGCTGCGCACATCCAAGGCTTCCCCTATGAGGGGAAGGCATTGCGTGCGCACCGCTCAAGACTCCTCCGTTACCCTCTCTGCCTCACTGCCTCGTAGAGGAGGATGGCGGCGGCGTTGGAGGCGTTGAGGGATGAGATGCGGCCGTGCATGGGAATACTGACTTTGAAGTCGCACGCTTCTGAGACGAGGCGGCTCATGCCCTCGCCCTCGTTGCCGATGACGATGGCGGCCGGACCCTTGAGATCGGCCGCATAGAGGCCGGTATCGCCGTCGGCCGCGGTGCCGAAGACCCAGACGCCCGCCTTCTGCAGGTCGCGGATGGTGCTGACCAGGTTGGACACGCGGGCGACCGGCAGGTATTCCAGCGCGCCTGCCGAGGCCTTGCCGACGACAGCCGTCAGGCCGACGCTGCGGCGCTTCGGGATGATGACGCCGTGCGCGCCCGCGCACTCCGCCGTGCGGATGATGGCGCCGAGGTTATGCGGGTCCGACAGATCGTCGCACAGGACGATGAGGGGCGCTTCTCCCCTGCTTTTCGCGTTTTCGAGGATCTCGTCGACCGTGGCGTAGGCGTGGGCCGCGACCATGGCGACGACGCCCTGATGCGCGCCGGTGGCGGAAAGCTGATCGAGCTTGCGCCGGTCGGTCTCGACGACGGCGGCGCCAGCCTCCTTCGCCATGGCGGCGAGGCGGGCAAGGGCGCGGTCGGTCTCGCCGGCGGCGATATAGAGCTTGTCGATCGGGCGGCCGGCAGCGAGCGCTTCCTGCACGGCGTTGCGGCCCTCGAGCATATTTTCTGCCGCCTCCGAGGGCTCCTGCGCGCGGCGCAGGGGCGGGCGGCGGTCATTGCGGTTCCATTTTTTCTGTTCCATGATCTCTCCAGCTTCCGAGTGATTTCGTCGGAATTTCTTCTCATAGTATTTCATGGTATAGTATAACAGCTTCTTCGGCAAAGCTCAATCCCAATCTCACAATTCACAGAAAATTTACCGCCCTGCCGCGGGTTCTTTCTTGTAAAAGCCGGGCGGGTGTGATAAGATTTGAAAAAGGAAAAACAATACTAAATTTTCCCATGTTTTTCGCAGAAAGAAGGTGCGTTTTTGAATAACGACCCCAATGGCAAAAAGCCGCAGGACAATAAGCCGCAGAACGGCGACGATGGACGTCAGGGCCGCCGGATCGTCTTTTTGATGGTCGCGGCGCTCATTGCCACGCTGCTCATCAATTCCGTCTATACCTCCATCGCCAACGCCTATCTGTCGGAGATCCCGTACAACGAATTCCAGGAGTATCTCGACAAGGACGAGATCGCGGAGCTGGAGTTCCAGTCGGACCGGATCGTCATCCTGACGCGGGAGGAGGCCAAAAAGCCCGCTGCGCAGCAGCGGATGTACTACACCGGCATCATCCCCAACTACGATAATTCCGAGCTCAAGGCGCAGCTGGACAAGCAGGGCGTCATCTACAACACCGAGATCGTCGAGCAGGCCAGCCCCATCGTGACCTTTGTCGTCACATGGCTGCTGCCGGTCATCATCATGTACGCGCTGTTCAGCCTGCTGATGCGCAGCATGTCCAAGCGCATGGGCGGCGGCATCGGCGGTATCGGCGAGAGCAAGGCCAAGGTCTACATGGAAAAGTCCACCGGCGTCACGTTTGCCGACGTCGCCGGACAGGACGAGGCCAAGGAATCGCTCGTCGAGATCATCGACTTCCTGCATAACCCGCAGAAATACGCCGCCATCGGCGCAAAGCTGCCGAAGGGCGCGCTGCTCGTCGGCCCTCCGGGCACCGGCAAGACGCTGCTGGCCAAGGCCGTCGCGGGCGAGGCCAGCGTGCCGTTCTTCTCGATCTCCGGCTCTGATTTCGTCGAGATGTTCGTCGGCGTCGGCGCGAGCCGCGTGCGCGATCTGTTCCAGCAGGCGGCGAAGGTCGCCCCGGCCATCATCTTCATCGACGAGATCGACGCCATCGGCCGCACGAGAGACTCCAAGTTCGGCGGCAACGACGAGCGCGAGCAGACGCTCAACCAGCTGCTCGCCGAGATCGACGGCTTTGACTCGAGCAAGGGCGTCGTCATTCTGGCCGCCACGAACCGGCCGGAGATCCTCGACAAGGCGCTTCTGCGCGCGGGCCGCTTTGACCGCCGCATCATCGTCGACCGGCCGAACCTCGCCGGGCGCTATCAGACGCTCCGCGTGCACACGAAGAACATCAAGCTCGCCGAGGACGTCGACCTGCACAAGATCGCGCAGGCGACCGCGGGCGCGGTCGGCGCGGATCTGGCGAACCTCGTAAACGAGGCGGCGCTGCGCGCCGTGCGTCTGGGCCGCAAGGCCGTCAACCAGCAGGATCTGCTGACGTCGTTCGAGCTCGTCATCGCGGGCACGGAGAAAAAGGGCACGGTGCTGACCGACACGGAAAAGCGCATCGTCTCCTACCACGAGGTCGGCCACGCGCTGGTCGCGGCGCTGCAGAAGCATTCGCAGCCGGTCTCCAAGATCACGATCGTGCCGCATACCTCCGGCGCGCTGGGCTACACCATGCAGATGCCGGAGGAGGAGAAGTTCCTGTCGAGCCGGGAAGAGCTCATTGTCGAGCTGCAGACCATGCTGGGCGGCCGCGCCGCCGAGCAGATCGTCTTCGGCATCGCCACGACGGGCGCGTCCAACGACATTGAGCGCGCCACGGAGCTGGCCCGCAAGATGGTCACGCAGTACGGCATGAGCGACAAGCTCGGGCTCATGGCCCTGTCCACGGTCTCGAACCCGTACCTCGACGGCAGCACGATGATGAACTGCGCCGACTCCACCTCCTCCGCCGCGGATGAGGAGATCCACAAGCTGCTCATGGACTGCTACGAAGACGCCAAGCGGCTTCTCACCGAGCACCGGGCGCTGCTCGACGAGATCGCCATGTATCTGCTCACCAAGGAGACCATCACCGGCGACGAGTTCATGACCTACGTGAACGCGGAAAACAAAAAGCTGACCGACGGCAGCGAACCCGCGCAGGACGAGCAGGACGCGGAAGCCCCCGCCTCCCCGGACGCCCCGCAGGAAGACGCGCCGTCCACCTCCGACTGACCTTTTCCACGCCCCTGCCGCGCAGGGGCGTGGCGTTTATCCATGCCTTCCCCTATGAGAGGAAGGTGGCACGGCGAAGCCGTGACGGATGAGGTGGGGGCAGTTTCGTTACGCAGCCGCGCCCACCTCATCAGTCAGCCTGACGGCTGACAGCTTCCCCTCATAGGGGAAGCCATGGGGTGCACACCCCAAAGCCTCCTCTCTCAGGGGAGGTGGCTCGGCGAAGCCGAGACGGAGAGGTCGTCGCAAATTTGCAGCAACCTCTCAGTCTGCTTCGCAGACAGCTCCCCTGAAAGGGGAGCCT